>Ga0136560_1002058_pt1 | contig 10220 bp, 8 predicted proteins | sample AntRauMeHopE1497_FD_104925 | JGI IMG/M metagenome (GOLD analysis project Ga0136560, IMG submission 104925) | Saline lake microbial communities from Rauer Islands, Antarctica - Metagenome Hop E1 #497 | ecosystem: Environmental > Aquatic > Non-marine Saline and Alkaline > Saline | place...
CCTGGGGCTTCCCGCCGGCGTGCCGCTGCCGGAGGCGCTCTTCGCGGACAACGTTGTGGAGGTCTTCGCGCCAGCCGGCGGCCTCGCGCTGCGGATCGACGCTCTCGGGGCGCTGAGGTCGTGGAACGAGAGGCAGGGCCGCGTGGCGGCGGCGTCCGGCTCTGCCATCGGGGCGACGAGCTTCGACTGGACGTACCGGAACGACTACGAGGGCGACCTGTCGGTGGGAGAGTGGTCGGAGCCGGCGGCCACGGGGGACGGCCTGCCCATGGAGCTGCTCCGGGCGCGGGAGGACATCGCGTGGAGCTGCTCCCTCTCGCTCTTCGAGGACGACCTGCACGACATCGGGGTGAGAGACGCGGCCGGGAGCGGGCGACCGCCGACCGCACAGCCGCGCCGCACGGGCCGGCCAGACCGGGAGGAGCTCCGGCCGCAACTCCGCCGCCCCTTCCCGGCCAGCGCGCCCCGGCCGCTCCCACCCCCGCCCTCGCCACGCGCCCTCCGCAGGTGTGCGAGTGCACTGTCAAGGCTCGCGTCATGCCCTCCTGCTTCCTCGTCCTCCTCCGCACCTTCATCCGCCTCGACGGCGAGAGGTGCGCCCTCCACGAGACCCGGTACTGCCACGCCTTCGGCGCCCCGTCCCTCCTCCGGGACGTGCAGGAGCGCGAGGCCTCAGCGCAGCAGGTGCTGACGGGCGGCGCGGCCGGCGCCGCGCCCTGGGCGGCGGCCGCCGCGCCGACGCCACCGGCAGCGCACGCACCGGCAGCCGCCGCCGAGCCGACGACGTCACCCTTTGCGCCCAAGCCCGAGCAAAAGGCCGCGAGGGCGACGGGCGCGAGGTTCGCGTACGACGCCGAGCGGGTCCGGGCCGCCTGCCCGGCCGCCACACACACGGTACATGCCACGCGTATGGATGCGTGATGATGGCGCGACCGCAACGGCCTGGTTCGCCGCACTGAGCGCTCTGCAATCGGGCCCTTTGCCGCACTCTGACGCCGCCCGAGCAAGCATGGCCGCCGAGTCCGAAACTACCGAACTTCTCTATCACTGCCGGAAGTGTCGCACGGCGCTGTTTCGGCACGCGCATATCAGGGTGAGTGCTTGCCGAGCTGTGAACTTCGGTTCCGACCCCTCCCGTTGCCGCGCGCTGATGACTGCAGCGGCCGCGCCAGGGGCCGGTCCCCGAGCACCGGTCCCTTCACCGTTCCACGAGCGCGCAGGACACGGGTGCCGCGGCCAGCCAGAGCAACAGCTTCTTCTTGGAGGAGGCACTCAAGTGGATGGAAGAGGCGAGCAAGGACGTCGAGAGCAAGCTTTACTGCCCAACGTGCAGCACTCGCGTGGGGTCGCTGAACTGGGTGGGGGTGCAGATCCCCGGGGGAGGGTGGGTCAGCCCCGCCATCATCATTCACAGAAAGGCCGTCGATCCGAGGGCGGCGGTGCGCCCGGCCGACGACGAGGGTGCAGCCAGTGCTGCGGCAGCAGCAGCAGCGCCAGCCGAGGGCGGTGCCGATGAGGCCGCGGCGGGAGGGGAGAAGGGCGAGGAGGCCGCTCCCGCGGCGGACGATGCGGCCGGAGCCGAGGCCTGACACGCCAGACTTCCCGCCCGCGGGCGGGATTCGCGCAACGACGGGCGCCTCACCGCGGCACGAGGGCCGACCCGATGGAGCGGCCGATGCTGAGGCTGCGGCGGAGGCGGCGGCGGCCGTCGAGGAAGGCCATGGCGTCGGCATAGGTCTCCGGCCGGACCGGCCGGAGCGTCGTACGGCCCGCGCCCGCCCCGGCCGTCCCCGGGAGGGACCTGCTCCTCCCCGGGGAGCAGAGGAAGGTGAAGTGGAAGGCGTTGGACGTCGTCTGCTCCCCCGTCGTCATGTTCAGAACCGTAGCGTCGGCCCGCACGTGGCACATCTGGCCCGCCGACACCGCCACCCCGTCCCCCGCCCCGGCCGAGCCGCTGGCCTCCCCCTCGTCGCCCTCGGCCCCCGTGTACACGACCGAGGCGCTCAGCGTGAGCAGCCGCCCGACCTCCACCGGCCGGTCGAACGTGATGTTGTCCGCCCCCACCAGCTCCGGCACACAGTCCACGCCGCTGCGCAGCGCCAGCAGCGACGCTGCCGTGTGCGCAGCCTCGAACGCCTTGCGGCAGAGGAATCCGCCGAACACCTTGCCCGCCGTGTTGCGCTCCTGCGGCTGCGTCAGCGTGCTCGTCGTCACGCTGGTGCTCGACAGCAGCACGCAGTCGTCGCCGGGCCCTGAGAGGTCCACGGCGGCGGCAGCCACGCCCGGGCTGGCCGGAACGCTCGTCGCCGCCCGCCCCGCCCCGCCCCGCCCGCTCACGAGCAGGCGGTGGATGAGCTCGCTCTCCTCGTCGCCGGGCGCGGTCGAGTCGAGCGACGCGGCCCTGTCAGCCCTCTGCCGGGCCACCGCCCTCGCCCCGTCCTCGAAACGGGAGCGCTCCAGCTCCGTCCCCGGGCTCAGCGGGTTCACCTGCGTGGGGCTGCCGTCGGCGGAGAGCGCCACGAAGACGAAGCTCGCGGTCAAGACCGGGTCCCTGATGGGGGAGCTCGTGCTGGCGGAGGCGGCGTCCTCCTTGCGGCCAAGGCTCATGCCCACGCGGAGGCTCGAGCGCCCCGTCCAAGTCACGTTGCCGCAAAGAACCATGTCGTCCACCGGGATGGGCCGGCGCACGTCGATGCGCTCCACGGCAGCGGTGACAAGGCGCTGCGGCGCCGTCTCGGCGTTGCCGTCGTCGCAATGCACGAACGCCACCGTGCCCGCGAACGCATCCGCGTCCTCCAGCAGCTTTCCAAAGCGTACCGTGCCTCGCCAGCTCAGGTACTGCTCTCGTACCTCCTCGTCGGAGCCGAGCGGCAGCTCGACCATGAGGCTTGACTCCCCAGGCCGCTTTGGCACCCTGCCGTCCGGGAACCGCTGCGACTCACACGCAGCGCTGTCAAGCTGCTTTCTAAGCTCCCAGAGCTGCTGTGTGACGCCTGTGCGCGACCGAATCACCCGGGAGACAAGCGGCGACGAGCTTTGTAGCCGCCGGGCGGCCCCAGAGTGACGCTCAGCGAGAGCGCCTGCGCGCCGGATCATCACAGCTCAGCAAGGCGTGAGGGAGCGGGGCCCGATCCCGCTGCGGGCGTATCGCTGCCTGCCGGAGTGGTCGGCCAGGCAGACGGCAGGCACGGGCAGAGGGGGAGTTGGATGGGTGCTGAGTCGCCTGCTACGCCCGGCCAGTGCTCCGTTGGCTTTGTGAGGCTCACGATCGCTGGAGATCGGCACCCGGCGCCTGAGCGTGGGGCCATCGTGAGCGAGCCGGCGCCTCGGCCGATCAGCATCGGCGCGACCGTGATACACGCGCGTCTCATGGCACATGAACGTATGCGCAAAGCTTCTCGGCGGCGTGTGCTCGGGGCAGAGGCGAGCTGCCGACGACGGCGAGGCACCGCGCACTGCAGAACCGCGCCCCGGCAATGGCAAGCATGGCTGACCGCCCCATCCTCCACGCCGCCGCGGTGGCAGGCGAGGCTGCGACCGCCGGGTCGGCACCCAGGTGCAAGATTGGCGTCCTGGCCATCCAGGGCGCGTTCCTGGAGCACGCGACCTTCCTGCGCGCGTGCGGGGCCGAGGTCAGCCTCGTGCGCTCCGCAAAGGACTACGAGGGCCTCGATGGGCTGGTCATGCCGGGCGGCGAGAGCACGGCCATGGCAATCGTCGCGCAGCGGACAGGTGCAGTGAGACAGACGTGGCGAAGCCTGCGCCCCGTCAGCCCCGGGCAGGCCTCCCGTCTCGCCCGGCAGGCTGCGCCCCATCAAACATCATGCCAGCCATCATTCTTGCTACGCTTACGCCTTTGCTTCGCAGTGGGAGCCGCTGCAGGCCTGGGTGGACGGCGGCAAGCCGACATGGGGCACATGTGCCGGCATGATCCTGCTGGCAAAGACTGCCGAAGGGTCGAAGAAGGTGAGCGCGCCAGTTTGGGTAGCCGCCGGCACCGGCGGGGGCCTCGCGCGCCAGCCACGGCCTGCTGCTTCAATCTCCCGTCCTGCGCAGGGTGGCCAGCCGCTCCTGGCCGGAATGGACGTGCACGTCCACCGCAACTACTTCGGCTCCCAGGTGCGCTCGTTCGAGGCGCCGGTGACGGTTGCGGAAAGGTTCGCTGCCGATCTGGGAGCGCCGACGCTTCCTGGCGTCTTCATCAGGGCGCCGGCGGTCCTCTCGGTCGGGGATGGCGTGGAAGTCATGGCAACGGTGCGGGCGGCCTCTCACGATGCCCATCGCACCGGCGGGGAGGCGGCCGAGGAGAAGGACGTGATTGTTGCCGCTGCCCATGGCGGCACCCGCATGGTCACCGCGTTTCATCCCGAGCTGAGCTCATCCCGCGCGTGGCACGAGTACTTCATCCGCATGGTTGAGGCGCACAAGGCAGCCAAGGCCGAGGCGTGACTCGCCAGTCTAACGGCACCCGTGCCCGCCGCGGCGTTCCCGCCGCCGTTCCTCGGCCGGCCGCGACGCCGCGCCGTTAACTTATCGGATCATCTTGCCGGGCTGATTGGGCGAGGCATGGCGATGGTTCCATCGTTCCGGGCAACGAAATGGCAGAGCCCCCTCGCCACCCACAGCGCCGGCCCTCGCGCCGCAAAGCGGGCTGTTCGCGGAGCCACTCGGCCACAAACGATGCGAGCAGCGGTGGCTGGGCGCCACCTGGTGCGGGCCCTCGCTCGCGCGGCCGCAAGGACCGCCTCCAGCGCTGCCGGCCCTACTTGGCTGCGACCTGCCGCCGCCCAGCGCACGGCCAAGCCGGCGGTGCCGTCTCACCACCGGCCGGGGGGCACGTTCGACAACCCATGGCCGTCGGCGCACGACCACAGGTTCAGTGACATCGTCAGCCTGTGAGAAAGCGCCGGGGCAACGCTTCCCGCCCCGAATCTCGGACACGCATCCTCGCCCCCTGGAGGGCCGCACACCAGCAACCGGCGACGGTCTCGGTTTGCTGAATGCTTCCTGGCGACGGATGCGTGCCTAGCGGCCCGTGTGTCTGACCTCGGCCTTTTCCCCGCAGGATGCGTGACCTGAAGTTTGAGCCGATCCAGGAGGGCGAGGAGGTGGCGTGGCAGCCCATTGACAAGGCCCTCTTGAACCAGCCGGCCACCGATATGCAGGTGACGTGGCTCGGGCATGTTACCTTCCTGGTGCAGATCGGGGGGATCAACATCCTGACCGACCCGGTGTTCAGCCACTGGTGAGCCGAAGCCCGCCCAGCCGTCCCGCACGTGCCCTTGCGGGCTGTGGGTGAGCCGCGCGCCCGCCCTCCCGTCGTCCCGGTCCGCAGGGCTTCGCCGTTCTACCGAGTCGGCCCCGAGCGCGTTGCCGCAATCGTCGCCCGGCCGTCCGACCTCCCGCCCATCGACGCCGTCTTCGTGTCGCACTCTCACTACGACCACCTCGACCTGGGCTCGCTCGGCGAGCTGAACAACGCGTCCCGCCACCACCTCGCCGAGGGCGCCGTCGTCCGCGGCGTCCGCGGCGGCGAGGAGGTGTTCCGCCCCTTCACCGGGACGTCGTACTTCTCCCCCGTCAGGGCCCTGGACGTGGCCGTGGACACCGGAGTGCTCCCCGCGGACCGCGTGCACACCTTCCTGGACTGGTGGGACACCGTCGACGTGACGCTCGGCAGCGAAGGGCAGCGCATCGTGCCCGGCCCGGGCGTCCAGGCGCCGGAGGCGCTGCCCTCTGGTGACCTTTGCGACCCGACCGCCATCGTGGACGCCTCGGCCGTGCCGGCGGCGTGGACGGCCGGGCGGGCGGCGCCCGGCCCGGGGGAGGCCGCGTTCCGCCTTGCGTGCGTCCCGGCGCAGCACAACTCGCAGCGCTTTCTAACGGACCGCAACTCGACGCTGTGGTCGGGCATGGCGATCGAGTCGGCGGGTCGCCGTTTCTTCTTCTCGGGGGACACCGGCTACTCGGCGGTGGCGCGGGGGAGCGAGGAGACGGAGGAGGAGCGGGACGACCCGACGAGGGAGCTGGGACGCCCGGTCTGCCCGGCGTTCCGGCAGGCAGGCGCGGCCATGGGGCCGTTTGACGCGGCGGCGCTGCCCGTGGGCGCGTACGCACCTCGCTGGTTCATGTCCGCGGTGCACGCCGACCCGTGCGACGCCGTGCGCATGCACAAGGAGCTCGGAAGCCGCCGCTCCGTCGGCATGCACTGGGGCACGTACCGCCTGACGGGGGAGCCGATCCTCGAGGCGGTGCAGCGGCTCGGCGCCGCGACGGCGCGGGCTGGCATTCCCGGGGGGTTCACCACCGAGCCAATCGGCGCGACACTGCGGCTGGGAGAGGGGGTGGCGTCCGAGTGAGCCCTGGGCGCGAGTGGGCGTCGCGGCGGGTGTTTCGTGGTGCGGCGCTGCCTGACAATGCATTGCCACCGCCGGAGCCTCGGGCGCGCGCACGCGCTTGCACCGCACACGCGCGCGCGGCTGGCTTGCAACGACGGCGGCCGCTCCGCCCCGCTGCTCGTCACAGGTGTCTTGCGCTGCCCTCGCGCTGCTTCCAGAACTGTGACGCCGACAGGAAGGCCTCGGCGGTGTGGGGGGTCGGCCGGGACCGGTCGGCCGCGCGGGCCGCCGCGGGTGTCGCTGGCGCGCCGGTCGCCACACCATGGCTCGGTCTTCCGGCCACGGGTAGCGGCGCCGGGGCGCCAAGCGGGTCCCACATCCACGCCGCGTCCTCCCACGGCGCCTCGGCAATGTCCAGGCCATCATCCGGGCACGGCCACGCCGAGGCGAAGCCGTCGGCCGCCAGCAGCTCGGGCGATGGCGACGACTGCGTGCGCTCGCTCCTCCCCTGCCCGTCGCTGGCCCCCTCCAGCATCCGGTAGAGCCGGACCATCGCCTCCGCGGCGGCCCTCGCGGTGCCTTCGCACGCCGGCCGCTCGGCGTGCGGGGACGGAGGCCCCTCGGCCGAGTCCAGCCGCCCGGCGGGCAGCGTCACTGTCGGCCGCGAGACCTCGCGGGTCACAGCCGCTGGGGGGAGCCCGCTGGGCGCGTCCGCCGCGCGCCCTGAGCTCCCGAGCGGGGCCAAGCGCCCGTTGGCAGCGGAGCCGCCGGCACCGTCGGCCGCCTCCCCGTCGTCAGAGTCGGCCTCCTCGTCCGAGTCTGTGAACGCAAAGTCGGCATCGGCCGCCGCAGCCGCGGCCAGCGCCCCGAGACCGGACTCGAGGCGCGTGATGCGACCGCTCTTGCTCCGCCGCACGGCCGCCGCCGGCTCGGGGGGGTCCGAGTCGCCGTCGGCCCGGCGCGAGGCCTCCAGCGCCTCGCCGACGCAGCCGGGGGCGAGCGCGGACGTGACGCCGAGGCTCGGGCCGGCGGGCGCCACGGACCCGGACCGGAGTCGCGCCCTGGCCGCCCGGCGCGTCATGTCGATCGCCAGCGTGGCGCCCACGGGGACGTGGTCGCTGCCCTGCAGGGACTCACAGGACCGGTACGACGTCCACAGCGCGCGGGGGAGCCGGGGCCGGGCCGTGTTGGGCCGTCGGAGCAGGACACGGTCGGTGTACGACGGCGTCCTGAGCTTGGACGGTTTCACCGCCGGCTGGCCGGGCCCCGGGACGCGGAACAGCCGCGAGACGGCGTCGACGTCCTCGAACACGCCGGTGGCTCTGTCCACGGCCGCGGCCTCCCCCGCCGAGGCGGCCACCCGTCGGCGGTACGTGGGCGGGAAGCACACGGCCGCCTCCGTGAAGCCGGCGAAGGCAGCCCCCCTGCCTATGGCGTCCCTGAGCTCGTCGACGACGAGAAGCCGGTGCCACGGCCTCTCGCCGCCGACGTTGCCGCGCCTGGACTCGGCCTCCGCGGCGACCGTCGCCCGCACGGCCTGCTCCGGCGCCATCCGCAGCCGGTAGTTGAGGTCCCCCAGGACCACCGCGTAGGTGCGGGACGGCGGCACCGTCGGCGGGGCGGCGGGGGCGGAGGAGGAGGCCCGCGAGACGGACTGCCGGCGGTCTGCGCCCGGCCCGGGAGCGGGGACCGACAGCGGCCGAGCAGCGACGACGGGCGCCCCTGTCGCGCGCCCCGATGCGGCGGCGACCCGCTGTGAGCGGGACTTGGGAGGGAGCAGCGGGGCTGTGCCGCCCCGGTCCACCAGGCCGCCCGCCTTCTCGTCGTCGTCGTCGTCGTCATCGTCCGGCTGGAGCGACGGGGGTAGCGGTGCCTCGCCCAGCCCCGCCGGCTGAAGCCGCGAGGCCGCCGGCCCCCCTCGCAGCGCCGACATGGTCAGCAGCGAAGAGCCGGCCAGGTCGGGGATCGGAACGAACTCTGCCGGCGCGTCGTCGTCCTCGCCGGCGAAGTCAGACCTCGCCCTGGTGAGCGGCGCGGGCCTGGTCGACGGCGCGCGGTCCATGCCCGCGAGATCACCGGCGTTGGTGAGCCGGCGGCGGCTCCCGCGGTGCGGCGCGGCCTGCGGCGCCTCGTCGTCCCCTGCCTCCGTCGACGCCGGCACCGCCGTGTCGTCCGTGGCGGCCTCCACCACGCTCCTCAGGGGCATGGCCGAGACGGCGCGCGCCCGACCCGCGGGGCCCGGCCGCCGCGGAGCCTCCGGCCTGAGAAGCGTCTGAGAGCGGCGAGGGCGCCCGGGCGGTGGGCCGGGTGCCGAGGCCTTGGCACCCGGGCGGCGCAGCGGCGGGTCGGGTCCCCCCTCCTCCAGTCCCCCGCGGTCTGCGGCGTGAGCGTCCCCTCTGCTGTCCCCGCCACCACTGCCATCTCTGCCGTCGTCGCCGTCGTCGTCGTCGTCGTCGTCGTCGTCGTCCGACGTGGAGCCCGATGCGCCGACCATGGTGCCAGTGCGCCTGGCACGCACGCTCACCGCGATGCCCAGCCGGGCCAGCATGACGGCCACATCCGCGTGACGCTGCTCGGCCCGGGACCTGCCCTTGGAGTCGGCGGCGAGGTGCGCCCCGACAAAGGTCAGCGCCGAAGGCACGCACAGCCGCCCGTCCTCATCCGGGAGCATCAGGGGCACCGTGATGCCGACCGCCCCCTTGTTCGCGGCCCTCCCCACCGGGAGGCGCCGCCCGAGCTGCACGGTCCGCACCCTGGCCTCAGAGCAGCGGGCGATGCCGGCCTCCACGAGGCTGCTGCGCACCGCCACGACGAGGACCACGAAGCCGTGGTAGCCGAGGCCCGTGGCGCCGCTCCCGACTGACGACTGCACGACCAGGAAGCCGGGGCCGAGCCGCAAGGCCACGTCGCGGACGAAGGACACTGGGTCAAGGCACTCCTGCGAGCACACCGCGTACACGTCCTGGCCCGACGGCAGCCAGGCGCACATCGAGTTCGCGGGGATCGGGCCGCGGCGCTCCCCCATGTTCCAAGTCCCTGCAAACACCCGTAGCGCTGAGACTGAGCACAGGGGCTCCGAGATGCTGCTGGTCCTGCGGTCCTTCACAAGCTCGCCGGAGGCGCCCGCTTCTGCGTCCTCCGTCAGTAGTGAAACGTTTGTTTGGACGCTCCGTGCCCAGTCCTGCGGGGCGAGCGGCGGGGCGCACGCGGGGCAGCGATGGTGCAACCTCACGGAATCTCGCCCTGCCACGCCCGGCCTCACGAAGCATCAGCAACGCGAGACGGTGTACTCACTCCGCGCTCCGCATCACTTGAGCACTGGAAGAGGACGCGACGGCCGCGGCGGTCAATGATGGCGAATACCGAGCGCCTGCCGGACGCCTTGCCGGGATCAACCACCGCCTCCACGCGCGACCCCTCCAGACTGACTGTGCCACGAGGCTCAGCCTCTCCGATTTCTCTGAAGTAGCGCAGGGAGAGGGAGTCCAGGCTGCAGAACCGTCGTCGCCAGGACCTGACGACCTGGCCTCGCTTGGTCAAAAACCCCTCACGGACGACTGGGGCGCCTCCTCCGCCATCGCCCGCCCGCATGATCCAGCCACCGTGGGCTGGGCCCGCGTCAGTCTCGAAACAAGTGCTGCTATGCGCTTTGCCGGACCACCGAGCAACTGCCTCCCGCAGCGTTGTGTGCGGGCGCTCTGCTTCAGCTGGCGGTGGCAAGCATGGTTTTGTTGCAGTGTCACAGCAAAAGCTTGCTGTTGGATCAAGAGCTGGGGGGCGAGCCCCAGAGGCGCCGGGATCAATCGGCGCCCCCGCGCTCGCACAGACACAGGCACACACAGACGCGGCGGCCGAGGCCCGGCCGTACACGAGCCAGCCACG
>Ga0136560_1002060_pt1 | contig 10213 bp, 13 predicted proteins | sample AntRauMeHopE1497_FD_104925 | JGI IMG/M metagenome (GOLD analysis project Ga0136560, IMG submission 104925) | Saline lake microbial communities from Rauer Islands, Antarctica - Metagenome Hop E1 #497 | ecosystem: Environmental > Aquatic > Non-marine Saline and Alkaline > Saline | place...
CGCCACAGACCTACACCTGTACAGGTCAGGATTAGATTGGCCTTGCTTGCTGGAGGCAGCCAAACCTAGCAACGACTATCCAGCGCTGAGCCGGGCGTCCAGATCACCGATCTGGTCGTGTGCTGCTGCGGCATGTAAAGGTAGCCTTTTGTCGCCCCCGTCGAGCTGGTCCTGCCCCAGAAGCTGCACATGCTCACTCACCCCGCCATCAGGCGAGCGTCCCCTGCACCCGCCACCCATCTTGCTATAGGGCAGGGATGTTGCCCTCCCCAAAACCCCAGCTAACGCCCACTGCATGTACGTGCGCTGTCTCCCACGCGTCAAGGACTATTCCCTGGGTAATGTGGAGCCAATCAGCGGAGGGGGTGTCCACCACTCGGATGCGACCGGAGAGACGTGCATTGACTAGCTGCTTGTTCGAGCACTTGCTCCGGCGCCTGACGTGCTCCCCTTGTCGCCAGCGAGGAATCTTGAGAGCAGATAGCATACGGTACCGACAGCATCGATATTGATCGGATGGTTTGCTCCACGGATCCAGAATCCCGTCCCATTGGTAAAGCCCTCGAGCATCTGCGCGGGTGTCTAGATGCTGTACGGAGTCCGAAACACAGCCCGCCGCGGCAGGTAGCTACTACCGGGAAACCCAGGCTCAAGATGAATCACAGCGTCCAAGCCGGAATGTTCTCCCACGATATCGTCAACGCTTTCCTTTGTTCCCTGAGGCAAGAGCTGGCCCAGAGGAGGCCCCACAGGAGACAAGTCGTGGCAGTACTGTTTCGGATCCCGAGTTCCGATCGGGACTGGAGGAAACGGCGCGTGGAGGTCATCATCCGTTCCCCAGAGAACAAGTGAAGGGCTTGTTACGGGTCTAGGCAGTACACCATGGTATGCATCGTGCTCCAGCGTCGAAATCTGCCTCATGACTCCAGAGGACCCAGCGATCTGCAAGAGGGCTTGAGTTGATAGACTTGCTGCAAGCCAAGGCATCCGCCGGCGCAGCATTGCCTCAACAGCTGGAGCACCGAACATGAGAGAAGCTGACCGAAGCATTCTATACCTATGAAATCCGGCAGGACAGAGCAGCCCAAGTCGTCTCACGAGATCGGGTCTCCTGCTGGCGAGGAGGGTGGAGAGATACCCCCCGTACGAATGCCCTACGACGTCCATCTAATCGTGACCCTCCTCTGAGAGCTGGTTCACGATCGAGGCACCAAGTAGCGAGGCAGGATCAATACGGCTGTTCCCTGCACTGGCATGTAATGCACCGGCCGGTCGCTTCCCGATCAGCGTTTCGATAAGGTGCTCGATGGAGCTCGCTTGCTCTGTCCAGCCGGGCAGTTGCCGCGTCTTCGCATCAGCGCCGTCGGCACCGCGACCAGCGGAGAGTTCCTTTTCTTCATCTTCGCCCAATCTGCCAGCAGACTCTGCTTTGGAGGCACGGCGGGGTATCGAGTGGGCAAAATCGAACCCGAGTAGATCCGGTACGAGAACGGTGCGATGCGGGAATGCAGCTGCTAAGAGGGAGGCGACGAGGAGCATCGATTGGGCTGTCGTGAACAAGCCATGCACCACCAGAATGGGGGGGCCATCCTGCGGTAGAGGATACATCTGGGCGGAACTTGAGGCGTGCGGCGCCGCCTGTCGAGATCCATTCCTCTCTTGCGGAACTTCGGCGCGGCCATGCTTGCTTGCCAGTGGTTTGGCTCGAGCCACGTAGAGGTGGAATCTGCCATGCCCTGGGACTGGTACGTAAGCGTGCTGCAGACCCAGCAGCGGGCTAAGGCTTCGTACTGCTTCGGCTGATGCCGACATTAGCCACCTTGTTGGTTTGCTCATAGGGTTGTGCAGCTCCCAGATTGGCATGGCCTCTGGCATGCGAGGAGGCGACAAGTAAGGTGTAAGAGCTTCGGCCTGCATAAGTCGAAGCGATGTCTTAGATCGGCCTGCTTGAACTGCATCTCTGGTTCGTGCATACGATAAGGCAGCCCATGCATGAGCTACCTTCCCAAGCGCATTCTGAGCTTGGAATCCAAGCAAAAGACGAATTCCTAACCCATCTAGCACTGATCTCGCGATCGATCTGCACTACGGCTCTGACCAGTGCTCTATCGTTGGACTGAGGGCTTCTTTGGTAAACTTCATGCAAAGACACCGACGCACTCCTTCTACCATATCATCTTCCCCAAGTGCCCATTTGCCACTTCGCTGCACCTCATCATCCAATAAGGCGTCCAGAAGCTCCTGCGTAATCTGCACGAGGCTCAGCGTAGGAAATATAGCGTCCCAGCCAGGTGCATCGCCCTTGAGACCTACAAAGCCGCTTCCGAACAGCTTGCGATCCAAAGCAACAGTTGGAGAGCCTGCATTGCCAAGCTTCTCGTGCAATGCCCGGGCCACCGCTTGCGGCTTTGTGAAGTGCTGCTTGGGACCAGTCAACGACTTGACGATCGAAAGCGCGGCTTTGTCGCGTTTGACTGCAGGCATGCTTCGAAATTATTTTCGATTTAACAGGAGTAACTTCGCACTGGACCAGTGCCACTGGTTCTCGAGCAGTGCGGAATAGGAAAAACGTTTTGCCGCGGGTGATTTTGGTGTGACGAGGGCGATCAATTCGTTTGGGGCAGGGCTTTAAGACTATTCAATTTGATAGTGCACCAGCTCGCTCACAAACTCCAGTCAATATTCAGTCACACTTCTCGCCCCTCTTCAGGCGTCGAAGATCGTTGGCATAACCAGCGGCTGCGTATGATTACTCGGCTACCCCGCGCCGCCGTCGGCTTGCACGATGATAGAGAAAGTGTCCGGCGGAGGGCAAGGGATGGCAGCCCGAAGCCCACTAGTATGGTGACTCTCAGAAGAGACGGCATGCCCTCCAGACAGCGTACCATCCATACCCCACGGCTGCACTGCGACCAACCTAGTGCTAGTTGCCTGCTCGAGTCTGAAAATGGACGGCGTGAAATTAGCGTAGGGCAGCTGGCCAGGCGGGGGTGAAGGATACCCCTACGACACCTCGAAAGGGCAGGCGTTGCCACCATAACCGGACACGTGTACTCCAGTCGTATTGCGAAGCCAGAGAACTGCAAACCTACCTTCGCTTTTGATTGAATACACGGTGACAGACCGAGACCCTACTACCTCAAAATTGGCGTCGGACTCGGCATGTTCCGTGTTCACGTGGTAGAAGCGGGTCGGGCAGGATACGTTGGACACGCGAAGCATGCGGAAATCCCGGTTCATGCTCGATGGGAGCATGTCAACATTAAGCGTGTGCACGTGCAAGCAGCTCGCACTCGTCACACCTCCAGCATCAGCACCAACTGCCAAGCCGCTCCTCCGTCCACTGGCATCCGAATGGATCTATGCATTGCTTCCACCAGCAGATCCAGATCCAGATCCAGATCCAGTCACTTGAATCAGAGGAACAGCCGCCACTGCGCCGACGGATTCACATGCTGGAGGAACGCTGGAGGAACACACGGGTTTCCACTTGGCATGCATCTGTCGAAAGACTTCGGGCCCACTGGCACTGGCACTGGCACTAGCACAGGCAGCTGGGAGCACCGTCTAGGTCCGCTCATCAGTGGTCTCATCTGCCCCTGCCGCATGTGTTCCTCCGACTGTAGCGTGGCGCAGCTGCGAGAACCGAATCAGTGGCTTGACGGGAGCTCCATCAAGGTTCCAGCGAATAGCTCCCATCGTGTCCTGCAGTTGCTGAGGCACAATCACCTAGATGCCGAACAGTGCACGGCGAGGCTGCCACAACCCAGAGGTACCCCCACCGCCTCCTCCCCCTATTATTACCCCTACCTGTTCTCCTGCTGCTACCACTCCTTCGCATGCGGCCACATGATCCAGTTGCTAGATCAGAGCACCCCTCCGGCTTATCGTGCTCACCCTGGCCGTGCTCGCCCTGGATTGCATCAAATCGAGTACAAATGGCACTCTTGGCGCGGCGGGGTCAAAGTACACGTAACTCCGAATGGTATCGATGCCAACCAAGGAGCAGCCAGGCGGGACTTCGATAGCTTTGGATACCCTAAAAGTCCCCCGTGGTATCAGCACAACCCCGCTCCTTATAGAAGAACTGTTGTCAGGATGGCATGCCGCCGATATTGCAGCCGAAACGCCAGGCCATGCGTCTGAACTTCCGTCTGTCGGTGCGCTGTATGGCAACAAGGCCACGTTGGCGACCCCCGGTGACTCGAAGGATGGAAAGACAGCTGACAGTCCCCACCCGTGCTTGCTCGTCAAGTCAGAGGCAGGCGCGATGCCTGGGCCAGTAGTGACACCATTCGAGTAATTCGTTGGCATTCGCTAGGCCTGGAAGAAAACACCCTTGTCATACGTATAAGCATGACCAGGCTTGTAGACATGAGGAGCAGGCTACTCGGACACCGATGCAGTTCCAATCGAGATCCACTCGCTTGGAATGGCCTCCGGTGGAGCTGCTACCGCTGCCATGGGGCTGTCCAGGCTAGAATTAGCGTTCCAGGCGAATGCACTAAGCAGGTAGTCTCTGTGTGTGAGTCCTCGCACGAAGACATTCTGCATGACCCCAGGTTCAAGAACAGTCATGAGACGGGAGTACGACGCTGTCAATTCAGATTCAGGGCTGATGTCAATGACCGTATCAATCACTGACAATGACCCGAATGCACCATCGTGCGCCTGAATTCCATCGGTGCGGAAAACGCTGTTAGGCAGGTAGCAGGGGTCGGTCGACGTCAGCCCTGGTAACGCTTGCGCTCCACCGGCTGTAATCACCGGAACGGCCAAAGCGCTCGCTGTTCCCTGGCGAACAGCGTCATCAACTGATACACCTTGCGATTCGACCAGAAACCGCGCGAGGTGCTGCCCTCGCACTGCCGAACTCTGCCTCGTGATGTTCGCCCCGATAAGCGTGGCACCCCCCTGCGAAGTGAACACAAAGGCCCCACATGCTTGGTTCTCCATTCTCCACATTGAAAAGGCAGCGGCAGGCTGAGCAAAGCGAAGGTCTGCTGCCCATCGGCCACCTCTTACCGTGACAGCAGCATGCATGCCTCCTGACCCAGATACACCAGAAAGGCCAATCGCACCATCTGGTCCCAGATCAATTACAACATCTTCCACATCGCACCCTTGAGCCCCCCTCGCGCGTATCCCTGCAGCCCCGAAATTCCCCGGGCCGACACTCACATCTACGCTCGTTATGACCTGGTTCATGTTGTCGTTGCTCTTATCATAGGCTATTGATGGCACAGGGGCCTTTGCGTCATACCGCAATAGCTGGAGCACAGCAGTCACCTTCTTGGCATCTGAAAATGCAGGGGAATTGGCAGGCACGACCAGGGTGGCCCTCGGGGTGGCATCACCGATTGGGACGCCACCCGCAGCGTCATAGCAGCGGGCTTCCACAGGTGCAGCCAACGAGGACGACGAGGATCCAGCGGCAACGGATCGAGACCGCCAAATACGGACAGTACTTGACCGCCGCGCACAGCTCTCCCCGCAGCAAGCACCCGGATGGCTCCAAGCTCTAAGTTGGCCCCGCATGGTGAGAGCTGCGTTCCTCGCGTCTCCGCCTACTTCCGTGTCATTCCATCCTACGGCCGGGCTATAGTTCGGCGACAGCGTACCCCCCTGCTGAAATACGATAGGGTGATCCACAGTGTAGTTTCCTGACGGAAGATACACCATCAGATTTCGACTGACAGCATAGTACACCGCCTGCTGCAAGACGAAGGCGTTCCAGCTAGCGTTGTTCCCTGACGCACCAGCAAAGAACGGCGGCTTGGTTACATCCAAAATACCGAGAGCGAAATCGTCCTCGTGTTCGACCCCCAGCGCCTACGATCTTGCATAGCCTCCGTTTACCACCGGACCGAGTACAGCAGGGTATAGCCTTTTAGGAAGATCCTGCACGACTCTGAGAGAACTGAACATGACGCCAAGTTCGCCTCCGTCCCCAGACGACTGGCCTCCGTGCGAGCGTCTGGTTGTTTGGAGTCTAGCAGCTCTGGCGCCCAAAAAGGCGCTGGCATCCCCCCGTCCGTCGCCAAATGCACGTGCCGTCACATTATGGCGCACAGCTGCGCGGATCGACCTGTTAGGGGTCCCACTGAGGGTGTTGTTTCCTCGAAGCACGGACCCTCTGCCGTGGCTAACTCCAGGGGAAAGGCATGCCAGCTCCACCACCAGATATTCTTGGGTAAATCTCGCACCCACAGCAATACTAGGGCTCTCATCCACGGCTTGGCATAGGCCAGATATGTCCGTCGGCCCCCAGATCCTGGCCAACCCAGTTGCCTAGGACACGAAAGCACCAGCCTGCATAGAGGTCCAGTCGATTTCCACCCAAATCGCGTGATCGCACGCCGAATCCAGGCCATGCCGATCCCTTCCATAGCCTGATTGCGAACTCGAGTTGAAACTGCAAGAAGCGGCCATAACCCCGACGCTTGACACCCCAACGATGGCACCACTCAGTGATGAAGCAGTCGCCGACACGTTGATCGGCGCCGCGAAGAGACCGGCAAATGGCTGTGCAGTTGCGATGGCCGCCGACGGCAGGATCGCCATTGCAATATCGGTCAATTTCATGTGCTCGCAACTCCTGCGTTCACCATTGCCGGCAGCCAAGGCATTGTTGTTGACACCGACAGGCGATTGCTTGCGACCAGGATCTGGTCCCCGGATGATCAGGCCTTCCGCTCGCATGATGCTCCATCCAGGTTTCACCATTGCCTTATATGCAACTAATGTCGCATCACTCTGTCCCGTAGTGTTCCTGAGAGGGTGTCCGTTCAGATTATAAGAGAAAGTATCTGCTAGAACGGATGCAGCGTCCATGTCTCGGTCGACTGGCAGAACTCGGATAGTCACTAAGTCCGCAGGATGGGAGCTTGCATTAGCAAATACATAGTCTCCTGGCGCAGCAGGTACGCTCGCTGTGCATGTGCTTCCAAGCCCTACGCGCATCGTACAGTTGCTCAGAGCAGCGCCGCTGGCTGGATTTGGACCAGGAGCAAACCAAAGGACCGGGCTCGTGCCAGATTGATAGAACGAGGCTGGCAGATTCTCCACAATTGCTTGAGATCCAGCAAATAGACTGATGTGAGGCTGCCCAAACGCCTCAAACCTCTAAACGAACGTACCAAGTGCAACCGTGCATAAACATGCAAATACAGCGGGTGGGTAAACCATATTCCTTGTATGATCTACTACGAATGGTCGAACAGTAGCAAAATGCAAACTATGAGTCGATATTTATTCCTGAGAAAGGCTTATTGTGGGAACTGTTCGTAGCTTTCCTGACACGAACGCAGCCTCATTTAACAGCACGCTACTAATGAAGTAAAAACAGGTTTGCGACCACACTGACCAACTGGATCCCGAGAATCTTACAGATCAAGCAGTCCCCAGCTCTGCGTATCATTATCGGCTTCACTAATGCCGAAAGGATCGCGTTCTAGAGGTAAAAGGAGCGGGCGAGCAACAGGAGGCGATGGGGATAAATCAAGCGTGAGGCAGTCGCACACGGTCTCGCACCGATGACGGTTCACTGTCACCGTGGTTTCATTCATTTCGTGCTCATACACGCGATTCACTGCGCATGTGATGCTACCGTACGAACATATTTCTTTGTTGACGCAGAAATCTGGTGTAACCAACGCTGTAGCACCAGTGACCACCGGAGCAAGCGCGGTGGCAATGCCCGCCCTCAGCAGTGCCTTGGGTAAACCACAAGACCCTTCAGAAGAGCTCAAGCGAACCAAGTCTGCGTGGGGCAACCAGAGCTTTAAGGAAAAGCTAGTTTCGAGCCGATCAACCACGCCTTAGTCGCAGCGCAGCGCAGCGGATAGTATTGCTGTTGATTCACCACACCGAGGTGCTAGCGCCCAGCTGGGCGGTCTCCTGACGCCAGCAAGCCCTGCTGGGCCTATCCCTTCCATTCCCAAGGTCGGAGAAGTTGATGTTCATGGAGTTAGCGGTCTAGTAGGGGATGGGATCGCTAGCCCATCTGGCTCTCGCCGGTACCGGTCACCTGGTCAGTCGGGATACGGGCCGTCTGTGACTGGCAGGTCACCCGATGAAGAGCTGGACCACGCCGAGCGCATCGCCTTAGCCACCGTCCGCTCCGCGCGCCGCATTGATCGCCTTGAGGAAGGTGGTGCGGACGACGACGATGAAGACGGGCTGGGTCCGAACGACGTTGCCCACTCGCTCGACTTGGGAGCTCTCGGCGACATACAGCTGGGTGGCAGCGGCGGTGCATCGAATGGTGATGCAGCCGCTGCCCACGTGCAGGCAGAGCTGGATACGTAGCGCCGCCGCGCATAGCTTGCCGAGGAAGCTGCCGTCGAAGCCCGCGGTGAGGCCGAGGCTGCAAGGCGAGCGCTGGATGAAGCAACTGCTCGGCACAGAGAAGAGCTCGCCGCAGCTGAGGCTGCGACTGCATCCAACCCCGACGATACCGCCCACATCAGCAGCCTTAACGAAATGATGAGCGTGGTGAAATAGCAGTCCACAAAGGAGAAGGAGCGAGCAGATACTGCCGAGCAAGTGCTCGAGCAAGCCAGGGAAGATCTCGAAACCGCGGTAAAGAAAGCCGAAGCTGCGGAAGCAGACGAATCCGCGGCAAGAGATGAGTTGGAAACAGTTAGAAACAGACTGCAGATAGCCGAACAAGAAGCAAAGCACGCGAAGGAATCGATCGGTATTGCCTCCGGTGAACAATCCGAGCAGGCAGCAGCGGTCAGCGAGCTCTAGGCCAAGCTGGATGAAGCACTTGCTCGGGCCGAGGGGAGCGAAGGCACAGCTGCGCGTCTCGCAGATGCGACCTCTGCCTTGGTGGCTGCACAGGAGGCCAGGGAACAGTCAGAAGAGGCCAGAGAACAGGCCATGTCCGAGGCAAGCCAAGCTCGACAGGATCGTGACGAATCCCGGCGCCGCGCAACCGAGGCGGAACACGCTGCTGCCGATGCTGCAAGCCGAGAGGCGGCAGCGATTCGCCGCGCAGAAGAGGCGGAGGAGGCATCCAGGGAACAAGAGAGGCGCCACGCGGAAGGAGAGGCATCAGGTGGGGATGCTCTGCAGCGGGCACGGGATGAGGCCGAGGCTGCGCGCAAAGAGAGAGATGCCGCGCACGCTGCTGCTAAGTCAAGCAGAAAGGAAGCAGACCGGGCATTGGAAGAGCTCGCAGCTGCCAGTGCGAGTCTCGAGGAACTCAGGCGGGAACTTGCTTCTGCACAGGAGGCCAAGTCAGCTGCTGTGAGTGCTCGAGATTCCGCTCTTTCGCAGGTACGTGACATCCGTGAGGAACTCTCGAGGTCCGAGGTGGCAAACGAGGAGTCCATCGCGGCTATGAAAGCTGACCACGACGCGAGCGAGTCCCGACTTGAGGAACAGATAGCGACGCTCCGCAGCATGGCAGCAGAGTCAGGGACTGACGTTTAGAAGGCAGCTGTCGAGGAAGTCAAGAGAGCAGAAGAAGCAGCCGATGCGTTGCGGGACGAGCTAGCAGATGTACGATCCAAGCTAGGTGCCACGCAGACTGAATTGGTGAGGTCGGACAACAATGCGGAGGCATCTTCAGTAGAAGTGGAGCGTCTTCGCGGGTAGGTGGAGGATGCTCGGACCACTCTCAAGGACGAGAGGTAGAGATTTGATGCACGGGCAGAACAGGCAGAGAAGGCACTTGAGGCTGCAAAGCGAACGGCTGAGACAGCCTCAAGGAACAACGATGCGACTCTTGAATCGCTCGTGCAATCGGAGGAGGAACGAGAACACCTCAGGGAACACATCAGTTCGCTGGTGGCTGCTTCTAAGGACATAGAGGCTCGATTAGAGGAAGCTGAAAAGGCAAGAGATGCAGCTCAGTCGTAGTCGAGCCAGGGAACACAGTCTTCACAGTCCTAGGTTGCTATCCTGGTGAAGGAGCGCGATGAGCTCGAGAATCTCGTGAGCAGCCTAAGAGCGTAGGTAGCGAAAGCGGCGAAGAAATCGCGTTCAACTGGCCAGTTCGAGGGTGGATAGGGAGCTGGTGGTGGCTCGGCCGGAGAATAGGGCGCTGACGGGTTTGGGCGTGGCGCGGCGACTGGTGCGCTCGTGGGTGCGGTGCTCGGCGGTGCAGCCACGTTCGCTTTCGGGTACCTGAGGGGGTCCATGGGCGGCGCGATCGCGGCAAGGCCTCGACGGGGTGGCCAGTAAATTGGTGGGGAGTTTTGAA
>Ga0136560_1002061_pt1 | contig 10209 bp, 11 predicted proteins | sample AntRauMeHopE1497_FD_104925 | JGI IMG/M metagenome (GOLD analysis project Ga0136560, IMG submission 104925) | Saline lake microbial communities from Rauer Islands, Antarctica - Metagenome Hop E1 #497 | ecosystem: Environmental > Aquatic > Non-marine Saline and Alkaline > Saline | place...
CAAGACGCAAATGGATGAATTGAAGGAAGTATTAGAGGCAGCCGGCCATGTCACTCACGTGGTCGAGGACGCCGGTCGAACGGAGGTAGAGCCAGGGACGGAGACTGTGCTCGCCGCAGGACCCTCCTTCGTAGACGAGATCGACAAGATTACCGGGAGATCGGGCTCTCACGCCCTCTCCCTTTTCAGATGATGCGCCAGATCATTGGTTCACATCTGCTGGTGTGCCATGGGGAGCGGGTCATCACCGGTCATCACCTACCCGCTGAATCGGTTGAGGTCGAGATCAAGTTGCCGGAGCTCCCTCTCTCCTTCAACAAGCTCATACGAGCAGATCTATTTTCGTCTTCGGATTGGTTTGCAAGCACACTGGGTGTCTCCATGCACTGCACCACCATGCCATGCACCGCTATGCACGATACCATTGCATGCGGTTGCTTTGGGCTTGCTGCCTGGTCGCAGTGCCACCGGAGGGGGAGGGGGGGCTGGGTTGCTGTGTAGCATATCTCGTATCTCATGATTTGGTCTTTCGCGACATGGGTGAGCATCGATCGCGAAGTAAGCTCGGAGCTGTATTTCCCCTGTACGTCCCATTTGCCACTGCACTAGATAGGAACACGTTACCCACTGAGGCCCTTCTAGAACTGCAATCCCAGCTGCGAAATTCTGCCTGTGCGCGTCCCAACGACCACCAATCACGTGGGGGGATCTCGAATGACCACCCGGCGTGCTACTTCATAGCAATCCAAAATCCTTCGTGGAGCTGTTTGCTCCGCATGCCTCGCCACCACCGCCGCCACCGCCGCCACCACCGCCACCACCGCTCGCACTGCCACCTTCGCTGTCTGCAGCTGAGGGAACCGGGCCGGGTGATGCGCTGCAGTGCGATCTACCTGCATCTGCCAGAACTGCCTTAGTCCAGGTCCTTCGCCAGTCGCCGGAAGTCTGGACGTGACTCGCCCGGACAAACTTTGCCACGCTCTTCCCGAACTCGGTCAGGGAGAACGTCCCTGAAAGACGCACGACGAACCCCTCAGGCAGCACGCGTTTCTGCTCGGAGCCGGTTTCGCCAAGACTCTTTAAGTCCGCAGGAGCACCACCGGCCGAGTCGCCGCAGCTACTGCTATCCGTGGTCGCGCAGGCAGATTCTAATTTTTTGGGTTCCGCCTTCGCGGCGTCTGCGTCTGCGTCTGCGTCTGCGTCTGCGTTACCACCTGATGGTGATGCGCATGATGGAAGGTCGCGGTGACTCATGATCGTGCTATGCAGCTGTGCGAAGGATTCAAGGCGGTCTTTGAAAATGACCCTTGGCGTTAGCACGCCGAGCTCGGCTGCCACGGCCTCCACTCGCTTCCAGGACCACCAGGTTCCGTCGGGACCCACAACCGCGAAGAGCATGAAGTACGACTACAGGTGATCGTATGCAATCGAATGCACAGCTTCAAGGTTCTCGCCGAAAATCCAGCAGTCTCGCAGCGGTGATCCGAGAGGCTCGTACAAGTATGACCACGTGGCTGCGATACTTTTAAGACTGCTGAAGCTGCTATGTGTCGCGGGGTGCGAGTGTGACCTTGCATATACGACTCCATTTCGGACACAGGCATTGCCCCCGTCCATCTTTTCTGTGACAACTATTTTTTTCCCGACAAAGAACGACGTTGCATCGCCTTTGGTGAGAGACTTGTCGTCACTAGTTCTTCCGGGGGAGAACGGCAAATGTGGCGTTCTCGGGTAGTTTTTCATCTCGCATCCAGAAGATTCATCGCCTTCGGCCATATAGCCCGACACTAAGGAGAAATAATAGGAAATGACAGTATTAGACTGTAAACTCAAAAGAGAAACTTGCCAGAAAGGCCTGTTCTACGGGTCTCGCCTTTTTTGTCTACTCCGAACTGTAGTTTTGCGTGGCGTGGGTTCTTTTTGCGGAACCAACGAACGGCAACCCAAGCCACGTATCGACAATTAGCCTTATCTTCTCGCGACAGTAAGGATCTGCGGATCATTCTCGCCCATCACGGAGCTAGTCGTGGCATTCTCCCCTCCATCAAAGCTGATATCACCGAATGTCTTAATAACTTCGCAGGCGACAACACAACTTTGGTTCGAGTATGTTGTCTGATATATCGGCATATCTGAGCCCTTTCATAGCTAACGGTCGGCAATTTATCGGTGCATTATTAGGTGTTTTTGCCATTCATTTGGTTTTCCGTGTGATTGTCATTCCATCCCTGCTCAAACGTGGGACAGATCTGCATCGAAATTTTATTGCGAGTCGGCTAGGGCCCAAGCAGGTCCTCTCTGATGCAGACTTGCCAAAGGAAGAGTCCAATTTGTTCGATGATCTTACAGTCCGAGCCGTGGCAACCGTTTTCGCCCTGATCGTGTGCCCTGTTGCGTTCTACATACTATTCACATGTTCACCTACGCTAATGTCAAGCATCTACGAACGGGACTTCCGTACAGAAAAGCTGTTCGTTTGGGCATGCGCATTTTTCATTTGGGATCTTTCTGTTTGCCTGAGGGACAGTTACGGCGCCTTGTACGTTTTCCATGGTGCCGGTGCTCTTTTCGTCTTCGGGTCAGGGCTCCATAACGGAGGTTTCTCGCATTGGATGGGGACTGCTGTCCTCCTCTTTGAGGCCAGCACCCCGCTACTGCACGCGCGAAAACTTTACTTTGGAGCCATCGGATGGAATCCTAAGCGCGTGAAAGCCCAGGGAGGAGCCAAAACGGACCGAGTCCCGGAGCCTCCGACTGGGCGAGCACTGACTCTTGCTTTCGGTCTTATGTTTCTGTTCGTTAGGATCATCTTTGGGTACCCTGTGTCGGCCCTCTACATGTACAATATGGTGCGTGCGATTGCTGCTGGAAACGTGCACTCAGTCGCCGTGTGTTCCCTGGTGGCGACCCTCAACGCCGGGTTCTGCGTTTTAAACGGATTCTGGATGTACTAGATGCTTGCCGGCATTGTGAGCCAAGATGAATCATCTGAAGGGAATAAAGGAGGAGGCAGCGCCATTGCAAGACAAAGAGGGATGGGCTTGATTGGAGCAAAAGGAAGTGTCAGTAACGGTAGATAGGGATAGGGCTAGGGATAGGGATAGGGCTAGAGCAATGGATCGATCACGTCGGATGGAGGGCTCAAATCCTCGTAATTCCCGTCACTCAGCAAGCGACGTTTCAGGCCTCCGATAGGCGGGGCATCGAGGTACTGCAAGCAACTTGATCAGTTGCTTGGGGCTACGTGAGCTCCACGCGTCGCACGATGCCATCGCCATTAGTTTAGCCAGATGCATGGTGTTCACTTGGTGTGCTGCTCCTGGATGACAGGGAAGTGGGGGGTGGGTTTGGGTTTGCGAAAGTGGGATGGGATTTTATTACACTGGAAGGCGTGAAATGAAAGCCGGTTGTCGTCAGTGCTTGATTGCATTGCATCCGGATTCAACAATTGTTTATGCTAGCACGGCAATCATACAATGTCGTTGATCATGACTCGCTGGAACATTCAGCCCCTACATAGCACAGGCTAGGTACACCCCCTAGGTATCTGGATCTAGAATCTGGATCGCAGATCTATGAACGTGCAATCCATCAGGATATACTGGAATACAGTTTTTCCAGGATTCGAACGCAAGCACCGTGTCTCCCCGACCTGGCGGCTTCGAGCGGAGTCACGCTGCGTCCACGGATCTTGCTCAGCATCGTATGCCCGCCGGCTAGCTTCCCTAGCCTCAATCTCCTCTGCAGCTCCAGCGGCCGTCCCTCTGCCGCCGCCTACAGCATCAGCCGTGCATCCCTGTGAGCTCTATGTGCCCTTCTAAACAGGAGCACCGCACTGCGCTGTTTTCGTGTTCGTGACAGATGCAGCAGCTCAGACGCGAAAGCAGGATCGCGAAGTGTTGCTGCCTGTAGTGGCGTGTTTCCATCCTACAGGTGTGGTCGGGTGTATAAGCAGGGATGGAGTGCTATGCGGCCACTGGTCACAACCCCTTGCAGTGCATCATGCAGTCATCTGATTGGAATGACACTGACAGTCTCACATCATCGAGGGCTTCGAGCGAGGCTCCAAGCCAAACCAACATCTTTGCGGCCGCACGAAGCTCTGTATGCTCTTTCGGAATCTCCAGGAGTGGATCATTCCACAGTGGGCCTTTGTCAGGGCGTGGAATCGCGCGATGCAGCGGGGTCTGGCCGGACTGCGGGGTCGTACACTGAGCATACATTTCCAGTGATAGGCAAATCCCATGCCCGCCTGCTTGGTGGAGCAATTCCTCACCTTGTCTTTGGCTTCGAGGTCCAACCTAAACTCTACAAGCTGGCGGCAGGTGTCTGCTTGGCCGTAACCAGCAGCATAATGCAGGGCCGTATAGCGTTGCACCTGGGTATGGGGGTAGGCAGAGAGGACGAGCAATAAGGCAGCCTGGCTTGATACGTATGCTCAGATTGCAGGCACTCAATCCCTGTCCCGCGGCCTCCCACTGACTCACGTACTATCTGGAGTCTCGGTTTGCCCCTGCCTACAGGAGGATTAGGCACACCTATGTGTGACCGTATAGTGCGGCTAAATGGAGGGGCGTCTGGCAGTACTGCAATAACCAGGCACGGTGGGACGACGAGCTCGATGATGAGTTTCAGATGGTGGGTACCCGGTATCCGGTTGAGCGTGGCCACCTTTGAATAGAGATCTAGCCGGATGTTATATGTGTCGGGTAGATTTGGCGTTCGAATGGCATGCGCTAAAAAGATCCGATGAAAGGAATGGGCAACGATTCATGGTTCACGCGCGGGAAGAACGCGCATGCTAGTGATGGTGCATTGCATGCTAGTGCTTGTGCTTGTGCTGGTGCCAGTGGACCTCTGGTCCTCTCACATCACCTTTGCAATCGGGATCTGCGCCCTCATCAATGAGCAGCTCGGCAAGGTCAGCATGGCCATATCTAGCGGCAATATGTAAGGGCGTCTCCTCTGACTGCGCATTCCGTGGGCGACTGATAGCAAGTAGCACACGCGGGGGTCGATCGGAGGGGTCGCACTCAAACTAAGCTTCAGCTAGCAGTGGCACTTCAAGCGGGAGCACGATAACTTCCAAGGTGCTGGGGCTCGCACTGCGCAACGAAGCTAGCTCCTGATGTGGTGTGCGCACCATTCTACATTCTGATTAATAACCCACATATTCTTCTTGCGGTTCAATCTGAGCACCTGCCATGATGAGAGCGTGGCATATTGCTACGTCGCCAAGCTCGGCGGCATAGTGCAGGATCGTGTGACCTCGCTGCGGTTCCGAATCAGGCGAAATAAGTACTCAAGCTGGAAGAGAGTTGGCTTTAAGATTACGAGGCTCCACATTGATATTTTTAGCCCACCTCGCCGTCGCTCGCTGCTTGCTAGAAAATATCATGTTCCAAGTACTCGTTCAAGCCTTCGAGGTTGTTGTCCAATACAACACCTTCCAGGATCTCGTACGCTTCAGAAATATTCCTGCGAAAGAAACCGTACCATAAGAAGATCGTGATGCAAAGGCTCAAATTGAGCCGCTCAATATCAGGCATAGCGTTGCAGCTATCTGAAAGGACACAACACTAACATGGTCTTGGTTCTACGCGAACTAAGGTGGTCCGACGTGACTTTCTAGTGATGGGTCTGCTGCTGATTCTACCGACCGAATCACGAACACAGGAAAGGTGCGTATATTTTCCCATAATTCTTGCGGCGAGAACGATGGAACGTTCGTTCGTTCCTTCGGGTTCTCGAGTCGGCAATTCTTCTTCTTGACGGGACCCAGCGGTCCGATTCGGCCCTCCATGCGTCATGTTGCTCAGATTCGATACGCGTGGGAGAGCTATGTGCACTTTGCATTGCACATTACAACTGCAGAACGCCGCAGCCACCAACCACATGTATTTCTTCATCCCAATCGTTCTGTTCTGACATCACAAAGACCCCAGCGCCCCGCGCACCCATGCTGGTGCCTTCGGCTTCTGTCCTTTGGCCTCAAGAGCTAGGATTTTGTCCGCCCAATCGCCCAGGACAACATCCTGTTCCCCGGCAGCAATCCGCGCTTTCTGCGCCAACACGTAGGGTTTCCACACACCTGCATCGCTGCGCCTGTTCTAGGCAAACTTTGGATACCCCCCAGCCCCTCCCTGCTCGATTGCCTTGCTCCACGCTTTGGGCCTCAGATCGTGCCGGATGTCTCCAGAGAGAACAGACCCTGTGCCCTTGTCGCTGAGGGTATCAAGACGCCGATTCAGGTAATTCCAGCGATTAAAATCCGCAGCAAACGCATCCAGACGGACCTGTGCCTACCTCGGGTACTGTTCTCGCCTTTCGAGCGCGATGAGGGCGCATAGCCTGCAATCTGAGTGCAGGTCCGCGAGACGCATGAATTCCACGAAGTCAGAACTCGGACCTTCCTCTTTCCACTGTAGCCGCTCATAGTATGCCGTGTCATTCGCATCAAGATACATGAGGTAGTCCACCAGGTGATCGGGTGTCTTGAAGTCATACATGTTGACGACGTAATTCGGCTGCGGCGAGTATTTTTCAATGTTGGGAGCACCCATGTACACTGGCACCGACCCGGCGTCCAGGACACGGAAATATGTCGAGGACACCCAGTCGGGATCATCGAACACGTTTTCTAAAGAAATGTAGAACTTGAATCCTGCCACCACTGTTGTCGGGTCTTTTGTGTTCATGCTGCCCGCAAAATCGCGGTTGTGGATGCATTTGCCTGGGCTATCGATCGGCATCTTGGGCATGAGATGCTTGACTACTTGTTCTCGCCTGCTGTTGGCGTTACAGCTGCGACACAAAAAATGGGGAGAGAGAGGAGGAGATGGGGGGCTGGGTACCCGAGGAAGCTCAGAAGGGGGGCGATGAGAGTGGCAGTCGACCTCTCACTTGTTATGCATCCAAACAGCAAATCCCTTCTTAGCGTACATCTACGGACGGCGGTGAGCAAAGCTGCCATACTCGAAGTTGGACCAGTACCCTCCTGGATTGGCCCACTTGGAGAACTACTGGTGGTACAGTGTCTTGTGTTCCCTGTCCACAGGAGGCTGGTCCCCGGGAAGGAACCTCCGGAATCTTTCTGGTTTTCGGATTGCGGTCTGGTAGCACTACGTAACGTCCATTTCTCTGTACGCGGCACTGTCTGCACCCATGGAGGCATAGTACCCAGCAGATTCCTGGCCTGTCATCACCATGAGTTGCCCTGCCTTGCCCCTCTTCGGGATACCTCCGACCGTGACGCCGGGTCCGTGGAACATGACAGCATCTGCAAGGCCGATGTTTTTGCGGTCACTGATGCGGCGGCAGTTCACAGGGCAGAAGTGCGGCCATGGTTTGTTGGGGGTCCACCACTGCTCGCCCAGCTGCGCCCCGAAAGGGCCCGCATATGATAGCAGCTAGATGGTAGGACCGTCGCCCGACTGCGCACCCTGAGGGGCTGGCGGAGGCTTTACATTCGTGTACTTGCCTGGATGATCGCGTGCTGCAGCAGCAACAAGCCCACCTAATGTTTCGGCAGCCGGCAGTACTGGGCATTGGTTCGAGCTTGCAGTAGCTCGCAGCATTCCAGCGCTAGGCGGCGGTGGAGCACAAACTGGGCATTGCGTCTCAGTAACCCGGGACGACGCGCTAATCTTGCAAGCGGGAAGGCTCTCCATCGCGATGGCAGTTGCCTTCTCCACCTCTAAAGCTACCAGTTGTCTCTGCGCGTCGGTACCAACGGGACCCTATCTACTATTGATGAGGGCTCTGAGCTTGTGACTAGGAACAGCAGATACTCCTCCAGATGCCGAGGCCGTATCCTACAAATGGTAAAAATGAAATCTACCAGTTCCTACGATCAAGAAGCCAACAACAAACGCAGCAAGCAAGCAAAGTAGCGACTGAGCGCTCATCAGCCTACCAGCACCGGGTGCCTACGTTGCCATCGCTTCGAGAACAACCCGCTGCTCCGACAATCAACTACTATGCACAAAATAGCCAATTGTCGACACTGATAAAATCCCGCTACGTTTCAAACTTGGGCTTTATGTTCTGTCGAGAATCGAATTGACCTGTCGGCAGATCCGGTATCTAGATCCAGGATTGAGTATGCACGTTACCCAGGGATGGATGGATTGCGGAATGCTTGCGCCTGTGCTTGCAGGTGAATTATGTGCAGTGCAGTCGAATACTTGCAGCTTTGACCAATGCTTCTGGCACAACCCTGGCGGTCCGGGAGACTGGGGATAGACTCGCGCTCACACCATGACAATCTACATCTACTAGGCCTACCAGTAGTTAGTAATCAGATTCTAGATCTTTGCTCCGCTACAATGGGAAAAACAACAAAAGCTCGCTGCTCTGCGGGCGCACGCTGCACTGCATTCGCGCATATCACCGCCCCACTCCAAGGTGAGCACGCAAGGGTGGTCCGTCGCAGTCACTTTGACAACCGCCGCTACGGCCCCGTCGTGTGCACCACCTAGTCAAAGTCATGTCAACGCACAGACGGAGAAATTTCTCTCAGGTGCCACGCAGCCATGCCCAGCGAGGAACGCTTTCCCTGGCCCAGTCATCGGATGGGTGCCATTTCTGCCGCTGCCGACCAGACGAGCCAGCACCACCCGGCAGCGGCTTGGACTGGTTTCGATTCCAGGTGCACTCGCTCATACCCTGTATGTGCCATGAAGAGAGGCAGTATCACCTGCGCCTTCATCCGGACGAACAATGGCTGGTCGTGGGTCAGAGGCGGATCATGCTCCATTGGAGACGACGAAAGTAGTTCGCAGGGACCGCATGGGGCTGGTTGGGAATGCTCGCGGGATTCCCCTTACTCCCCGGTTTCCCCCCATTGCTTTATATCCATTGTGCGCCGGTAATGCTCTACGCTCTCTCATTTGAATCTGTTGAGGTTCAAAGCAGATGGCGTTCCTCATTCACTGCGCTTAAGCAGGTCCTGGGCCACGAGATCCTTCTACATCCCAGAGTAGTGCCATTCGGGCTGCAGGCGATCAATTGGAGTACTTTTCCAGCTACAATGCGCCACCCCACATTGACATGACCAAGGGTATCGACAGGAGTTCCGACCCAGCACTGCGGGACCGCATTGTTTGAGTACCAGGCATGATCAAGCTTCGACCCAAGTTTGAAGGTAGCAAGTCCACCTCATGAATACAAATAGGCAACGACTCGATTGGGCGGATCAATCCGGTACTTTTGCTTCGTATGGGAGGGGTCCAGCAAAATACAAAAAATGTATAATGGTTGTTGTTGCGCGCACCTTCCCACACACATGCTAAAATATCACTGCTTGGCTACCGTGAGACAATTTGGAGCGATCAGTGGACGCATTCGCTGAAGCACGCCAATAAACTGTATTGCGTGTATCGGTGAGGCGTGTGTGCGTCAGTAGTCACACAAAGTTCGCTAATAATTCTTGGGTGCAACCCGGTCGCAGGCCGTTGTTTCAATTTGTATGCGCTATTCACCTCATTTTGCCAGCTCCTGCCGCGTTGATTGATACATGGTGTGCTGGGCGGCATTAATCGCCCTGATCGTATGTGCTCGATACTTCGCCACTCAGCCTTATTCCGATTCTCGCCTTTGTGCACTTTCTCCACGTCCAGTATTTTGCAGGTTATGACAACTTCAAGTCCATGCATGGTAACTATCGGATGCATCATATTGCTCTGTGCATCAGAAACGTTGGGATTGCAGCCGACACGTCCCAGTCCAAGGGCGAGGTCAAGCTCCGTCAGTCCGCACGGGGGAGCGTCGATTCCTGGACTACCGCCCATGCCAGCTGCTGCCGCCGTAATCGATGCAATGGGCGGCTCGTACGATTTTGATTTGCAGGACGGGGGAGCACTAGTGGAGAAGGAATTTGGCCCTATGCAAGGAAGGCCGTCGAGCGCTGTCGTGGCTAGCATGCCTAAGGTCCCCGTTTGGATCAAGGCTCGACCCCAGAGCCTGAACTTCGGTCGCCGCCCCCTGTGCATCGCCAGCGTGAAAACCGTTGAAATACGACCGACCCTCGCTGCAGAGCCTGGCAATCCGGGCAAGCGGGGCGCCGACGGCATCTCGATCGTGGATCGTACCGGGCCAGTGCGGCTACTTCAGGCGTGGTCGGACAGCCCCGCCATCTTCCCCTCGATCCAGTAGGAGAAGGCCACGGAATCAGACCCTGGCAAGGTCAGTGTCATCGTGGTTCCGCAC
>Ga0136560_1002062_pt1 | contig 10209 bp, 3 predicted proteins | sample AntRauMeHopE1497_FD_104925 | JGI IMG/M metagenome (GOLD analysis project Ga0136560, IMG submission 104925) | Saline lake microbial communities from Rauer Islands, Antarctica - Metagenome Hop E1 #497 | ecosystem: Environmental > Aquatic > Non-marine Saline and Alkaline > Saline | place...
CGCCGACGCCGACGACGAGGCCGACTCCCCCGAGGCGGCAAGCCGCCTCATCGCCTCGGCCCAGAGCCGCGTCGACGCCGTCTCCCCCTCGGGCGCGCCCCAGGTCGTGCACAGGCCCCCCTGGGAGCTCTTCGACGCCTCCACCCGCTGCGTGGTCTTCGGCATGCAAATCCGCGCCGTGCAGTCAATGCTCGACTTCGACTTCATGTGCCGCCGCGACACCCCGTCCGTCGCCGCCATCGTCTTCCCCTTCGCGGGCGCGCACCAGCACCAGTTCTACTGGGGCCCGTCCGAGGTGCTCGTCCCCGTCTACCCCTCCGTCGCCGAGGCCTTCCGCAACCACGCCGAGGCCGACGTCCTCGTCAACTTCGCCTCCTACCGCTCTGCCTACGACGTCTCCATGGAGGCCATCCGGCCGGACCCCCCCCTCGTCCGGGCGGTGGCCATCATCGCCGAGGGAGTGCCCGAGCGCCAGGCCCGCCAGCTCATCTGCGCCGCCGACGCCAAGGGTGTCTCCCTCATCGGCCCCGCCACCGTCGGCGGCATCAAGCCCGGCGCCTTCCGCATCGGCAACACCGCCGGCATGATCGACAACGTCATCGCTGCCAAGCTCTACCGGCCCGGGTGCGTGGGGTACGTCTCCAAGTCGGGCGGCATGTCCAACGAGCTCAACAACATCATGGCCCAGCACGCCGACGGCGTGGCAGAGGGTGTGGCCATCGGCGGCGACCGCTACCCGGGTTCCCGCTTCATCGACCACCTCCTCCGGTACGAGCTCAACCCCGACGTCAAGATGATGGTGCTCCTCGGCGAGGTGGGCGGCACCGACGAGTACGACGTGGCCGAGGCCATCCGCGACGGCCGCATCAGCAAGCCCGTCGTCGCGTGGTGCATCGGCACCTGCGCCAAGATCTTCCCCTACGAGGTGCAGTTCGGCCACGCCGGGGCCCTGGCCAACTCGGCCGCCCAGACCGCCGACGCCAAGAACGCCGCTCTCCGCGACGCCGGCGCCGTGGTGCCCCTGAACTTCAACGACTTCGTCAAGTGTGTCCGCGTCACGTACCAGGGCCTCCTGGCCGACGGCCGCGTCCGCCCCGTGGCCGAGATCCCCCCGCGTCGCATCCCAATGGACTTCCAGTGGGCGAAGCAGCTCGGCATCATCCGCAAGCCCGCCAACTTCATCTCCACCATCTCCGACGACCGCGGCGAGGAGCTCCTATACGCCGGCCTCCCCATCTCCGAGGTGGTCGAGCGCAACATGGGCGTGGGCGGCGTCGTCAGCCTCCTCTGGTTCAAGCGCGTCCTCCCGGACTACGCCTCCAAGTTCATCGACATAGTCCTCGTCATCACCGCGGACCACGGGCCGGCGGTGGCCGGGGCGCACAACACCATCGTGGCCGCCCGCGCCGGGAAGGACCTCGTCTCGTCGCTCGCCTCGGGCCTGCTGACCATCGGCCCCCGCTTCGGCGGCGCCCTGGACGGCGCGGCGGCGTGCTTCTCCGAGGCCGTCGACCGCGGCTTCACCCCGGCCGAGTTCATCGAGGACATGCGCCGCAACCGCAAGCTCATCCCCGGCATCGGCCACAAGGTCAAGTCCATCCACAACCCCGACAAGCGCGTGGAGCTCATCAAGGCATTCGCCGCCGAGCACTTCCGCGAGACCCCCGTGCTGGACTTCGCACTCGGCGTGGAGGCCCTGACGGTCAAGAAGAAGGCCAACCTCATCCTCAACGTCGACGGCTGCATCGCTGCCTGCTTCGTGGACCTCCTCCGCGGCTGCGGCGCCTTTACCCGCGAGGAGGCCGACGCCTCCATCGAGATGGGCTGCCTCAACGGCCTCTTCGTCCTCGGCCGCTCCATCGGCCTCATGGGACACTTCCTCGACCAGAAGCGCCTCAAGCAGGGGCTCTACAGGCACCCCACCGACGACATCTCGTATGTCATGCCCGACGTGGACGTCTGAGCGCGGCTCCTTGACTGCGCGTGTGCCGCTGCGACCGGCCCCTTCATGAAGACAAGGGAACTGACACACTCGCCGCGACGCCACTCGGTCACTCGCGCGCATGCGCCGTCACGGAATCGGCGCGATCGCTACCTCAAGGCGCTCAGCATCGCGCGCCACGTCACCATCCGACCCCGCCGCGCCCACCGCGCGTCCCAGCCCGCCTCAAGCGCCTTGCGCCGCCCGTACGCCTCCAGCACGCGACGCCGTCCCTCCCCGCCCCGCGACCCCTCCCCCTCCCCAGCGCCCAGCCACACACGCACGCCGCGACCCGCGCCCGACGTCAGCAGCTCCACCAGCGCTCGACCCCCGGCGCCGTCGCATGCAGCGTCGCTCCCACACAGACGAAGACGCCGCAGCGACTCCGCGCCCGCCGCCGCCTCCGCAAGCGCCGCCGTCCCGCGCGGCCCGACGCCGCTCCCGTCCACGTCAAGCTCAACCACACACCCGCCGCGCCCAAGCGCCGACGCGAGACGCACGCACGCCTCCTCGCCCAGGTCCCACCCCCGCAGCCGCATGTGCCGCCCCGTCCCCTCCCGGACAGCCCGCACTACAGCCTCCCGCCCCGCCTCCCCCAGCGGCCCCGCGTGCCGCACCGACGCCCCGTCCGGCCATCCCAGCCTCGTCATCGCCGCCGCCAGGGCGTCGCCTCCCGACGGGTCCCGGGCCCGCATCGCGGCGGGGGACGACGCCAGGTCCAGCTCCAGCCTCACGCCGCGCCCGAGGGCCGCGGGAAGGATGTCGGCGAGCTCGGCGAGGTGCTCGCTGCCCGCGCCGCGGACGCCGCACCGGACGCGGGTGGGCCCGCCGGGTCCGAGGAGGAGGGCGACGACGGCATCCCAGCCTCCCTGAGGTGGGGAGCCGACGGCGAAGGACAGGGAGATGGCCCGAAGCCGAGGGTGGCCCGTGCACGTCGCCAGGAGCGACGAGGCGACGGAGTCAGATACCAGCGACGACTCAATCTGGGTGAGCGATGTGGTGCGCAGCGCTCGGATTACTTCCGGAGCGGACCATTCGTCCCTGGCGCCTGACCGAAGCTGGACAGAGAGACGATCCAACCGGCGGCACTTGGTGAGGATTGCAGCAAGTGCTTCTGGCCATTCCCGGGTGTGCTCTCTCCCGCACACGACAGCAAACTCGGCGCTTTTGAGGCCCGTGCAGCCCACGAGGGCGCCCTCAAGCGCTCGAGCGGCGTCCCATGACGGCCAAAGGCAGTTGAACTGCACAGGCCCGTCGCAGGCCGCCATCGCCTGCGCGACCTCATCTAGTGCCTGGGTCGAGCCGACATCCACCTCGAAAGGGGTCGGGTGGCACAGTACCGACAGCTCTGGTCTCTCTGCCATGTCGAGACGGCAGCGCAGATTTCACCTCGGATTTAGCCCAGCTCTCTGCTGGCGCGCTTTGGCGCCAACCCTGGTGCCCACAGGCGTCGCCCAAGCGACTGGGCTCGGGGCCTACGCGCTGGGGTGCCAAGTCAGCTTGAGAAGTGGTCACCGGTCTGGCCTCAGACATGGGACAGACTTTGACAGCAAAATGACGGGACAAATGATTGTCCAGTCGCGCTTCGTTTGTGTGGCCATCGAACGTCGCCCCGCAGAGGTATGACGTATGTGTACGTGCGGAGAGTATGCAGTGTCGCATGGCCCCGCATCAGGGGCTTAACGCCGGCCTGCCGCGCGCACTGCGGCGACAGGTTGCGACGACGCAATCAGCGCGACTCTTCCGTCAGCTGCAGGTCGCGGAAGGCCGACGCGTCAAAGCTCGACACCAGGCCGGGGAAAGACGCGCCCGTAGCCGCCGGCAGCGACAGGCCCGACATCACCCTGACGCCGTTGCAGAAGGCGGCCGCCGTCGTGCCCGCCGCGTCGGCGCTGAGCCGCAGCGTCAGCCAGCCCTCGGCCGAGGAGCTGCACGGCTGCGCGGCGCACTGGACGGCGTCGCCCGCGTAGCACACGGTGCCGTTCGCAAACGCGATGAGCGATCCCGGCGCCACGTCGTGCCTGGAGGACTTGACCAGCCCGACGCCGACCCCGGCGAAGGCGCCCGGCCCCGCCCCCTGCGCCTTGGACGCCGGCCTCACGTCAGCCTGGACGGTCAGGCTCAGGGTGCGGTTCGGACCCACAAAGGTCACCGGGTGAGGCAGCTTCGCCGAGTGCCACGTCAGCGGGCGCTCGGGCACGGCCTGCGCGAGCACCGGCCCGTCGACACCGACCAGCGCGGCGCCCTCAAAGACCCCCGACTGGTCCAGGAAGTACATCGGGCGACCGTCCACGGCGACGGAGAGGTTGGACGAGTACGAGGCCGGGAAGGGAGCGGCCGCGGGGATCGGGCCGACGTCGCCGTGCGACGCCAGCTGCGACGCCGGCTCCCGGGACGCCAGCGTGTAGACGCAGTCCTGGTCGATCGCGAGCGTGACCTCCCCGTCCGGCGAGAGCACCGGGTCGGGGCTCTGGCGGCGGAAGAGCACGGAGCGGGTGGGGCGCTCGGGGTCGTCGCCGGGCGCGAAGCACGACTTCCACAGCTGCAGCCCGCCCACAGGCGAGCGGAGCGCGCCCTGGAGGGCGATGGTGACGTTCTGGCTGGGCGGGACGCGGTACTCGGGGTGCTCGTCGCGGTAGCACTGGCTGTTGTTCCACGTCATCGCCTGCACGACGGAGGCGAAGACGCCCTCCCGGTCCGGCGGCACCATGGTCACCACCGACGGGCCCGGACGCGCCTGCAGCAGGCCCGTCCCCGAGCCGCCGCGGAGGTAGCGCCACCCGCTCTGCGTGAACTGCGTGTAGTGAGCCGACGCCCACAGGGGCGGGTTCACCACGAAGTGCCCCGACCACGGACGCTCCGCCCACATCAGGCCGTGGCCGTCGTATCCCAGGGCGGAGGGGTACGTCTGGATGAGGTTCCACGCGATCTGCGCCGACACGTTGCCGAGGACCGGGCCCCAGTTGGAGACGCGGGCCCAGCAGCCGGCGCCGTTGGAGTCGCTGTACGTGGTGTATGCCTCCGACGCCCAGATGGGCTTCTCCAGCGCCGTGGCCTCGGCGGGGACGCTCTCGGCGGAGCGGAGCGGCTCGTGCACGCCGATGATGCCGAGGGCCTTGGTGGCGGCGGGGGAGGAGGCGAGGACCTTGAGGATGTCGAAGTCGTGGTTGTCAGACCCGAAGAGCACCACGTCCGCGAAGCCCGCCGCGTCCAGCGCCTCCCGCAGCGCCACGATGAACCACGCCGGGGGCTCGGGGGACTCGTTCCGCAGGCCCAGGAAGTCCAGCCGGTGCCCGCGCTCCACGTAGGCCCCGCGCACAAACGACACCAGGTACCCCACGGTGGCGTTGGAGTAGTAGTCGCCGAGCCAGGCCGGCGCGGTCCAGGCGAGGGCCGCGGTGCGGATGGCGGGGTTCCGCGCCTCGGCCTCGTCCAGCAGCCACCACTCCCACCCGCGCTGGAAGGACGCCTTGGCCGGGTCGGCGACGTGCATGTGGCTCGACTCGGTGACGATGGTGCTGGATGCGTCGCCGCCGATCTCGATCTTGAGGATCTGCAGCGCCGCCACAAAGCTGGGCTTGAAAAGCGCGTCGAGGATGGCGGTCCTCTGCGCCTCAGGGTAGTCGCGGAGCCACTGCACGTCGGAGTTGGAAAGGCCGCCGACGCCGAAATACTCGCGGCCGATCGCTGACGGATCCACCGTCACGGTACCGCTGAAAGGACTGGGCGGCGTCGGTGCATCAGTCACAGACAGGCACATGCCGGGGGCAGCGACCGGGCTCAGGATCACCGACGATCCGGCGCCGGACGCCACGGTCCATTCCTGGTTGCGCAGCTGAGGCCCGTCCGGCCCCTTGCAGTCGAAGGCGTCCACGGCCCCATCCGTATGCCCGTCAAACAGATCTAGGCACAGACGGCACGACTTCCCGTGCTCGGCCTTGCGGCAGGGGAGATCGCCCGTCGTGGAGATGTGTTTCGCCTCGTCGTTGCGCTCCCACGGGGTCGCGGCCGCGCACGGTCCGAGCTGCACTCCGTTGCTGACCGCCTGAAGCGACGCATCCACGCACAGCCCGGACGACGGGTGCCGAAGGACGCCTGGGGGCGCCCATGCGAAGCTCTGAGAAGAGTCTCCGCTCTGGCAGCGCCTCAGGACAGTGGCCGGCTGGGCGGCTGCCAGCGCCATTAAAGCAGCAGTCGCAAGCATCATCACTGCGGGCCGCATAGCAGGCGCGCAAGTGCCGCTGTCGGTTGGGAAAAGGGAGCTGTCAAGCTCTCACCGCTGCCCTCCGAAACTCGCGCGCCCCAGCCTGCCGGAGCTGTCAGATTCCGGTCATGGCACAGCGAGCTACCATAATGCGGCCTGTCATGCTTGAGGCCTTGCCGCCCGTGTTGATTCCAAGAGAGCCTGCCAAAACGCTCAAACCTTCTCGCAATGCCCGGCCCAGTAAGCACGTGCTTCCAGAAAGCCGTATCCGTGGGTGCAAATCGGCCGCCTCAAAGCCTGGAGCACGTTCTTGGCTCGCCATGGGCGTGCAGAGCCGTTGCTGGCCGCGCCATCCCTCGAGATCGCCGCCAACCCGGCACCCCGAGGCGCCCCATGGCGGCCCGCGACTATGGTGATATGCCGCTGGGATCGGCACCTTTCATGCCCCAGTACACTGACTCCCTAGCCGACCTGAAGCCCAGGAACAAGAAGCAGACCTTTGCCGTCGCCAACGGAGGGATGGTTTGCAAGGCGGACCCCGACGAGGCCAAGGCCGTCGACCCCGGAGCGCACGTGAGCACGCAATCACGAATAATCGGGCACCGGCTGGTCGCTCAGAGGCGCAGGCCGGCCAGGCTGCGCGGGGCGCTCACGGAGGAGAGCGACCCGTTGCGGCACCCCCGCCCTCGCCTATCCCGGCCTGCTGCGACACCCTGGCCGTATGCAATCGACCTGAATCGTGACACGTGTGACTCTGCACCCGCAGGTTGTGGCTCGGGCGGATGCGATGCGGACCACGCGGGGCCGGGAGCGGGAGGACATCTTCATGGCCAAGTCGATGCGTGCTGCCGCCTCCATGGCGGGCGGCGGCGCAGCAACGCCCGGCTCGATGCTTGGCATGTCGGGTACCGGCTTCGGCGCGAGCATGGGAGCCACGACGAGCGGGCATGGTGCCGTGGCTGCGGCCGCCAACGGGGGCATGAGGTCGCGCATGGCGCTTGTCACGACGACTACGCGCCTCCCTTCTGGAGCGTCGGCCGCCGCGGCCGCTGCCGCCGCGTCCTCGGGCGACGGCGGGGGCTCGGACCTGCCGCCGGCGGTGCTTGCGGAGAAGCAAGTGCTTCGGTTTTTCGCCTGGTTCCGGGAGGCCGTCCCCGAGTCGCGCATGGAGACGAACAGGGTGAGGCATGTGCGCAGCGCCGTGCGCCGTCCCCGCAGGACCAGCCGCCCGCTCGTTCGCGTCGGTGCGTCGTGTCGTTGCTCGCCCGAGCGCCCCTTCGAGCCTCCCCCCCTCCCCCCGCCTCCTTTTTTGCCCCAGGTGCGTCGCGTGACGATCCTCTTCTTCGTGGAGACGGGCGACATCGCCATCCACGAGCCCCGCACCGCCAACAGCGGCCTGCCGCAGGGCCCCGTGGCCCGCAAGGCCCGCATCGTGAAGCGCGAACGCGAGGACGGCAGCCGCGAGTACATGGACTGGCGCGACCTAAGCGTGAGCGACGAGGTGACCATCCACGGGACGACCTACCGCGTCGACGACGCCGACGGCTTCACCCGGGAGTGGTTCGCGGCCCGCGGGCTGCCCCTGGCGGAGCCCGAGGGGGTGCCCGCGGACGTGTATGCCGCGGCGGAGGCCGAGGCGGCGCTGGCCGCCACCATCCCCGGGCGGCACCGCAAGCGGATGTACGACGAGAAGCTGTTCCAGGAGGCCCGGCGGGGGAAGTTTGTGCGGGACCCGGCGGCGCGAGGACGGTTCCAGGACAACGACGGGAAGGTCCTGCGCTTCGACTGCGTGTGGTCCGACAAGCGGGAGGGCGGCGACGTCCTCCACTACGTGCTGCAGTGGCACCTCAAGGACGACCAGGCAGAGCTGCTGGAGGTGCACGACCGGAACGACGGGAGGGACCCGACCCGCGTGGCGGTGTCGAAGCGGCGGCTCCCCAAGAACTGGCGCGCGACGCTGCGCATGCCGGGCGACATCTCCGCCGAGGCGGCGGAGAACTGGGCGACGCCGATGGACATCATCGTGGGGGCCGACGTCGACGTCTTCGGCCGCACGCTCTTCGTCCGCGGCGCCGACGGCTTCACCCGGTCGTGGTACCGCGACACGCACGGCTTCGAGCAGCCGGCGGCGCGCTACCAGCGGGAGCTGGAGCCGGAGCTCCCGAGCCTGCCGCCCCCGCCCCACATGGGCATCGGGGACCCGGAGGACACGATCCAGTCGACCAAGACCTTCGCGCCCAAGCCCCCGAAGCGCGACTTTGACCGCTGGGCGACGTTTGAGGGCGTGGTGTATCGCTTCAAGGCCCGCATCATCGTCCCCGAAGCCATGTCCCACGTCGCGGACGCCGACCGGCGCTTCACGGTGGCGCTCTACCCCATGGACGACACCCTCGGCATCTTCGAGCCGCCCCGGCGCAACTCGGGGCAGTCGGCCGGAAAGTTCCTTTCCCGCGGCAAGCACAGGCACCCCAGCGGGCGCCCCTACCGGCCCACGGACTTCCTCCCCGGCTCCACGGTGATCATCAACACGCGCACGTTCCACGTGGACGACGCGGACCCCTTCACGCGCCGTGCCGTGCCCGAGGTCGACCGCCCCGTGCCTGACGCCGGCCGTGACAACATGTTCCCCCGCGGCCCGACCACGACGTCGCTGGACGGCACCATGAAGGCGGTCACGGTGGGCGCGAGCGCGTAGCGCGGCGCGGCGCACGGTGCGTGACTGCGGTCTTCATCTGAGCGAGAGTGCGTGACCGGGCATGCGAGAAACCACGAGGCTTTGCCCTCCCGCGCGCATCACACTCCGACTCGCAAGGGGGCGAAGCTCACCGTCCCTCCGCGCCCCGGGCAGCCTTCATCACCCCTTGGCTTGCGCTGAAGGCAGCAGCGTGCCGAGGCGTGGCCATGTCGACCATGAGCCTGGAGGACGCCGTTGCCGCGTGAGCCAATGGCGTTGCGCCATGCCGTGCAGCCCCCGAGGCCTTCACGAGACATTTCGCCCCCTCAAAGCAACGCTTGCCTCGGTGTGCGGAGATGGCATCGTTGGTGGCGCGCTGGGACGCGCTCATGCCGTGTGTCGGCGTGAATGAGTCGATGGACTCACGCCCACAGCTGCGTCGCCCGCCCTGAACGAGACCCCCACCAGCCGAGGCGATCTTGGCACTTGTTCCTCGCAGCCTTGATGCGGAAGCCAAGGGTGCGGCAGCCACGTGGTCGGGGCCAGACCCGGACGCGCTCGAGGCAGCGCTCAGCGCGGCCGCAGGCGCCGCTCTGACCCCAGAACTCGCCGGGGTGCTGGCATGGAGATCAAGCAAGATCAGCCCGCCCGCCAGCAGCTCGGTGGCAGAGGTTGTGAGCGCGGCCGTGCTGGACGCAGGGGCTCGGGACGGGAACGAGCACCTGGCTGCCGCCGCCGTGCTCTCGCTCGACCACGCCCACCTGGACCGTGCCGTGCCTGAATCTGGGAGCCCAGTGACGGCCGGCCCCACGGGGTGGACGTCTGCGGGGCGCATCAGCGCCGGGCGGCGGTTTGAGGCGCAGAGGCTGGCGATGCCGTCGGCCGAGCCAGCCGTCGTCCCGGCAGCCGCGCGCGGCCCGGATGACGGCCCCGACGGAGCGAGGGGACGTGTGCTGGGCGTGGTGGCGTCGGCCGCGGTCTGCCCTGCCGCCGAGGCCACTGCTGCCCTCACCAGGGCAGCGGCCGTCGGCTCTGCCGACGTGGCCGCGGCACAGGCCTCTGACGCGGACAGGACCAGCCTGGTGTCGTGCTCCGCGGCGCTGGCGTCCTTCCGTCGCGCCCTGCGTGGCGACGGCACCGAGGCGATGCGGGAGTCCCCCGCCTCCGCGGGAGCGGCGCTGGCCGACGGCGCGGCACGGCTCCTGACCATGGCGGCGTCACTCGCGGCGGTGACCGCGAGCGTGGGGGCGCCTGCCCCGGACGCGGGATCGGACGGCCCCGGCGGAGCCGCGGCGGCCGCGGCGGCCTGCATCGTCGCCGTCGCTGACGTGCTCGTGGCCGCGGCGGAGC
>Ga0136560_1002063_pt1 | contig 10207 bp, 16 predicted proteins | sample AntRauMeHopE1497_FD_104925 | JGI IMG/M metagenome (GOLD analysis project Ga0136560, IMG submission 104925) | Saline lake microbial communities from Rauer Islands, Antarctica - Metagenome Hop E1 #497 | ecosystem: Environmental > Aquatic > Non-marine Saline and Alkaline > Saline | place...
ATGGCGGCGCCATTCCAGTGGCCATAGCCGCTGACTGTGTGCGGATTCGAGACGATGTGGGATGACCCAGGCCTTGGATTTGAAGGACCCGTTGGATCCGGATCTCGTCATCAGTACCACTCGCACAGGCCAGCAGCGCATTTTTACCAGCCAGGGCTCGTTAGCGCTTTCAAGTAGGCTACTAAAGCCGCGGCTGAAGCAGCTGAAAGTTCAGGTGCATCCGATGAGGCAAAGTAGCTCGCTGAGCAGCTTGAACGCTTCCGTATACGCGAACCAATGTTGTCCGACTGCGACCAAGCTGCGCGTTATGCAGATGAGGCCCTGTCCTACTCTCTAGCAACGCATAGAGCTGTCGCAACGCGAGATGGCGTCCAAGATCTTGCATCCTTGATTGCTGGTGAGGAGGCCGTTCGAACAGCCAGCAGAGCATCGGATACTGAACGTGCCGTGGCTGATGCCGTCGTTCAGCAAATGGAGCAATACCAAGCGGAACGAATATCCCACTCAGCTGCAGCTCGCAGGAGCTAGCACTATCCTGCAGGATGCCGTATGGATGCCATACCTTGGTGGATGCCTAGCTCGCATCCTCACGGTGGCTCAACAGGGGCATTAAGTTCGCGAGTGGTCGGAGCAGGTGACTGGCTACTTCCAGAGGGTGGCTGGGCATGGGGGCGAGACGGACCAGAGTGCGCATCGTGGGGTGCCAACGTTGGTGCTGGTGTGCCACCCCATGGGCGAACAGGAAAACACTTACGAGAGTCATCAGTTGGTCTCCCTCCACCTGATGTCAAGCTGCAGCCACTAGGCTATGCTTATTTGCTGCGCATGGCATACGCCGATGCGGTTCGAGCCACATCAGCCGCCGATGCAGTATTCCTTTTCCAAAATGAAGAGCAAAAGATCAAAGACAGTTGTGCCTAGACTCTTCTAGAAGCACTTCGATAGGGAAACGCTGCAGTGACGGCTTGCGCACATGGGGCTCTCATGTACGTACTAACCACCAACCGGAGTCAGCCGAAAAGCAGCTAGATTTCGCAGGGTACGCTGCGATACTAGATGCGAAAGGTGCCAGAAGTGCTGTAGGAGCCCTCAGAACTCAGCATACCGCTTCTAACGTCAATCGCTGCCCTTCTCACGCTACTGGGTGAAGGTTTTAACAGCGATCTAGCTCAGAAACTACTTCGCGATGTAAAACGCTGGTGCGACCCAGATGTCCTGTGCAATATGCTGCGAGAAGCTGGTGGAAACGAGATAGCTGAAGCCTTCACAGCTGCGGTAAAGCTGGGCGAGGAGCCACAGGTAGTGAAACCAATCGGGAGGAGTACGGGTGGGGATCACAACGACGATTTGGCAACTGTCATTATCCATCCGTCCGTATTTCGTCCGCCCCCTGCGCTTGGTGCTAGGCTTCCAGCCCAGCCACTGCCGCCGTTTCTCGTACAGGTAACGCAGCTACTGCGCCCTCAGCCAAGAGTTGCGACCGGCATCATTAACATATTGCCTTACCTAAACCATGTCGAATCTCGCATTGTACCTGCTACAATTGAGGCAGTCGTTCGACTGGAGGCAACACTTTCCGTTTCCCAGGCGTTTGGCGCATTGAGCAGTCCTTACAGAGACCCCCTGGCTGCGTTGCTAGCCAGCTATGCAAAGCTGTCCGCGCGGCATTTGTTATGTGCATCCAGTCTCCTAGATGACCGTGTATTCCCGCTTTTCTTGCACACGCTAGAAAGTAGCGAAGGAAAGGCATTTATGTATTTCCTCAGGTCTGATGAAGGCTCTCGCTTGCTGGCAAGTGCATGTTTTTTCCCCGATGAGGGATAGCCGGCGCTGCGGTCAATGATTAGATCTGACTACGAACGCGTGCATCGACGGATTTCAGAGCAGGAAGCTCGTCGGCGCTCAAGCCGAGGTGGTAGCTCGAAGCCAAGCTCGCAGCCAGGGGGAGAAAAACCTGCCTTGAACGAGGCCAAGGACGAGACCGGCAATAGTGAGGCGGATGGTGCCGCTGCAGCTGAATGTAGCCCCAAGCCCGAAGGCCAGGAAGCTATGTCTACTGATGATTAGAAACCGGAAGATTCGAAGCACAGCTAGGATGGTCCACCAAGTGAGGATGCAGGCAGTGGCAGTGGTAAACCTAGCCGGCCACCCCCTGTAGTTCCACTGAACCCGGAGCGACGTAGGAAGCTGTTTCGCAGGGGCTTATAGCTCTGCCGCATCATGTGCGACCTTGACTAGAAGTGGATCCAAACTACGGGAGCAATGGCAGCACGAGAGGCGATTCGGAAGTTTGCTTGCCATCCAGCTCGAGCTGCTGAACTGAGGGCACACATGCGGGACGGTACGATTCGACCAGACACGAAGCAGCCAGGGGTGTTAGCCTCGAGCACAAGATTAGCCCTTGTATCTTCAATTGATAATGTGGTGCCTACAGATGAGATACCTCAGTCAGCAGTCACCACCTATGCTGAAGCCGTGGCTGCGCTGGACGGTAGCCCCGAGGCAGACGCCGCCGTCAGAGAATACGCCGGGTCGAATTCAATGGACACAATCGGATATGCACAAGAAATGGAAGATGCTATTGCAGTGCTGGTCGCGCTAGCTATGCAATCTGCACGGCCTGGGCTCATGGCTCCTGTCTTAGACCTCCTGCCGATTTTGCTGCTTCCTAACGGGGCATTTGATGTCACTCCGATTCTTGCTTTGCTATCGCGCGTGTTCCCCTCATACGCCCCGGCAGTCCTTCGGAGAGCGCTGCTCAAGACATCACGGGATATTTTGGCGGGTTCTGCGCAGCATAGGCCGTTGGCATCAGTGACGAATGCTGAAGCGAGGGAGCGGGCTGCTCGACTTGCCGTCGGGGCACCGGAAGAGGAGGCCAAAGAGGATACTTCTGAGGACGCTGACGCCGATGCCGACGAAGCTGGGAGCCAGCGTAGACTTCCAGCCAAAAAAGGTCTCCCACAGTTTTTGCTTGGGATTTCTTAGCCTCATGGATTGGTGACGCAGGATCCAATCAAAGTCAGGCCTCCGAGCCGAGAGATGCAGTCTCTTATGCTTCGATTAGTGGCAACCCCCGTGATGCGGAGAACCCTTTCCTTAGAGCGATCGAGGGCCTAGGACATGAATGCTGTGCAAGAATGCATCAGCTAGGAAGCCACAGATTTCGGTATCACTCTAGCCGCAGATGATGAGGCTACAAGCGAGTCGTCGCCGTCGAAGAAAGGGTCAGAGTAGGGACTGTCGTCGAGGCCAACGTTAGATCTCGCGCGCCTACCAAAGCCGCCACACTTGCTTAACTCCATCTTACCAGCTAGAGATGCAATGCCGTCTAGACTGTCGCTGGATATATTGACGAAGATGCTTCAGCTCGCGGACAAATTGCCTGACTCAGTCGACGAAAGCGTGCTCCCTCCAGTAGGGGCTGCTGTGCTTCCTGGGACACAGAGAGGGGCTGACGGCAAGATTCCAAGCCGTTCGACAAGCGCAGGTGGTGTTCGAGCACATGTTGCAGGTGCTTGGGACTCAGTGGGATCTGTGTCGGCAGCTGCGAGACGAGGAGACAGCTTGCTGATGCAACTGCTCCGTGCATCGTCGTGCTTGGCTTCGGTTCGACCGACAGCTCTCATGTCCGAAAGACGCACACTGATTCGATTTGCATGGCAGCACCTTCGGCACCGTGATACTCCAATCAAGTACAGGGCATACGGCTTAGTGACCAGATTTATAGCGACGTTTGAGACCCCATCAAAGGTCGTCCTGCAGGTATTTGTTTCGCTTCTCCGAGATTGTAGGCCGGACACAAGCGCAACTACTCGAGTTCCAGTACGCAGAGCCCTATCTACTATTGTGCGTAGTATGCGGAGGTGGTTATCACCTGATGAACTCGCTCGCGCTGTCAGGTGGGTGAAGAAAATCTTAAACGACGAAGGCCACTCAACCCCCCAACTGGTCCACCTGTGGAGACTTATCGCTGCCCACGAGCGTCTCTTCTTCGACTTCAGGAAGTCATTTACCACGATTTTGGTCAACTCTTTGCCGAGGATCGGCCTCCCCCAAAGTTTGAGCATGCCGAACCGGTATCTGGCAGTTGATCTCGCGACTGTGATGGTAGTTTGGGAGTTGCGCGCCCGGAAGCAAGTTGCTCGTGAGCACAGCAAGGAGTATCTCGACAAGTTGCTAGAAGATTCGCAACGAGAATGGGCGGAGAACTCCAGTGCCTCTAGGCGATCCGCCTCTGCAAGGTTGACTTCCTACGGACTGGCTGGCCGGCAAATGGTAGAAATGGTATCAAATTTTGCCATACGGCAAGCATTTGTTACTGCTGAGGCGGTAGAAACAAGATCAGTGTCCCGTAGGTGCCTTCGGTTGGTACGCTAGATACTTCGGGTATGGTAGAATGCACCACTTCGGTCAGTGTACTTCCACAAGATACAACCTGTCTCTGCCCGTGGATCGCAAAGCGCTGCAGATGGGTCGGGATCTACAGCGTCGAATGAGACCTTAGGTGCCGTCCTTGAGGTCTTGAATGCAATTGTGAGCAAGGAAGACGCACCCGTGTAGAGATTCATCGTTGATAATGCTGGGGCCCTGATGCAGCGACTGACGCCGGCGTTCGCGTCTTCGTCCTTACGTGTCCATAGACTGCTGAGGCGATTGCTACGGTCTATTCTGCAGCGATTCCCCCCAGCGATGCCACCATGGCGACTTGCACACGTGAGATTCTTCCCATGGGTTGTTTCGTGTCTGAGCTTCCGACTATGCGCGGCGGTTCGGCAACTTCCAGAGCAATAGCGAACCCTTGCGAAGATCGCGGCGGAGCAACTCGAGCCAAGAACTCAGATCCCCAGGTCACTTCGAACATCAGATGGTTCCCGTGTCGGACCATTCGCGGGAGAACCTGCGCTCCCCGATGAGATGACAGCGAGTGAATCCGAAGATGATAAGCAAGCTGCTTCGGCTTGGCGTCGAATGCGCGAAACTCTTGCTGCAGCTTCATCTGGATTGGAGAACGTGAACCTGGACTCGCTGGATAGGTATGGAGGGTTAGATGCTGCATGCGAGTCTGCCAAACAGCGGAGAGAACAACGCGAACAGAGGGGGTATACCCCGGGAAGCAACTCAGTCAATTTAGACGATGGCCCAGGCGCTACATCCTCTACACCACATGGGTGCATAGACTGCCGCAACCTCTTGGGCTTGCTTCGAACCGCCCGAGAGCTCAATAGGGCTGTTCCAAGCATCATTGACGTCATCGCGACAACTCTGTCTACCTTGCTGCACACTTTGTCCATAGATCATCTGAGAGGGAGGCAAGACTCTGCATTCGACCTGTCGGCTGATCCGAGTGGTGTTGGAATCAGCAAGGCTGGAGATGCTGATGATGAAAGCAGAGGCCGCGGCAAGTCATCTCGCGATGATGACGACGTTGGGGATGGTGCGGCTTCTCAAACAGGAAGAAGCGGTCCAACTGGATCCTCCCTTTCAACTGATGATGGTGCTGCAGCTGTGGCTAGCAGGGCACAGGACCGCCGTCGGTCTTTGCTGCTGATTCTGAGACTTCTGGGAGAGCGGGCTCTGCTACAGCCGTAGTTCCGCAATATGACAATTACAGTTGCATGTCGTCTCATGCAGAATTCCTATGACCCCCTGCTCCTCCGATTGTGTCTGCAGCTCGCTTCCGGGTGGCTTGTCGCTGGTGAATAGACCAGACGCGGGTTCGTCCGCGGAGTATCCACCGTTGCTGGTGATGATAGGAGCGCTCTTGGAGTGACAAACAAAGAGAAGCAATCCATTTTGCATGCAGTTGGGTCTTTGTGTGTTCTAGCGAACGATTCCGGTGGATGGGGCACGTCAATCGCTATGGCTCGCATCCAAACCCTGGGACGTCACTATTATTCACTTCAAACTGCAGCTAGCAGAATCGTACTTCGGTCTGCAACTGGATCAGACGGGGCTTGGCATGCATGGAGCAGAGGCTACGTGTAGAGTTGGGTCTTACCCTCGCTGGAGCTGTCGGGTCACTTCGCTGGAATCCATGGGGCAATCGTTCTCTCCCGGGATTCTTCCGAGCTTCGCACCCTTGATCGTCCTGTCTTCAGCAACCCCAACTTCCTTGACTTGGTGGCTCACTCGGGGGCCATGGTCCGAAGACCAGCTAGGCTTACGCACCACAGGCGTGTTGTGCTCTCAGCTGCTGCAGCAGATGCTCGAGTTCGCCACGCTGCTCTCAGCATCGAGCGAGCGTGGGGGCGCTGCGAACGCGGCGTTGAGATGAAGGAATGGAGAGAAGAAATGGGGAGGCCGCGGTCGTACTGGGAAAGGGATGTTGGAATAGGCGCCAACAGTCGGTCAATGTCTGGTGGTCAGGCGTGGACGCCTCGAGATCCAGAGATTCGAAATTTCCTGAGATCACAATGGTGGGAAATGCCGAAAGCCACTGGTGGCCGAGGCTCCGGGGCTTTGGCTGCGTTGTAGGACGTTGTAGGTGGCCGGTGGGACACATTATAGGGGCATTTTTGGATCCCCCAGGCAGCACAGTTGCTTATCCATGGGCTTGGACAGCAGGGAGGCTCTGTGTGGAGCTCGAGCGCCTCGTGCGACATCGTACCTCCTAAACAGATCGTCGAATAGCCGGTGTGTTCCGCGCAAATGAGCACTGCAGCTGCGCTGGCGTATGGCACTGCATCCCGTGCGTCTATGCAGATGCTGCCCGCTGGTGTGTGCGAAGGACTTAGTGATGCAATTGCTTTGCGCGGATCTACCATTCTGCACCACAATTCATTGTTGCCAAGTGGAATTTAGGGCGACGTGTGCCAAGAGCAGGAAGGAATGATTCCGATCGCTGTGGCTGCATCAGAACTGGTAGGAGTGAATGCAGACGCGGCTTCCGACATGTGGCTAGCTATCCTACCATAGGCGTGGAAATCACTATCTGACCGGCAGCGCCATTTGTTCGCTGGCATGCTTGCTGCATTGTCCGTGCGAGACTATCATCAGTACCAGACCGTTAGCCCTCCGCTTGATGCGTCAACGCTTGCTGCTGGATTGCCCATGTTTCATGGTGCCGATGCAACAACTGGGGGCGCGGTACATGATGCATCTGACGATTCTGTAAATGACCTGGCTGCACAACAAGACGGCGGTTGGATGATACCGGAGGCGCATGAACCCGGAGGGCACATCGCCGGGGCCTCCTTGGACTGCTCCCCGTACTAGCGAATGGCCACGGTGCCATAGCTCATTCTACGAGCCCTCTCCAGTTGTCAACCGGCCCCGCTGCTCAGGCCCGAACTACTGAGGTATCTGGCCACCGTGTATGCCGCCTGGGGACCTGCCACCCTGCTGCTTGAGTAGCAGATTCTTGTCATGGGCACTGGTGTAGATGTAGGTGGACCTACCAGCGTGGGGCGCCTTATTTCACAGGCAGTGCAGTCGGGAGCGTCGGGATCAAACCGTCGGGCTCTTGAGCGAAGTATGGGGCTTCGGGAGAAAACCGAAAAGCGGCGGAGAGCTTAGCATGGGCAAATCGTAGATGTTGAAGTTGGTCAAAAGCATCTACTGGATGTATCTCAGTTCGTGCAAGACGACGGTGGCCAAGGTGGACGCAAACGCGTTCGCTTCGGTTCTTCCCAGGCCTTGGTATCTCCCACTCCGCATGATGCGTGGGTGCCAGTGTTTGCCGATCCTGTCAATGCACGCAGCTCTGCTGTGCTCGTCCAGGCTGCCATGAGGGCGCAAACTGCCCCTAGGATAGCGAGTCGCCTGCCTGGAACCTCGGTGCGGGCTGCACAGCTGTCGGTTGCAGCTGCCCACATGTTCACCAGAAAAGCTGCTGTCAGCGTTCAAAGGAGTAATGCAATCGAAATGCCGCCAGAGGTGCTCGCTGGCGCGGCTCGAGCCGGCGTCTACGCGTTCACTGAAGGTGCGAACGCCGCCCATGCTCTAGCAGGCCCTGGATCATACAGTGCCGATGATGCGGAGACGAAGGACGACGAGATTGAAGGGTATGCACGGGCGGCTCGTGCCATGCAGCAGTAGGATTTGCTACCGAGCGGGGAAGTATTGCGGGTTCCAGTCGAGGCTCCTAGTGCGTCGTACTATTCACTTCGACTGTCTGCTCTGACGGAAGTATACTCGTAGCTTGGTGAATCCGATATGATGGCAGGCCTGAGCAGGGCCTCCTCTAGCGATCCGATGACAGCACTTGGGCTTGATCTTGAGGCACATGGAATGTGGCGAGAGGCGCAGGATTGCTGGCATGCTGCTATGCTTCGGGCGCATTCTAGATTCATGGTTAGCTTTCAGACACATCGCCGTGTCCTATCAGTCCAGCGTGCTCAGGAAGCCCAACTCGTGGCAGGGCAACCTGCCGAATCTGCCGTGGCCAACGGCTTCGGCACTCCACTGTCATCGATCGGGAAAGGGGCAAAAGGTGGAAAGCGAGGAGGCTCAAAGAAGTCATTGGCAGCAAAGCGCAATGCTGCAGCTCTCAAGAAGAGGTAGTCAGCTCCGTTGTCCTCCGCAGAGAAGACCGCCGCTGCTTGGGTTGACTTCTAGGCAGAGCAAGATCATGCGCAAGTCGCACTACACAAGCAAACGCTGCGGTACGCATCGCAGCTGGGCACTTCCGCCACTATTTCAAAGAAAGGTTCTCGCAAGCGCGGCAGGGATGCACTAGCCGCTATGATCTAGAGTAGATATGACGGGATGGAGCTGTCAGATGAAACCATGAACGGTGCAGCGACTGCGATAGCCGGAACGGAATCCGCTCTTGCCGGTGGTGCAGTGTCAGATGAGGGCTAGGACGAGGCGAGCATTGTAGTTGGTGCAGCACAGGCAAGATCCTCAGGGCGTGGTGGAAGAAGCCGCGCCGGAAGGTCTGGTGCTAAAAGCAGGAAGTCTGCCGGGGTTGCGGCTGTGCGCCAGTCCACCGGAGCGCCTGCTACGCAACTCCTTCGCTTAGACGAATCCCAGGCCGAGGCTGTGGACGCTGTCCTCCGTGGTAGTGGAGCCTAGATGCGCGAGAGCACATGGCTCGTCGATGAGACCGGCGTATCTCAATCGTATGCGCAGCACCCTGGAACGGTCGCGGACAAAATTGCAACTGCCAGTGACCAAGCCGCCGTTATCGATGCCGTATTCGGTGCAACTCCAATCGCTACTCAACCTGCGATAGGTGCCGTTGGAGGTGCATCAGCATATTCCGTGTATGCTGGAGTGCCTGCATTGGCCAGAGCCGGCGAGCAGCGGAGGAGCACCGAGCAGGCCGAGAGGCGAGCGAAGCTAGTGCGCGATGCTCTCCCCGCAGACGACTCGAAGGCGCTGCTCTAGAATCAAGCAACTGGTGCTGGTGATGGTGACCAATCAGCCCTTGCATCTCCAAGTCCTGTTGCCAGATCGACATCTTCGGTTGTGCAATCAGCGGGGGATATCTAGAAAGCGGCTCGAAGTGCTGCTGAGCGAGTACTGCTTGGTGCAGCTGGGTACGGTCAGTAGCGCCCTGCTGATTCGGCTGCTAGTGGAGTGAGTGTGTCGCTGCTGGGGACCATGCCCACGTCGATGCATCGCATTCTGTCCGATTTGGGATCTAGTGCACGGACTGGAAAATATCCGGGGCAAGGCCGCAAGCAGAGGTAGAGAAACGCGCGAGCGAAGCTATCAGCCGCTTCGTTGGAGCGTGCGTTGTCGTCGCATTCGCAGCCGTTGTTTGAGACGGACAAGACCAAGTACTATGCGCCATCCAGTGTCCGAGGCGCGAGCATGATTCCTAGTGAAGCCCTTGAAGTGTAGAATACCGGAATTGACTCTAACGGCCATGGATCCGGTGCCATCGCATTGCTGTAGCCTGAAAAAGACGCGAGCACAGCTTAGCAACTAGGCGCCCCCGTGTCGAGGCGTGGCTTCACCACAGGTCCGCCTGACGGTGCTCGCTAGCTGAGCCTGGGAGTGCTGGGATAGCTCGACTATACACAAGCCTCGCTTGTGAACGCAGCAATGCCGTTGCAGCGGCGGCTCGCCTCGTTTGGAGAGCCCACTGAGACGGAGTAGTTTGGCAGTGGGGCCGAAGAATTGCGACGGTCTGCTCTGCAGTCAGGGCTAGTGCCTGTGATGGCCGCACCCTCATCAGGGTTTACGGATGGAGGCATAGGGTCAGCAGCCAACCGGATGGGGATCCGGGCATCATCGCTCGGGACAGCCTCTGCTC
>Ga0136560_1002064_pt1 | contig 10206 bp, 9 predicted proteins | sample AntRauMeHopE1497_FD_104925 | JGI IMG/M metagenome (GOLD analysis project Ga0136560, IMG submission 104925) | Saline lake microbial communities from Rauer Islands, Antarctica - Metagenome Hop E1 #497 | ecosystem: Environmental > Aquatic > Non-marine Saline and Alkaline > Saline | place...
CTGCGGCTTCTGGACGAGGCGCAGCGCCTTGGACTGCCGCCCTCCGCGCGACTGTACACAGGAGCGGCCGCGGCTATTGCTGCGGCTGCTGGTGCCGGTCGACCACAGGGTCCGAAATCTGAGACCATGCTTGTGGCATTTGCTGGGCTGCAACAGGAGGCGAGATATGCTGGGGAGAGAGGCAAGTCATCACGGGAAAAGGGCAATAGGCCTACGAGGGTACAGACCCTCCTGGCTCAAGGGGCTGTAGGTCGCGCTGTTGCTGGCGTGCTGACCCTGATGGACGACTTCATCGCCCGGCGGCAAGAGCGGCGGCATCTCGAGAGCATTAGTACGGGAGACTTGCCCCCTTTATCACTTGCAGAGTGTCAGGCGATGCAGAGCGCCGCGATGCTAGCCACAGCAGGCGGAGCCAGAGATGATCTAACACACGAGATAGTGCTAGAATACGGGACTAGACTGGCCGCAGTTGCAAGGACGGAAGCGCAAGTCGCGAGTGGAGCTGCCTTGTCGGAGTTCTACAACGATGATGTGACAGCAGCCTCCTCCGTCTCATCTCTTGGGGTAGACAGAGGGGTATGGGCTGCAATTCGGGAGCCAGTTATGCATGAATCGGATGAGTTCTCCACAACGGACACAGGCAGCAGTGGCTGCATCCCCACTGCTTCAAGTGCTCTGGCTGCTGTGGCCTCTGCAGCCACCTCTTCTAAGGCGGGTGAGTCTATTCGTAGACTTGCTGCCATTCGTCGGGGTTTGCTGGATCAAGTTAGCCGGCAGGAGCAAGGCGGACCAAGTTCTGGTCGTGCGCTCGGGGCCGAACCTGTCTGGTGGCAAGCCCTGGAACGGCTCGCCCTGCCGGTGGGAGCAGATGTGGGGAAATGGCCAGCCCATGCCGCGGCTCTCAAGGCACGAGGAATTGCCGGGGCCTGGAACGACGGCCGACCCGGGCTCCGGTGCGCTGCTCTGGCACTACGACAGAGACTTGTGGGGTTAACCGAAGGACCATTGAGTATCGGCAGCTCCGGAGCCGCCTCTCTAGATGAAACCGCAGTGGCGGAAGCAGTGGCTAAATCGGCAGTCAGCAGCCTAGGCAGTGCTACTGTGACGTTCTCTGCACTGGAAGCATCGATGGGGATGGGCAAGCTGCATGCACGCTTGGACTGGGGGGGCAGTCATAGCTGGGCTGAGGGTAGCCAGGGCCCAGCACCATGCTCCCCTGGGAATTCCCCAAGCGATGCAGTTGAACTAAAAGCTATAGAGATTGGGCGCGCCTGCTAGATCTTGCGACGGGCCAGCGGTCTGGCTGTGCTAGGTTGTGCTGAAGCCACACGGGCGGGAGGGGCACCTCCAGCATCGAGCGAGACGAGTTAGGGCCAGCAAGGCGCCCTTCGTGATGCCGAGATCATTCGATGGCTGCAAGGGGAAGTGCCCCACAGTGCTGCCATCGATGATGAAATCGACGGTCAGCTGCTGCGAGCTGCTGGGCTGGCAGATGCCGGGGATGTTGGTCCTGCCGCTGCCCTTGTAGTTAGGGCCATGATGCAATGTTCCCTCGCAGCAGGAGACGACCTCCACCCTCTGCTTGGCCAAGGTCACCAGCAAGCCACTTCCACGAGCGGTGGTTCTGATGGACTCATCAAAGGAGCCCCGGAGCCTTTCATCCTCCCCATCCACCTTCCTCTCGCCGGAGCATCTGCCCCCTCTATGCGCTGGGCAATTTCCTGCATGCTTGCCCAGTCACCTCCCTAGGGACACGCAGCTCTAGCATTAGTGCGAGATGCAGAAGCCGATTGGGCAGCGACGTGTCAATCGATTGCAGACGCATTGAATGGAGGTCATGATGCGCCCGGAGGCAACTATGGTAGTAATATCATGCCAAGGGATCATACAGTGCTGCCGGAGGGCGCCGTCTTGCCTGCATGTCCAGCGGTACCTCTCGGCGTGACAGGGATGTCGTTAGCCGCCACTGGACGCACCTTGAGGGCTGAGGACTCGGATGAGGATGAGGATGAGCTCGATGGTGTGAAGGCGGAGACATCTCTTCGACTGGCGAGGCGCCGAGATGGTGAGAGTGGCAGTGATGGCGGTGACCAGTTCGGAGAGGCGGACGAGGCGCGGGTCTGGCTGCAGGAGACGAGGGCTGCCATTCGGTATGCATGGAGGGAATCACGGCAAGGACGGATCTCAGTGTGTCCGCCGGGTCTGCGTGCAGCCGAGATATCTGGGTTGCTGTCGTCTGCAAAACGAGCTGGCGACGGAAGACTAGCCGTGTCTGTGCTTCGATTGGCTCTCGGCCTGGACTCGGCTGGTTTTGGTAATAGGGATGGAGGCGATGCCTGGCCGGGGGCTGTAGCAGCGAGTGCGGAGCTGCATGCGCGAGCCGCTGTCTCTGCATCTGTCCTTCTGTCGAGTACTGCCCATCCGTAGATGTTGGACCATGTCGGTCTTGCTCCCCTCCGGACAGCTGCTCGTGAACTGTCTCTTTCGCGCGCGCACGGGACTGGAAGCAAGGAAGAACACGCAGCGGCCATTCGATAGTTGCGAGCCAAAGCATCGAGGACCATGGAGGTGGCAACATAGACGGCATAGTCATCTAGGTACTCCAAGCTGTGGAAGCCATCACTCGGTGATTTTACTGATGCCCTGGAAGCTAGCTTGCGGTGCAAATCAGAGCCAAACGCACGCAGCGTACTCCGCCTGCTGTTGCAGGCACAACAAGGAGGTGCAATTCCGGCTGGGATGATCGACCGGCTGCAGGCGGAGGGTGGAGAGTTCCAATCACTGGCCGTTGAAGCAGCGCAAGGGACAGTGGCAGAGTCCGCTGAGCTTGCGTTGGATTATTCGGGTGGAGATCTAGGCCAAGGTGCCAATGACTCAGACGGAACGGACTCGGAGTTAGAAATGGAACAGACTGATTCAACCAGCGCAGAGCCATCTGCTCGAGACTTTTCGAGCAACTCCATACTAGGTAGAGACGGCGACGATGGCGAAGAAGGTACTGGAACAGACGACGACGGCGAAGAAGATACTGGAACAGACGACGATGTACGAAACGACGGGTTCTTGTCGGTCTCCGATTTCGGTTCCGAGTAGCAAACGCCTAACCAAAACGCCATGCCACTCTAGCTGAGCGGTCCATCAGATGACCCGGACGAGATCCGCCGCGCCCTGGCTGCTCTTGGGGTTGTCGGGGAGTAGGATAGTGGTGTGGACCTGGGTAAGTCTCACAGAGGTGTCCTTTTCGGGGAAGCAGCACCACGGCAATCGAATGCATTGGATGTATCAACCCCGGTACTAACTGAACGGAACGAAGCGACAGATGCAGATTTGTACGAAATTACACCTGGGGGTCTGTCTGGCTCCGGCAGTCGTGCTTGGGCACTAGCGACTGCACGTGCCGTCGAGGGCAGAGCTTTGCGCGTCCTTCGCTCTGAGGGAACACACGGTGCAGATTCGCTTGACGATGCCGTTATTGGAGGGGGGCTAAGCAGGATTGCCACTGAGGCTGTGTCAGCTCTGGCTGAAGCACGTGGCTCTGGAAGGGCTCCGCGACGCCGGAGGGGGGCTGACGGGCTATTGTCCAATAGTGGCAAGGGCCATGGCATCACCGATGCTGCTACAAATAGCGAAAGGTTGCTCCAAGCACCTCCTGTTGCGAGTTTAGACGAGCCGCCGGCAGAGTCTATGCTTCGATGGGCAATGGTCGAGGCCATCGGTGCTGCCAGCACTCTGCGTGCGGGAGATCTGCTGCGAGTTTGCCGTGCTGCTGGCATTAAGGTCCCGGATCGTCGCCGAGATGCCTTGCTAGCTGGTTTGGCAGAGCATGCCGCGCTTATCGCTCTCTAGGAGCTGCATAACAGGCAGGCATAGAGTTTACAGCTTCGGCCGGAAGACAACGACAACTGCAGAGCTAGATAGTAATTTAATTTGCGTATGAGTGTGGAGAAACTTTGAATAGACTCAGCTGCGCGGAAGCATTCAAACTATAGCATCAAATCGCACGACTTCCACGCATAGCACCAGCTAGATCTCTGACGGCCGCGAGCTCTGCCGCTGGTGCTCCCAGGGTCCTAGGGTCCTTCCAAAATGCCTGGACACAGAGAATCATGTAGATATGTTCCGCTGCAGCATCTCTGCTTCACCATAGGAATTGCCGGCTTGGGCACTCGCCTCCCGCCTCTCACCCGAATATGTTGAACTGCAGTCCAAAGAGCTCGTCTCCCTTCTGGTCACCCTGTTGGTCACTTGCATGCCCCTGCGAGGACGAGGACAGGCCCTGGGATGTTCCCGTAGGACCGACAGCGGCTGCAGCAGCAGAGACTTCATCATCCATGCCGCCCATTGCCCCGAGCAGTCCACCGCCGACACCTCCAAAGAGGTCGGACGCACCCCCCACGCCTCCGAAGAGCCCCCCCGGATTCGAGGTACCTCCTCCTGGTGATGTGTTCCCACGCGGAGGCATGGCAGGGGAGCCATGAGCGTTGGGGCCGTTCGGCTGAGCAACTCCGGGAAGCGATGGAGCCGCAAGCACGTTCGAAGTCGGTGCAGACAGACCCCGTCCCAAGGATCCAAGACCACTACTGCTGCCACCATGGTCACCCCACAGCTCGCTGGAGTCTCCACCGTTGTTCCTGTGCCCAGGACCAACTGACGAATGCCCTCCCATGTGAGAGCGCTCACTTCCACCCAGCGATCCGAGGCCAAGACCGGAAATACCGAGGTGTTCGAGGTCACGTGCAGAGTCCAGCCCACTTCCCCGGAAGCCAGGTCCCATGTCGAACCCCAGGCTACCCCGCCCAGAGCTCCGCCCCGCTGTCACCCCCACCGGATCGAAGCCCGACATGGAGCTAACCGCGCCACCCCCGTTGCTGTGGAAGTGATCGCTCGTGCTGCCAAACCGCCCATCACCTGTCGCCGTTCCACCAGCGGACGGCATGCCAGTATTTCCCATGCCATGGCCGTGACTGCCTGCCGTGAGGGACCCAAGGCCTGAGCCAAGTCCACCCAGTGATCCGGAGAGCTCACCTGCCCCCCCCAGAAAGCCGCCGTTTGTCCTCGGAAGTCCGAGACCTCCGCCACCGCCGTGCCGTGGCGAGTCACGCGTAGAGATGCCCCGTGTCGGCGGCTCGGCAGACGTAGGCGCACCGGGCGTGGCACGCGACGGCCCCCCGATGTGCGATGGGCCTGGATGCTGCATGCGGACAGGGACTGTCCCGCCCCCCCCGTGACTCTAGAGACCACCTCCTTGCGCCTCGCCCATACGCAGTGGATCCCAGCCCCCGTTATTATCATCATCAGCCATGGAAGATGCGGCAGCGGCGGCAGCAGCGGCAGCTGCAGCGGCAGCTTCCCTTCGCGCCTTCGCCCCTCCGGTGGAGGTGACCGGAATCGCTGCCCCACCTTTGCCCTGCTGCCGAGCCGCTTGTTTGGCTGCCTCGCGCTCTCGGCGTTTTGCTGCGGCAGTACGGCGCTGGGGCCTCGCCTCCGCAGGTGAGTTGCTGATCGCCGCAGAGGTCGGGAGTCCAATAGGGGCACTGATTGGCAAATCGTTGCGTGGCAACGGTACGATCGGCACGGGCGTAGGTATGGGCATGGGCTGCACCTGCTGGATTGCGGCCCCTGCAGACTTCGGCTGCTTCCCCTTCCCATGGACTGTCGTCTTGGTGGTATCACTGCCTCTCGGGGACTGCTCCTCCTTCGCCTTGCTCTCAGTCTGTGCCTGTGCCTGTGCCTGTGCCTACTTCTTCGCCCGGCGGGCCTCCCGCTGAGCTGCCCTCTGCGTCTCCCGTTCCTGCCTCTTCCTTGCGTCCTCTTCTTCTTGCCGTTTCGATTCAAGCTATGCCTCCCTCGCTCTCGCCTCCTACGCCAGTCGAGCCTCTTCCTCAGCCTAGAGGGCCTCCCGCCGCGCTTCATCCCTCGCCTTCTGCTCCTCCAGGCGACGCTCTTTGGCTTCCTTAGCTCTGGCTTCTTCTGCCTTTTTCTCCACTTCGGCATCCTCTTGCCGCTTCCGCTCCATCGCCTCTTCCTGCCGCTTGCGCTCCCGAGCAGCCACCTCGCGCTCTTGCTTCTTGGCCTTCTGTCGCTCCTGTCGCTGCCTGCGGCTCTCGGCCTCATCCGCCTTGCGCTGCTCATCCTGCAAAAGTGCAGACCGGAGGCTCCTCGCATGGGCCTCCCTGCGCTCCTGCAAGCATGCATCCACGATTCGGACGAGGAGGGCGCTCACTACGGCGCTCTCCAGGTGGCCCTGGATGCCCCGACTCGCGTCCTCGTGCCGACCCTCCGTGACTGCACGTCCGACCACGCGCAGCTCCTGCCGGGCCCCACGAGCTAGCGTCGATGTCCAGCGGAGGAGCATCGACAGAAGGGAGGGCGCAGGGGCGTCCTCCAGATACCAGAACCTCTCGCGATCGTCTCTGCGGAATCGCACGTACGACAAATGGCCGTCGTTGCTGATGATGGGCCACACCCCGTCGCGATGGAGGTTACATCCGACCATGCCACGGAGGCTCAGCCACAGGGGCTGGCAGTCGATGACGTCGCATGTCTCTGAGGCGGTCAGAGAGGCCACCCGGGCCCGTTCTGCGGGAGTCAGGTTCTCGTAGTACCGCATCCAGACGCTAGGCTGCGACACGAGAATCGACAGAATCTGGGCGGGGTCGCTCTGGCACGTGCGGAAAAGCCAAGGCTGCTCCCACCACCAGAAGGCGTCCCGAGGACGAGGAGGTAGAGGTGTCCCATCCGGCGAGAGGGAATGCACTTGTGAGGACACGGAGGATCGACCGCCGGCCGAATGGTAATCATCGTCCTCATCGCCTGCCACGCTCCTGCCATCGTCCCCAGCACGGGATACCGCAGTGCCCAGGCCATCAACCCGCCCGGTTGCTGATGCTGCAGCTGCCCGGAAGCCGCCGGCGCCCTCTCCAGCTCCAAGCGAGCGCAGGCGGAGGAGCATTCCTACGGCGCCATGGGTGGCAGCGAGGGGAGATCTCACGCTCCCTGCGATCGGCCTAGGTGCCCCAGTCATTCCACCGGCCGAAGTAGCAGCAGCTAGGGCTCCTCTCCTGTCCTGGCCTCCTCTGCGAGATGCGCTCTGACCCCGTGAGTCAGCAGACCGCCCATGGCTGCGACCCCGGTGGCCGCGTCCTGCCCCGCTGGCAGCATCCGCCTGTGAGTCACTCTCGTAATCGGAGTCATCGCTATCCGGACCGATGCCGTCCCCATCTCCACCAGGCCGATTAGGGACGACGGCCGCTGCACGCACACCCGAGAGAGCTGCGAAGGAGCTCGGTGCAGCTGCGGACGCGACGCTTGAAGGCACCCCTCCGGCCGATGCTGCATCTGCTGCGGCAATCGAGGCGTCAGGCGCTGCACCATGCGCCCCCGCGACGCCTGCTGCCGTCCCAGCAGCCACGCCCCGAAGCACCGCTGCACCCAGCGCTGCTCTCACAGCCGCTCCCCCGTCGCCGTCTGACGTCACACCTAGAGCACCACCTCCTCCTCCTCCAGCAGATGCCGTAGATGGCAGGCCTAGGAGGAGGTCCAGTGCGGGGCCTGACTTGCCGTGAGACCCTCGGGTGCTCCCGTGCCCGGTTCCAGAGGCCTGTATGCCGCCCGCCTGCTCTGCCGCCGCCCTGCTCACAGCCGCCTCGAGATGGCCGGCCGCTTGCTCTAGAGCCTCCGACGTAGCCCCAGGGAGAGTCGGCCCCCCGCCACCTGACGAGGAGGCACCCACGCCGGGCATGCAGGATACAGAGGCGAGTCGGGCGTGGTTCGCTCTGGCCTGCTGTCTCACAAGTCGAAGTGCTTTCTTCAGGTTGGCCGCGAACACCGTCTCCTTGCCTGCGTCAGTCTCGTCCATGCGAACGGCCTCAGACAGGGCGCGCTCGTCCTGGGGCAATGTGTCGGGCACTCGGGGCAGGAAGTAATCCGTGCCGAGGGCGTGCTCCACATCCCTGTCGAAGATCACCGACGGCGGCTTCTCTGCGTCTGCCAGCCTCTCGAACATGAGGCTGACGGATTGTGAAAGCCACGCATCCCGCATGCGGTCGATGGCCTCCGCGACTAGTGCGTCACCTGCCCGCTGATCGACGAGGGCAGCGGCGACATCTTCATCTTCATCTTCGAGCTGGTCAGCGAGCATCTCCCTCATGGCCTCTCCCATGACTCTCTGCATGAAGGGAGCTCTCTTGCTGCGGCGACGGGCCCCGTCCTCACCCGCCCTCTCCTCTTCTGCCTCTCTGGCTGCCTGCTGCACCTCCAGTAGGGCCTCCTACTCGCATGCCTCGAACACACATACGCTGACCGTGTCCACGAGCACGTCTCGTTTGAGAGGTTCCTTGAGCACGAGGGCAGAGGCATATCTGAGGACGAGGGCTCGCTTCTCCACGCGGGAGAGGCGGCCATAGAGAGGGCATTTTGCGGTGAGATGCGCGTTATCTTTGAGAAGGATTCGATCCAAGATGATATGCACGCCCTCCTTGATGAGCAGCCATTGCTTGCTGCCGCCCCACTCAGTCGTCGTAGCAACCGCGACCTACAGAGGGGCTCCAACACCGTGGCCGTTCCCGTGGTGGTGGTGGTGGTGAAGAGGCATCCCAGCCGCCCCGACCACTTGGGACCCGGGATATGAATGCACGACGTCATGGGCTACGAACCCTGCCGACGGCTCGAGGTCGGGCTACGGCGGAGGCTCTTCGGGGCCGAAAGTAGCAGGTTCTGGACCTCCAGTCGTCGGTCCACGCATCGAATGGTGCACTTCCTGCAGTGGGAATGCATTTGTTTGTTTATTATGCCAAATTGATTTATTCGCGCCGGTAATTATACACATCTGGCGGGGTTTTGTGCTATTCCTACATGATCGTGGCAGCAGATTCGATTCATGGTATTTGTCGATATGCATCACGTCCGCGGGACAGCTTCCGCGCCCTACCTACTTGTAAAGATAGATGGGACAGCGGCGGGAATCTATGTGCAATCTCTTGGGCTCACTTGTTGGCCACTCATTGTGTGCCCGGGGCTCCGGCTGTCAAGCAGCGAACGAATTTGACCTCAATCGGGGATATGCAACCTACAAAGTCGCAGAGAAGGGAAGCAAAAAGTCGTATCACACCCCAAGTGGAGTATTACGCAGTAAATGTGCCACAGCGCAGTAGTACCGCGGGACTACATTGCCTTGGCCGTCTGTTGGATGGTTATCCCCACACAACATTCATTGTTTACCGAATTTCAATCGTCACACATAGTATCTGCCCGAGAGCTACGACCGAAGTATTTCGACACCGGTTTCCAGCAAGTTTGGGCCTATCAGAAAGTTTGAGTAACTCCTCTTTTGGATACAATGTCGCAGGGTGCTGCGATTGTGGGCTCTGGTTGGGGATGTAGCGTCCAGATACCGTCGTTCCGCAGAGCCGGGATAAATCCAGTTGCTCTAGTATCAAGGAAAGGACAGGCGAAAGCAAGAGATTTCTCGGTTGAAACAAGTTTTGATACGATGGAGGAACTGAGCAAAGATGCTGAGCGTACTGGGAAAAAGTATGATGTCATAAGTATTGTAACTCCTCCAGCAACTCACTTGCCTAGAAGTGAGCTAGCTCTCCAGTGCGCCAGGGTCGTTTTGTGCGAAAAACCTACAGCACTAGACGGAAAGCAAGCCACATCGATAGCTGCAGCAGCTCGTCGAGCCAGGGAGTCAAGCGACTGCCCGCCTGGCCCGTTGCTCCTAATCGATCATGAGCTTCGATTCTTGCCTGCAATCCGACTAATGCGTGCACTTGTGAGCTCAGGGTACTGTGGCACCGTTGTGGATGCCTGGGCCGAAGCATTGAGACCTGCCCGACTTGGTTTTGGTGGCGGGGGCGGGACTGTGCATGGATGGCACACGTGGTGGAGCCAGGCGAGCGAAGGCGGCGGCACACTAGGTGCCATATGCTCGCATCAGTATGACACGCTCGCCTATGTGATGGGCTTGGATGGCAGTGGATGCAAGGGTAAGCTTACTTGCTCGCTACGCCGATCGTACGATCGCCGGCCCGTTGCAAAGGATGCGGCGTCAATCGATACTAGCCGAGGAACAGGAACAGCTGCAGCTACCGCTAGCGGTGACACGAGTGAGGGTGCATCCGCATCCGCAGGGACCGGCACCGAGACCGAGACTGCAGAGGAAGGGGTGTATCGATCGGCTGCCGTGTCTGCAGATGATGCTGCCAG
>Ga0136560_1002065_pt1 | contig 10204 bp, 9 predicted proteins | sample AntRauMeHopE1497_FD_104925 | JGI IMG/M metagenome (GOLD analysis project Ga0136560, IMG submission 104925) | Saline lake microbial communities from Rauer Islands, Antarctica - Metagenome Hop E1 #497 | ecosystem: Environmental > Aquatic > Non-marine Saline and Alkaline > Saline | place...
TACTGCAAATACACCAGACTGCACGATTCAATGGTATTTGCACTCACCTGCGTTGGTCCATAGCCATGAATCAGTGATGCAAACACTACATAAACTCCATTACCGGCTAGTAGACCAACCACGAGCACGAGAATGACGGAAGGAAGCGAAGCCCCGAAGTTAAGAAGAACGCCCATCCCCAGCAGCATCGAGGTCAACGTTGTTGAGTTGTTCATCACAGTGATGCCTGACGATGAGCACGTGAAAATCACAGCATTCAAGCGGAAAAGCATACTGTGTACTGCGTGAGTCACGATGTGCATCGAATACAATCCCACTGCAGTTGCGCTGCTGACTCGCCCGCTCGTGCAACATGCAATGCATCCCCAAGCAATAATTGCGCAGGTTGAGCACATGTTCGGCAAAAATATTAATAATATCTTGCCGAGGTCTTGCCTAGTCCTTGCTGTGCCCGCGGCAGCCTCTAGGTTGTACACGATGGTCACGCTGAGCACGAGGTCGAATAGCTGCCCTACCCCTTGAAGCAGCAGAACAAGGGCTGATCGTAGCACTATTCCCAGCAAATCAGCGTGGCTCTTTTTCCTGTCCTCGATCTCATCAGAATGCATCAAAGTTAACACCAACGAAGATACTGGCCCCAGAACAGGGGGCGCGTCAGATTCATCACTACCTACCTGCAGTCCTGCGCCGTCAACGCCTGCAGCCAAGTCGGCCGAACGCACGGCAAACTCGAGGTCACCATGGCCAAAATTGCTCCCGAGAAGCAGTTTTGCTGCCCATGGCGGAGTACCGTGATACTTCGACAGATCGTTCTACATGGATGCTGCATGCAGAGGCGGCTTGCCATCAGCGGAACTTGCCCCCATGGCATACTTCAAAGTGGCTAACGACTGCTGTAGGCGTTCTGCTGTCGCTACAGTGGTCCCATGCATGGTACCCTCCTATTCGGCATCAGCCTAGGAAGCACGCTCTCCAATAACCGTACATTGGTTACTGGTTTCAGGTTGTATATGGGCCACTCGAAGGAATTTCGTATTCGACCGCCTCGCCCGAGCAGAAGTGCGATCAGCTGTCGTCTGTTGGTCATCAGACGTACAATCCTTGATCCAGAACGTTATAAGGTCACAGCTGTCTTGAATTCTTTTCAATTCTCTCAGCATAGATCCAGATCCTAATTGTGAATGCGATGCCTACTCGGCAGCACCAGTGCCTCCTGCAGCCATAGCAAGGTACCACTGGAGCGCAGCGGCAAGTCCATTCGATATGCTCGACAGAGTTAGCTTGAGTCTATCGATTGATCGTCTCGAAATGCCGATGATGCATCGGAGTCGATCCGAGGAGGGGTGTTGCAATGCTTCAACTTGGGCGGCTGCTGCAAGGACAGCAGCTTCTTTCTTACCACCTCCGAAGGTGTGCCACTCCTGAGGCTACTATTTGCGCCCCAGAAGGCCGATAGCCATGGCAACCTAAGACGAGGACGGGCTTGACACGCCAGCACACAAAATGACCTCACCATGTCGCTACGCTCGTATTACAGCGGCGATGACTTCCTCTACAGCTCGGAGGCATGATATTGACACGAGTTGTCGGAGCACTTGGTGTTCGGACTTGCCTTCGCTCCTGGCTGGAGATCGCAATCCAACGGTTCCCACCCATTCGGGTATGTGGTCACTGACAGTAGCTCCTATTGCTTCCGAAGTCCGTCTGGCCGCATACCGCGCCTGCAACTTGTCGATACGGACACTGCTGCCAACAGCCGAATGAGGGAATTTAGTCAGCCACTGGAGATGCACTCGTTGTTGCTTATTGAGCACACCCAGCGAGGAAGCAGCAAGTATGGTATCAGTTGATGGATAATCACTTGGCGTGCAGGCTAGATGCAGTAGTTTGCTCACTTTACTGACAATATTGATTACCCCAACGCTGCTATGTGCTGGCGGTTGTACTCCTGATGTGTTTTGACCAAGTCCAGCATCCATGATGTCACATAATTCCTGCAAGGATGATCTGCCTACTGCTGTTGCACAGTCGCTGGATGGACTATGCATCTCAAGATCGCCTCCTCCTTTGTGCACACGTTGTGCCGTCGACGCTGTAAATCGAACCGCAAGCACCACCGGCTTAGCTTCGAAGGCAGTAACGCCGGCATTAAGGCACTCCTACGCAAAATCAGGCACCTATGATACAACTGTGTCAACAATTGCCTGCTGTTGGAGAACTGCATCCCTACGGGATTTCAGGAGCGATGTCCGAGCCAGCTCCACCCTCCATCTGAGATACGCGGCATCGAGCTCCATGGCCAGGAGAAGAGAAAATGTCTCAAATACGCATATTGACATCATGAAACCAGTCATTCCAAGGCCATTAAGCCCCAGAGGACTTAAAAAGCTATATCTATGCTTCGATGGGAGGGCGTCGAGATCGGCTCGCCCGAGTGGCCAGGCATCGCCAAGAACGGATATCAACCCATGCAGGATGCCGGTCCAGCCCACGTAGAAGTATTGGCATCCCAGCCAGGGAACAACTGCCCTATCGTAGTCCAGTGTAGCAACTACTGGCCATAGAATCCACATGACAAGCACCTTGTTACTGCCTCTTCCCGGTCCCTCTAACAGGTCCAGCCCGATCCCTAGCACTGTCACCGCAAGCATCGCAATGACGGGGATGGCGACGGAGCCCAGGAAGTGAGCAGCAGCTGCGGCTGATATAGCTAATGCCTTCAAAGAGATCTGTGCCGCATTTTTAAGCAACAAATCGTCGTTGCTTCCTGGTCCTAGTTCGCCTCGACCGGCCACGTGTCCGTGTCCAGTTGATGTGCTCGTGGAGATGGTCCGCGGGGACTGGGAACCTTCATCTTCATCTTCAACCCCCCCCGATGAAGAGCTAGAAGTGCTTATGGGATCAGCACGTGGACCATTTGCTTCGCCTAAATCACCGTCAGCCCCGTCAACTCGGTACGTGCCACCGACATCAGGCCCGGGCTCGCTGGGGTTGGACCTCCGCGCTCGTGCTTCTCGCTAGATCTAGTGAGCTGAGGTTGCGGGAGCAGGGTAGGGTGCTGCTAAAGAAGTGTTGCGAATTGTCGTATCTACTAGTGACCAAGTGCTTGTTTCGCCAGTACGTTCACCGGGGGTGGAGGCACCGATAGTGCCAGGGAAAACTCTGCTGTGCTGATTTCGTCGTGATCGAGCTAAATCAGACTTGTCGAGGACGGATTCCAGCCGTTGATACCAGCTGCGCGTCGTTCCCGATCGCGTGCAAAAGCAGCAAATATCTGACGAATCCACCCATAGTAAAGGACAGATGCCAAGGAGGTATTTCGAAGATTGTATAGCTGCGATTTCGGCTTCACGGGAATCACACCACCACAAAATGATTGAGTTGGTGCAAGCACGATACGGTTGCCAGATCTCTGCCTCGCCTGCTACACCACTTCGAGTTGCCTACAATTGGTGATCACTATCTACTGAGCCAATCATGGCGTCACGATCTGTATATGTGTGAATGAGGTCGCCTCGACCTTGACCGCGTCTGAGCGACGGATCTGCCTCAAGTGACGGCATAGCAGGCTCAAGCCGCACTCGGGACTCGATGATTGCACCCCAACTGGTGAATACGAAAGCTGCAATAGCAGACAATAGAAGCAACCCAACCGTCACGACAATAACAGCTATTGACTCTTGCGGTCGTAGCTGCTTGACAAGCGGTGCGTCACCAGCTCTGAGAACTCTTGGGGATAGACAAAAGCCGACCACAACGGCCGTGAATGCCAGGGTTGACATGGTCCAGCATGTTGTTAGCTGACACCGATCGCCTCTGCGATTAGACCGAAGCACATTGTAGCAGGAAATCCCCTCGCTTCCACGGCCACCATCTTGTTTTTGATTTGATCTTGATTTACCAACGAGATCACGGTCAGTCTCGCCTGTACGATAAAATGTAGCCATTGACTGTGATCAGGGTTACTCTACCGTTGACATGTGTCCTTGCGGCGAACCCCGCCAAACTGCAACGATTTGTTGATGATCGGTCTTGTCTAGGCCTAGACCTGGTCAAGGCTGGCTCTTCATCTTCTGCACGTGGTCGCGACAAAGTCTACGGTACGTCGTCAGCAGAGGCAGAGCGAGCGGGCTATTAAGGAGGTGGACACAACAAACTATATACCAATGAGGGTCTACATTACTATTTTCCATCACTCGGAAGGATCCAGAACACTTTTCGGATTGAAGTAGATCTAGGGATGTTGCGACCAACACAGCACAGACACGCTTAAAGTTGCGAGCATCTTAGTTGCCGACAAACCCAAGCCAGAACTGCTGCCTGCACACAAGGCACAAGCTAGCCCTACTAGCATCGCAGACATCCAACAACTGCTGTTATTGGTCACTGCGGTTTGCATGATTTCCCAGCGCAAAGGATCTCATGGCAATCATGCGGCACTAAGCACAAAAATATGCTGCGAACAAAGTGGAGCTTGTCGGTGCGATAGAATTGGGATAACCCTATGTTGGGCTCTCACTTCCATTGCTTTTATTGCGCTCGTAGGATCATTTTGTTTATCACCTCGCAATGCTAGGGCTGGCGATGCACCAGTAATCGCTGCTTAGCGTCAGCTAGATAGCCTTCCAGTAATCGGGGTCATCGTAGCTCTGGTACTTTTGTCAGCTGCATCCTCAAACTTTTGCACAAAATTCGAAGCCTCCCTGAGGGAAGAAGGGACAAAATTAGCAGGGGAGCTGACGAGTTTCCAATTCTACACCGCTTAGATCCCAAAATTTGGAAATGCAGGAAAGGCCGACGTTTCGGCACTTGGACGAAGCGACCCCCCCCCTACCACCGTGCCGCCTAAAGAAAGAATAAAATCGGTGGCTGCAGTACATCCACTGAATGAGAACCATACGCGAACTGCGGTTGCCGTGCCACATTCAGAATTTGATACTTGGCAGCCGTGCCACTGCTGGTACCTCGCTATAGCAGCCGCCTTAGACGACAGCTATGCGCGGCGATTCACGCTGCGGTCGGCACAGTGCTGCCTATGGTCTCTACATCCCATTTGGTGCGATCCTCGGAGGTTTTACAGCGGCATCACTTGTTCAAAAGAACCGAGCAGTCCCAGTTGGGTGGAGACTCTAACTAGGTCGGTAAATTCCGCACTACTAGTGGTCCAAGAAACTGCATGTGACAGTGGGGACATGGCAACGGTCGTACCGCAGGTATCAAGCATAGGTGACCCGTCAACGTGTGACTCGTCACTGCAAACGACGCGCACAGGGGGTAGTACTGCAGTGGTGTCAGATCTAGTTGGCGCGACACAACCTGGGAGTCCTGTGAATGTAAGCTCAGCTGATGCATTACTGGTGCACCTGAGCGACGAACGTCAAACTGGTATCGACCAGTCCAAATCGGCGTCATCCAACGGTCGGTTGGAGGCGCGCGAGGATCATATTCTTAATCAATCGCGGGTGGGCTATGGTGTTAAGGTGGCACCAGCTCCTGCCCAAAACTTAGCGACGCACGTTGGACCTCGTCCTCCCGCGCTGCAGAGCCAAACCCAAGCACACGAACCAAGTCGTAGGGCAAATGCTACTACGGCAGAAGCAGCTAGATTTGTAGGGCGTATTGGCATTCCTATGGTCACTCTCCTGATCGTGTCGGGGTTCGGACTTTGCCTTGACCTTTTCGTTGGACCTGGTAGGGGCACAAACAAAGTCCTTGTTATGTGGATTTTGTGGCCCATCTTGGCACCTCTAGATTACGACAGGATTATTGTACCATGGTATGGTATACAGTTGGCATATGTAGGTTGGACGCTACTGCTACACGCTCTTGTTGCGGCGGCGGGTGACAGTTGGCCATTGGGACGAGCCGACTTAGATCTACTTCCTGAGGCTCACAGGTACTCCTATACGAGTCCGCTTGGTCTGAACGCACTTGGACTAGCCGGGTACTCGCTTTCTATAACCTTCTTTGAGGTGCTTCTAGCTCCAGTGTCAATGACATTAGACTCATAGTACCTGCGCTGGAGAGAGGAAATGGCAGCATGGGACCTCAAAGTATCATTGCAAGCAGCGCAGTAGCAGCAGCGAGCAGTTGTGCAAACTGTGGTGTCTCAAGTTCCTCTATTTGCTCAAGAGTGCATGGATTGCGGTGTAACTTCGTTCGAGTCAAAACCAGTCGTCTTAGCTGCACGCCTTTGCACCACCGCATCTGGCACTTTAGGAGCTTCAGCAACTAGCTCAGAAGGTGGGCCAACCGGTATTAATTTGGAATATGGGCTCTGCGCAGCCATGGACTATCACAGACTCGATCAATCTTTCACCGACAAAAGCATCATCGGCCTCTTGCCGAGACTCCGATCAATGTGGGTTCACGCGATGCGTCCAGAGCTTTGGAGTGGTTCCATCGAGATTGCCGGCGGTTCCTTGGGCGTGCTCACAAAATCATAGCGTCAAGAACTGAAGTGGATTGATGCTTTTCCGTGGGAAGAAACCCAGCTCTCGGTTACTGTAGACAAATTGCAAGCAGGTCGCCTAACGGCAAGAGCAACGGCGCTGTAGGATCTTGCCGTCAACGCCAGCACCTTCCAATGGTTGGGAGCTGTTGGCATGCGAACACCAGTACGGGCATCATCCACGATTGATCACCGGATGTCTCGAGACTTAGCATCTGTGTCGTGCTTGCGCGGTGTATTGGCTGTGCTCCATGCATCATCATCCTCATCATTGCACAGGCCACGAGCCGGTATAATTTGTGGTGGAATCGCATTCCCATCTTCTTCTCAAAGCCCAATGGCGATCGGGCTTCTTGGACGGAGACAGCAGCCTCAAGAATGGCACGCGATTGGCGGTGGTAGCGTTGAAGCATCGAGACTTGCAGAATCCGGCCAGGATTACTGCAGAGAATCCGATTGCCGAATCCCCGGATGCGTCATAGTCATGTCTTCAAGAGCTGTCACATAGATCCAAGTGTCAATGGACGTACTTCGTCGTAGCCTAGAGGCTGCCCAATAGTGGTACTTGGCTATTGTTACCGCGCAATCATCTAGCGATAGACTGGCAGAACGGGTGCAGCCTGATGAGGCGACCGAGACGCTGTCAGGCATCCGCAAGGTTTTGAAGAGCATACAGCAGGTTATAGCCTGGCTATAGGAATATGCACCAGATGCTTTAATGCGAAAGCAAGGGAAAGCAAGCGTGAAAGCTCAAAGTCCAAGACAAGCATAGGCCGCGGGACACGATGTACCCGTTGTGTACGTCATGCAATCGCACGACTCGCAGTAGAGTTGCGACATACCGAGCGGCAGCAGAGGTTTGGATCATAGCTAGGTTTCGTTTGATACAAGCAATGAACGAGCACATACTACAAAGAGCATGGCTCAAAAACTTGAAGTCGCCATCGCAAATATACTACGTGCTATGTAGCTACCGATAGGAGCCGATATCGAGACTGAAGGTACAGCGAGAGCGCATAGTTGTGCAGTTCCTAGATGGGCTCAAGATTTGCTCCATTCAACTGCCATGTAGACCAACGAAGCATCTAGTGAAGACAAAGACAAGACAAACCAAAAATTGCAACCGATGAAGGATCGGCGGATGAGTTTCGAACTAGTCCACTCTCGCATAGTACCAGAGGATGCGCCAAGGTTAGGACCAGTATCTGAACTACTTATTCCCGCTAGCCTCCAAGATTATAGGTACTCGGCCCAAGACGGACATAGCTCGGGAATGGAGCAAGGCATGGCCTTGCGTTCGGGGCCGATACTTGTGCTCCTTGGCCTAGGCCAACTTGTTGATGCATTTATCAGCGTGCTGGTCATCCTTAACTTGGAGAACGAGGCAATACAGCGACAGAACGCCTCTACTTTCGGGGCTGTGCTCGCCACGTTTTCACCAGTGTTGATTTCGAGCACATTTATGCTTTCGGTTGGCACCTGGTACGTGCGCCAAGGTGAGGCAGTCCCCCGGAGGAATGCAATGTCGATGTACGCTCTACACCTTGCTGCCGAGGTGTTGAAAGGTCTCCTGTTTCGGCTAGATATCGTTCAGAGGACATGTGCTGCTCAAGAATCTACAGTGACAGGAAGCACTACCATCGTTACCTCAATGCTATTCGCTGCTGGATTCTTGCTCGAATTTGGTGCCTCTCCAATCACTGCCACTTTAGCATTGTTGATTGGAGCACTCACAAGCAGTTCTTTGTACCTAGTAGTTCGGTCAGTTTTACACGGTAGTATTGTTGACCCTCTGGAGGAAGTGTTTAGTCGCTGTGAGGCGATATTGGGCAGTATCGATAATGCTGGCTACATGAATTCGCCACTTTCGATTGCAAATCTGATCGTTTCGGGAATGTACGTGGTGCACTTTGCGCTATCTCAATACATAGGTAGTGGCATCGCGTTGGCATCACTGCGTCGAGTGGATGCAAGTGCACAGGCTACCAAATAGATTCAAGCTGACACTGAAGCCAAACTGCAGCAAGCAGCAGCAACACTTATGCCGCGGAAAGTAGTCGAAACATTATCTGCAGAAGGGGACACCAATTTAGTAGATCCTAGCATAGGTTCGGGTTTGTTTGCGCTGCAATAGCGTCTGTGTGATCCGGTTGTACCACTTGGCACTGCCGCGGTAGCCACGATTAGACTTGCGGGCTTTGAGGCCGTTAGTGATCTAGCAGGACCCTTGGCGACGCTCGCTCTATTTCGACGTATAGGTGAAGCTGTCGATGCTGTATGTGCGAGATTCGGGGCACTTCGAATGAACACAGGCGAGACGTACCTCCAAATAGGCTGGTTTTCGTCTCAAGGCACCTCGAGGGGAGGACCATCCGAATTAGGACTGGTAAATCCACTGCTGTGCGCTCGTGCTCTGTTTGGTGCAGCAGAGCTCGGACATCGTGCAACTGCTGTTGTCGAGGAAATGCAAATTGGAATTCGCGTAAAAGTAGGATTAGCACACGGTTCTGTTGTGGTCGCTGTTGCAGGTTAGAATCCCACCACGCTGACGTATTCCGATAGCATCGGGGCAGGTGCAATCTCGCATAGTCATAGGTTGAGCTATGCTGGATCGGAAATATAGGTTCAAGGATCTCCAGCAGATGCTTGCTGCGTATGTGTCTCCAAAGATTACCTTGCCGAAGCAGCAGCAAGGGACCCAAATTTCTTTACATTTGCACGGGTGATGCCGGTCTCGGGCTGCGGAAAGGCCACCTATACCAGCACTGATCGGCCTTGGATGGTCTAGGCGGTACCAGTACTTGCCTACGGATTCGCGCTGGGTAAAACCGCGTATCGGCTTTCTCTACGAGAGAGGAGCAGGCACGTACTGATTCAAATGCCATGGCCCGATGGTATGCAAGGAAAAGCGGTTGTGTTTTCATCTGACGGGAAGCACCTGCACACGTGGTAGCGCAATCTGTTGTCCTTTCTGCATGCAGCAAGTGCTCGCCATGCAAGCGACAGTGAAGCCCGTACCTGGTTGAGCAGTCGCTTCTCGCCCATCAAGGGAGCAATGCACGCAGCCTGTACCACCGATACCTGCTCCAGCAAGATTGAGACTGCATCAATGGAAGTGTCTATTCGGCGTTCCCCAGTAGTACTGTCATGCTCAATTCTTGGTCTACGGTACGGATGTGGTGGCGAACCAAATAGTATGAGTCAACTTATTCTGCACGGCAACATCATCTCACGGAAGTCTCGCCAGGACAATGGCGACGGGCTCGGTCTGGCTGGAATTTTGAGTAGGCCACTGCAACCAAGAATGAAAGGCGGTTTAGGTCGGATGCTGCAATTGCGTGATTTCAAGCTGGTCGGGGTTCTCGGCGAAGGTGGCTTTGCGCGAGTCTACGCCGCTGTCCACCGTCCCTCGGGCCGTGAGGTAGCGCTCAAAATCAGTACACGCTCTCGTGTGGCAGGTGACAACTTAGTGTCTGCCTCGTTCTCGGCCGGAAACTCATCCAGGCAAGCATCTCTGCGAGCTGATGTGGTCAGGAGCGAGGTCGTGGCCCTGGCTCGATGCATGGCTCGAGGCGTACAGGGGCCATGTGCCATTGGGGGCGTGGTTGTAGGCGATGACAGCGTCGGCGTGGTGCTGGAGTAGATCCGCGGGAGAAGCCTTCGCGACGTAATCCGCTCTCGGCCTGGTCGGTGGCGACTGTCTGAGGGTGGCGTACGGCATGTGGCGCGACAGCTAGCTTGCACCCTGGCACA
>Ga0136560_1002066_pt1 | contig 10195 bp, 8 predicted proteins | sample AntRauMeHopE1497_FD_104925 | JGI IMG/M metagenome (GOLD analysis project Ga0136560, IMG submission 104925) | Saline lake microbial communities from Rauer Islands, Antarctica - Metagenome Hop E1 #497 | ecosystem: Environmental > Aquatic > Non-marine Saline and Alkaline > Saline | place...
ATGTGGTGTCGCCGCCCAGACACGTGTTCTCTGCTACACTACATGAGCGTGCGCGGTCATTGGCACATTGGCCGACCGTATTCAATACATATCCTGTCGGCAAGAACGCGGCAAAATTGCTTATGTCATCAAAGATATTCCCCTTTGTGGCCAGAAGTACAAGATTCAGATGACTGTCAGGTACTCGAAGTATGACACGCCACATCGGACGACCCAGCAGAGGTCCTTCCTCCACACTCACCGTTTTCAGTGCAATCGGATATTGTAATGCTCCTTCGATTACAAGTTTTATTTCGTCTGCGGCAGAAAGTAATGATTGAATATAGGTTTGGTCTATTAGCATTTGAATCAATGTTAAGCGCGCTTGTGTGATTACTCCAAATTGTGTATCATAATCTTCATTTCCGGGCTCTAAAGTGGCGGCAGCCGGCCCAGCAATGTGAAACGTCAATTCGACACCTTCCATAGCACACGATAACCCCTTGGCGGTGCTGACAAAGTACCTACTGTCACATTCACATGAATATCCCACACCATCCGAGGGTTCCGAGCAATATGCGTTGGTGTCACAATTTGATTCACCGCGGCTGCATTCATCTATGCCCGTCGGCACGCAACTATCATTGAATTCGTACAGCGACGGCGCCGTGAACGTACGTGTGCAAAAACGCTTGCCATAAAACCCCGATTGTGGCAAAACAATGTTCGCCGTCGTGTATTTTGCAATCCAATTTGTAGGATCCCAAAGCGTGTCATCCTGCGCACAGATGTCGTCTTTTGTACATCCTTCATTTTGCTGAAGAACGATAAGTTGCATATCCCCCGCACCAGTGGACTGCCATACTGTCATTTTTCCGCGAGCTGTCTTGTCGGTTGGATCCCGCCAAGCCCCGAAACACATGTACCCAGGTTCCAGAGTGCAAGTCGACGAACAGCCGTCGCCATCTGCGGTATTGCCGTCGTCACACGCTTCTGCATCCGTCAAGCTGGAATCGCCACACACGGCTGGTCGACTCCTATCGACAATGTACGTTTCGGAGTAAGACGAAAGAGTAAAACCTGGATTGGACGCGGCAATCGCCGTATCTACAGCAGAATTTACCATTTTCATTGATTGCTTCACAACGGCATTTCGACTGTTATCGGGTAGTGATACATAGATGGTCATTGCAAATTGAAAGCTTCCACCGACATTATCTGGCAGAGCTGGCGACTCCACAATTATATTCTGGTTAAGATCTCCGCAATCGGTCCCACTACACGCCGCCGTCATCTGCGATACAAAAAAATCTTTCACGGACTGAATCTGATCATTAGTCGCGGCAATGTTGCCCTGCTGGCTGCCAAAGTCAATCATCGTTTGTACAACTAAGCCTGACACCACAGTCCTCTGACTTGACGTGCTCGGAATGGCAGCAAAAAGCAACAAGCACCATAGAAACAGATATGTTTTATTCTGGACTAGACGCATGTTAACTATTACACAAGACAAACGCCAGTTTATATAGCATTGGTTGTTGGGGCCGATGCGCGCTTGAAAATCCGAGGAGGATGAGTCTCAAAGTGTGGTGTGTTTTTGAGACGTAAATGAGAGAGATTTCGCGTATCTTTCTCATTGATGAATTTCCCTGAATTAGAAATAAAAGAGACATTATTCCTATATAAAGTCGGCCCGAAAAACACAATTGGCACCGGGCGAATCTCCACGAAAAAACAACACACGACGACGACACTCAGAATGGCAGCAAATGAGTCGGAAGACAATAAGATTGCCGTTCTGCGACACAACGTCTTCCGGGAACTAAACGACGACTTGATTCCAATCATCGAAAATCGTGTTCGTTATGAGGCCCTCTGCGACACACTATCAGACCGATTAGGTGATGCCATTCCGCACTACCACTATTCGACATTGCACGTCCTTCGAGCAGGTGTCGTTGTGGGAATCGTATCTTTTCTACAAGAATGGTACCAGACCGTCGACATCAACAATGCGTCGGAAAATCTCGAGTATTGCAGACTTATTATGCCGGCCCTGCGTACCGACGTCCGTCGAGCAGACGAAAATCTACTTTGGGCTCAAAATGATCCTGGCCATGGACCCAACGATCAACCTCTACCAGTGCCTTTACCAGACGCTCATCATTTTTTGCACTTGACGACTAAACGACACAACGATAATTTATTCATGGTGCGATCCAGGAGAATCGTTGCATTTCAAATTCAGGCAGCCACCGCACACTACTACGAGCGCACATTTCAAGGCATTGCCATGGAAATCATCCACTTGTATCCAAGCGCGGTCCTCGTGTGAATATGCTCTCAAAATGTCTTCGGTGTGTTCTGTGTCTTCCGACTTTGTCGTAAAAATATACAAAGTCGTGCACAGCCTGTAGAGAATATTAATGTTGACGCATCAAGTTATGACACGAAATGTCAATGTCCCATCGAATGACATTTTGGTAGTATGTTTCGCGCTCATCATCATATGCTGCAACATTTTAATTTTCTCCATATTACAATCATGTGGCACTCGGGAGGGTTACGCATGTGAGCTGCCCATGACAAGATCCGTCCCGTGTGTAAAGTCTCGTTTACCAATCCCACGCGTAGTTTTTCACACTTTCAAAGGACGTCTCGGTAACCAATTGTTTCAATATGCGGCCATTCTCGGAATTGCGAATCGGAGCGGTGCTCTCGCGTGTTTTGACCACAATCCATTGAGCACAATGTTTGAAGATACCAAGATGATGTGCGTGCGGCCAACGCCATGGAATGCCGTTCGACGCAGTGAAAATAACAGATATGCCACGTATTTGGATTTTCAGGTAGAGGGCAACACTGAGATCGTCGGGTTCCTTCAATCACATCGATACTTTTCAAAAAACATCGTGCGGGAAGTCAAAATCAAACAACGTTTTCAAAGTGAGGCGCGGATATTTATGAGTCGCGTAATCAATGTCACAACGCACAGACCCAGGGTTGCAATTCACATCCGTCAACAGCATGGTACCAACGAAGGTGGACCATGGCATTGGTTATCGGATGATCCTTCAGAGAACGACGCCTACTTGCAGCTACCATCAAAGTCGTTTTTTGAGCACGCAATGGCTCGCGCTCGACAGCTCCATCCCGGTGCCATCTTTGTTGTTCTCTCTGATAACCCACAATGGTGCGTAAAACAGTCATTTTTACAGCACATGGACGTGCACATTGTTACACTGCCGAATACGCCCATTCTTGACATGGCTCTAATAGCTGAATGCGATCACGTAATTCTGACCCGCGGATCGTTTGGATGGTGGGGAGCTTTTCTGGGAGCTGGTGCGCGTGGGGGTCTTGTATTGTATAACGCTGACGAGTTCGACATGCAACACCCAACAAATGCTGGTCATGTTGTTGTTTCAGACTATTACCCGGAACACTGGGTGGCGATTTCCGTCACTTCAAAATTAAGTGCTGCTGCAGTCTGGTACGCTCTGCCCTAGTCTACAAGTGTTTATTGAAAAATGTCTCAGGTAAGTGGTCAGAGGGAGTGTAGGAATGATTGATTATAATCAACACATACCCTGTTCTTGGATTTTTGTGTCGCTCATACGGCGTTTGCCAAGCAAGATGTCACTTGCATTACCACAGACACCGCCTTCACCGCCGTCAACACTGCTTGTGATGATTTCTTGCTGCTTATCATTTTGCCACGTGCAAGTCTTGCACAGACCCCTTGCTATAAACATAAATTGGTTGTTGTTATATGTAGTCCACAGAGTTCCAGAGTAGTATGCGGCTGACATGTCCATATGTATTCATAGTACTCTAGAAAACATGAGTTACGAATGAACATGATGAAAACGCCTCGGAAAATACTACATTTTACTCACCTCATAGATCCAGAGTGGGTAAAGTTCCGTTATATTCATGCGACTCTGTGACAACGTGTCGTTGCTTTTGACACTACGACGACCTAGCGGATGTTGAGTTGAAAAGTAAAAAAAATAAACGCTATTACAAAACTGTGCCGAATTTGCATGCATCTGCTACACGGTACAATGTCGAGGAAAACGGATTTCACAAAGAATGAAGACGTCGTGCGTCAAATTCTCGAACAGTTGGACGCGTCAGTGCACAGCTTTGCAACACTGCTGCGTTTGCGAGTGACGTGTGCCACTGCTAAAAGCATAATCGACACGATGCTTCAGCCAGGACAAGAAGAGATTCCGCAGTGGCTTCGTATGCTACGTGCGAGGACGAGCGCTGTCACGCACAGCGAGGTGTTGTTGGATCTTGCTGGCGGCGCAGGCACCAAAGAAGACCCTCCCATACACTGGAAGCTTTTGTACATCTCGAGGGCCGAAGTATTTCGTATGTTGCAAGAGAATTATTTTTTCGACGAGAGGGTTGTTGGGATAATTTTCTGCCACATGCGCACGAAAGTCGATGACATTATCTTGGCGGTGCAGACTGCCATTACCCACAAGTTCCACGAGGCCATATGCCTTTTTGGGGATGTTTGCATCAGGGCGATGCGGTGTCACATCAAAGACCGCGACATTGTGCTGTATGGGTGTGGCATGCTAGCGGACATGCAGAGTCACGCGAGTCGGGATTGCGCATTCATTGGCCAACAGTTGCCCATGCTGACGGACGCGCTACACCATCACAGAGGCAATGTGAAAACCGTATCGGCGTTGCTGCGCTTTATCTTCCGCATCGATGAAAGTCATCGATTTTTCAGGCATAAGAACATTTCCAGTTGCAGTGTGGAGAACTGCGATAAATTCTCGGCGGCACTAGCAGACGTCATGCAGTGTCATATGCACTCCAATGCATGGCTCAACATACAAGGCGGCGTCTGCTTGCATTACACAAGAAAAGCCTGTGTGAACATTGCGTGCGATATTTTGTCCCAAGTATGGAAAATCGAAGACGATACATATTACACAACGATTGGCTTCGCAAAATCAGTCGATGCTTTGGCGAGTGCTTTTCGTCTGCACGAAGGACGTACAGGTCTGAAAAGTGCTACGAATGCAGTGCGTCTCTTACTTCGGGGGCGATCTGCTGGGTGTCCAGAAGTCCACAAGAAGATCAAACAAATGATGCATGCTTGTGGCTTGATGCAACCCACTAAACACAGAAAAAAGAGATAACATATTGGATTCTGAAATGGTGTGTGCTTGACTTGCCATCTTTAATTCAAAACTTGACAACGACGGAACTCTGATGCATTGCGCTCTGCTACACCACTGCTGCTCTGTATCTGCCTACGACCATGTTGTCTGCACTAGACAGTAAGCATTTTCCTGCATTTTTCGTCGAGCGCTGCGATGATCATGCTGGCTTCCTTTGGACGAACGTCAGCCACTTTATGCAACCATGTCTGCATCCGAGTGGTATCGCGGTCCAGTACCTGCAACACAAATGTGCATGAAAAAACGCCAAGTGTGCATGTGCACGCAATCAAAAAGCACAAGATGCAGCAAAAATAACTGGACTGCCAAAATTCACCATGAATTGTCCAAGGAGGGCACAAGGACTCTTGATATCACATGCCAGTAGTTTTTCCGCGGTTTTTGGGCCGACGCCGGGCACCCTGACTTTCTCAGTGAAACTCGGGATATCCTGCATAGGTTTGGACTGGAAAGCGAGATTGACCTGCGATACAGTGACAGGGGCGTTTTCTGTGCCCTTGGACATTGGCAAAACTTTTATGTTTCTCTGTGTGTGCGATGCATGTTATACATGTAATTCCTTATATAGCATGCACTTCAATAAAAACGAAACATGAGTGTTTATGGGAACTAGATTTGCATCATCAATTGATGTTATGGACCATTTCGGCATTGTTGCCGTGCAAGAGATGAAGCGGGGACAGTAGCATCTCAAAGGGTGTTATGCCGTCCTTGTTGGTCATGCCAAACACATCACCGTTGGGGTCGACAAGCCTCGTTAGTAGTGCAATAACTCCTCCTAGCTTGTGTGGAGCATGGAGAACGACGGAGATATCACAAAAATGAGGGCATTTTCCGAGGCAAAAAAAATCTAAATGAGGCAATTTTGCTCATATAAAGGTGTTTTTTTTGCAGCAGGATTTGACTTCAAAAATCTCGTGAGTGACACGTCCTTTTGGCACGTTTCACGTATGTCGCAGCATGTTCTCTATGGTGATGCCACGCTGGGTCCCGATATTCCCGGTGTAATTCGTGGCGACAATGGGGCTGCTGGCGGCAGCCAAAGTGAGAACTGCATCGTGTATGGCACTGACATGCCGACGATTCCTTCGCACTGGAGACCCATGTCAGGGTTAACTACGCGATTTTCGATTTTCCACGTCGACTCCTACCATTCCAAAATTACCGCTGTCGAAGCCGACTACGTGTTCAAGATTCTACGTGCAGCGTTTCGAGGCGCATACTTTTACGATTTCGACTCGGACCTCGACTTCGACAAGGCTGTCAGTCTTTCTCTCGCCTCTTGCAAGCGAACACTTCACGCCGTCGGTGATTCTCGCGTTGTGCCCTCCCATGCGCTCAAAAAACGTAAGACAGTTCCACTCGTTCTCAGCAAGTCTTTTGAAAAGAAGGATTTTTATGATCTCACACTGACGGATTCCGAGAATGACGAAGCGATGGAGGAGGAAGATCCCGGCGCGTCGCAGGTCGACAAACAACCTGATCCGGTGATCACCCAAGACGCCCTTGGTGATGTTGCAAGCGAGACAAAGCCTGCATCACAGATGCTTCGCGCGCTGGATGCATTTGTGCGATCACTGATCATGAACACGACAACTCGACTGGTAGAAATTCAGCAGATACAGAATCTCGAATCGTGGGAAATGCATCGTTCCTTCAACGTGATCCATCGACTGATTTCTACCTACGAGATCGTTTATCATGGCACCTCCTTGGATTCGTTGGATGGCATTACCCGGGAGGGCATCCGCGGTCTGTATTCGCGACGTGCTGCCTATGGGAGAGGCACTTATCTCACCCGGTCCTTTGACACTGCTTGTGCTTGGGCTACTCGAGACCCCGACGGCATGAAACACATTATCGTCGTACGCTGCCAGCTTGGTTCCATCAAACAGGTTGGCAACGATGTCGCTGAACACGGGTTTTACGGAACCGCGGATGAAGAGAACAAGACGCAGTATAACACAAAGGAGGTCAAAATGCTCAAGTACCTCATTGTCGGCAGCGATGCGCAATTGGTGACGGAAGCAATCATCACAATAGAGGATATGGATTATCTTACTACGCGCAAGTACAGAGAGGCATTGTCAACAGCCGCTGCATCTTCCAAAACGGCCGCCCTTAACAAACCTGCCAAACGCGTTTACGATGCTAATGAACAACAAAATGTCTTCATGAGTTTGATGAAAATGATGAGTAGCAACACAACCTCGAGTGCATCCGGAAGTGCCGCTGCTGGTGGTGCTTCAGGATGCAGTTCGTCTGTCTCTGGCGTTCCATTACAGCCAGCCATGCCGGTACGACAAATATTATCTGGCTTAGCCGATGCCAGTCAAGCTTACAAAGATCGTTTAAATTCGGCACAGCAAGTTGCTAAAACAATCAAACTCGTCAAGCGCAAGGTTCCCAAGACTGCCAAGATTCCCAAGGCTGCCAAGATTCCCAAGACTGCCAAGGCTGCCAAGATTCCCAAGATTCCCAAGGCTGCCAAGATTCCCAAGATTCCCAAGATTCCCAAGATTCCCAAGATTCCCAAGGCTGGCATGATTGTGCAGGCTGCCAACATTCCCGCGAACGCCCCCGATTCTTTGCATGGTAAGATTCCACAGCTCGATGTCCATCCAATCGACAAAGGTCTACAGATGAAAGTACAAAAGCTGCAGAAGGAGGTGATTGGTGCTACTGAGCGTATGAACGAGACTGTCCTGGAGCGGCAAGTGCGTAAAGACAAGACTCTTCTTGCTCGTCAAGCACCTCTTCCGCCCGACAATCTGGACTTGCCCAGTTTTCGTGACATCAAGAAACAGAGTGTAGTTGTGCTCAACAAGCTCGGTAAATCCCATCACTACATGGAAGGTCTCGAAGGCGTCGTCAAGCTGATTGTCAAGGAATGCCCTGAATCGTACGGCAACCACAAAATCATGATTGAACTGTTGGACAGGCAATTTTTCTCACAAATCGAAAACGACAACAAGAAAAACGAGGAGCGACGCAAGCAGACTGGCCATAGCAGGTATGGCGTGAATATGAAACTGCATTATTTCATTTGTAAACACTCGCAGCTCACCGTCAAGGATGACGAAGCTGGTGCTGCAATGCCAGGGACCCCAGATAGTCCTGCAATGCCAAGGACCCCAGATAGTCCTTCAATGCCAAGGACCCCAGATAGCCCAGAGTGAGCGACAAGGTGAACAAGAACGACAGCTTATTTCGCCCAATGTATCCCGAGCGACAATACGCGCGTAGAACCATAGATATGCGTACACTTTAGTTTGACTGTGTAATTATAAAGTGGATTGAATCCTACGCGTTTTCCCAAAGTTTGGCATAATGTCAAATACGACAGACTTTTACACTCTACATAGACCGTATCGCTGTTAACTACACAAGCCAGCTTTGCACATCACATTCCGTCCTATGCTCTGACATGAATAGACAACACATCAAAAATAGCTGAGAGCATTTTATATCACGTTATGTATGTCACGCTTGTCCTCCAGCACAACGTTACCACGTCCGATCACAACGTCTGACCATAGTTTCGTGTGAGGTGTCATAATGCTGACTGCTATGACCAATGAAGAAGTGGCCAAAGAGTGCCCAACACGTCAAATCCTTCTCAAACTCCGACGGACGTGTCAGCCTCAAAGTACGCAATCCTACAATGTTTGCAATTAAAAAACAAGATTATAGAATGGCACTTGCAAGATACATGGGCATCACGTCAAAAAACGCAAACAAATTCGTAGAAAGCGAGATGTGTACACTCAATTGCATGGTGCAGGGGGTTTCAGTCACTGACAAGCCTGTTGAACTTGTCTCGGACAAATACAATGTGCAGCTTCCAGTGTTGTGTGGAGCCCCTTGGATAATAAATGGTGTTCACATAGGGTATTACTTGCAGGCAGTTGCTTTGAAACAACTCCTCCCGGGTCTCGACCAGCTTTCAGATAGCTTTCTGCAAGGGAAAAGGATACGCCAATTCGCCCAAGGTCGAGTTGATATAGAAGGAAATGATATTGGGGGATTTTTCGTCCTAAGTGACGTCGCAGCAGCCGTGCTCTATGAAAAGGCGAAAAATGCTGCACAGTACGCCAATAACACAAATCAGGTCAATCTGCTTCGTGCACCTAGTCTCAAGTATATTGACTCTGGGAATCCCAATGTAAGTTTACTTTTTTGAGTTGATGATTGTTTCATTTTATTGATTTTTACCAGTGCAGAATGACAAACTATTCCCCTGCGTGTGTATTATTGTAAACAAAATCTGATATTTTTGTACTCAAAATGTATATTGTAAAGATCTTGACAAGCTGTTAATGTTACTGAAAGTATTGTATTTTTATGGTTGTGAATCATACATGTCTCTATCAATCTACACAGGGAACAGGTAAGCTCGCAATTGTGGACTCTGTTGACACTATCAAGCTCTTACTTGTCCACCCCATGTTCATTCAGCGCGTAGTTGGTGAAAAATACACTAGTCGTGTTTTTGAAAGCCTCGTGCGTGAAGCCATCGACACGGCGTTCGATGGATTTATTCACAACAAGACGTTTCGTGGTGAAACAGATAAACGCATTGACCATCGACTCTTAATTGGCAATACAATTCTAGCGATCGAGACGGACGAATTCGCACATCGACGCTACTGCGAAACCAAGGAGAAGGCACGATATAATGAGTTTTTGACACAAACTTCACACAAATTTGTTTTTATTAGGTTCAATTGTGACGCAAATAGGGAGAGTGGTAATGCCAAGACTGACTTCAAACACAAACTTCGCGTTCTCCTACACACCATCACAACTCAAATCTCTCGCATTAAACACGGGCAAAATATACAACAGCTTGAGATCTGGAAGTTGTTTTGTTGTGCTTTTTGCGCAGAACATGACAGAGAGCTTTGCACATGCCTGAAACATGGAATATAAGTAGTACCCATGCAGTCGCACCGCTTCGAATCAGTCGTAGACAGTGCAGTGGACGAGGTGTTGCAAAACGTGCG
>Ga0136560_1002068_pt1 | contig 10185 bp, 14 predicted proteins | sample AntRauMeHopE1497_FD_104925 | JGI IMG/M metagenome (GOLD analysis project Ga0136560, IMG submission 104925) | Saline lake microbial communities from Rauer Islands, Antarctica - Metagenome Hop E1 #497 | ecosystem: Environmental > Aquatic > Non-marine Saline and Alkaline > Saline | place...
TTCATCGTCTTCTAGGGCAATTTCGCCTGCTTCAACTGCAGCTGCCGCCTCTGCCAGGCCAGGCACGCCTGCAAGCAAATGCTCGTCCATCATCGAGCGCAGAGCCGATATAACTACGATGCCATCTTTAGTCAAGAACTAAGAGTAGTGGCCTTTCCATGAATTCATCTTTCTGCCGGCCACAATGAGCTCAATGAGGAGCGTGGGGTCGAGTCGGTCCTGCCAGCTGGTGTTGATCTGGATCGATGGCACAGCTGTTGCTTGTGTTTTGCCGACCTCAGGGACATCCAGGGGGCTGAACTATGCCATCAACCCCCCTTCTACATACTTAGCATAAAGCTCAAGAACCCCAGCTGCAACAAAATACGCAACCACACAACCTGCAACCGCATACCGTACTGCACCTTCCGTCACTGGTGCCATTGGCTGCCAGTTTGCACTTGGCCAAAACTACCCTGCAAGTCCACATATTGCCGCAGCACCCATAATACACAATCTTCCGTAGAAAATTGTGTAATTTTCTTTCAAGCCGTATCCTTTTTTAAGCACCTGCGAGACGGCTCCAACATGCACTTTAAGTCGTTCATCCTCAAGCCGCTAAGATAACCCCTCTCACTAGCGAAAAAGGAGCTGTTAATCTTCGATGCCGAATAGGAATTGATTTACCAGGGCTAGTGCACAATAATGCCACTCACAGTAACCATCCCGTCGTCGATCGCTCGTTTGGCCGCAGCAGGATCATTCACGTCAATTTTCTGGACATCTTTCAGCTCATTTTCTTCGTCCGAACCAAAAAAGGGGATATACTTCCACAAATTAGCCATGATTGGGCAACTATGAGCACTGTGAAAAAATTGGGGAATGTTGGTTTTGTTAATACTATACGTTATAAATAGCCGAACGGATGCGCGCGACTCGAGCGAGCGAAGGTCAAATCGTAAAAATTACAGCACACGTCAACACTACAATATCTCCTCAATATCTGGTGGTTTTAAATCGTTAAATACTATCTTTTGTAGCTAGTGCAGTCTATTTCTACGGCTATTGGTACTTGAGGTGACTTAAGTACTTTCACGCAGCTGTAGGTGTTTTTTCTGAATCTACGTATCAGGGCAAACAAGCCATGGCGTACCATAGCGAAGCCTCTGGGTACAGCGATATTGCCCCTCCGGATTAGGACGGTGGCATGGGTAGTCCGCCATAGCGTGGATACGGCCAAGATCACTACGGTGGCAACTCGGGATACGATGGCGGTTCACCAGCGCCAGGGTACGGAGGCGGGATGGCAGGTAGTGGCCCCATGGACGAGTTCGGACACGTGATTGGAGGCAGGCGTTAGGTTTTGGACAAGCGTGGCATGCCGATCCGAGATATGCGGAAAGCTGACAACATCCGGCACCTGCGCTCCATGTTGGACCAAATGAACTATGCTGTAACGGACACTGCGCAGAGATTCGATTAGCATAATGAAGACCTTGAATTGCGAGAAGAAGCCTTGGCAGGAGAAGCGAGGCCATCTGGCGCTGGGGCGTAGATTCCCATGAATCCGTACGGCGATGAGAGGGGTCCTCACCCTCCCACCATAAATATGGATGAACTGCCGATGAAGACTGGGCAAGTGCTGCGAAAAGAGAACTCTGGCGGATTCATGTCCTTTCGCCGGTGGGAGGATCGCGTGCTTGCCTTCTCCGCCGACGGGTGCTCGCTTGTTCTGGCTCCTTCGTTCGATGAGATGGGCAACGAGCTGCTCCGGATTGATTTGTCGCACGCCCACAGTGCTCGCTTGGAGAGTCTGGGCAAGCACTCTGACACGCGCATCAAAAACATCTTCTCGGTAGTTGATGGGAACGGCTAGGTTGCGGTGCAGCTTGCAGTGCAAAATGCTGGCGATGCCGAGATCTGGGAGCAGAGCATCAACTTCGTGACTGGGCAGATGCAGGATGGCTTCGAAAGATGGCAGCAGGCGGAGCTACAGAGGAGGGAGGCGATGCAGGCCTTCCTGGACGGGGGTGGAGACCTGGATGGTGGCGATGGGGGCATGGGGGGCGACGAAGGCAGAGGCGGAGGTTATGGGGACGGGGGGGGAACTGCCGGGGGAGGGGCACCAGGGGACCCAGACATGGATGCGGTTGCAACCACGTTGGCGTTGTAGCATGTCGCGTATGGGCAAGGCATTTCTGAGGCGATGCGAGGGGTGGAGTCCGAGTTCACAGTGGAGGTGCGCGACGACCGTGGGATGCCTGACCCTGACAGTGCAGACCCCGAGGTGATGGTTGCGTTCCTGGACAGCGATGAGCTGCAGCTGCCCGTGCCTCTCGAGTACCTGGGCAATGGCGCCTTCATGGGGTAGTACTCGCCATCGAGGGAGGGCGAGTACGAGCTGCACATCAAGGCTTACCAGAAACATATCCAGGGGAGTCCATTCCTCGTGACCGTGAACCCTGCCCCTACTGCCCCACTGCACTGTCTCGTGGATGGGGCTGGTACCCGGCTTGCCAGAGTGGGTCAGGTCAATTCGTTCAGGGTTACAGCGAGGAACTAGTTCGATGAACTTCGCGGTGTCGGAGGCGACAAGTGGGAGCTGGAAGTGCAGGGTCCTGGGCGTGCGATCCACGTGGAGGACAACGAAGACGGAACCTACGACGTCAAGTACGAAGTGGATTTGTAGCATGAGGACCTGAGTCGGGCGGATGCAGAGGCCATTCCCCGACTGGAGCTGCATGTGAGTCTTATTGATCCTCGGTATGCTCACATCGCCATCGACGAGCAGCACCCCTATGGACGCCCGCTCCTTGGCTCCCCTTTTGAACCTGTCATCACGCTTGACCAGGGAGGGCCGGGAAGCACTGTGTGGAGCCGGCGAGGACTTACCTCGGAGCAGCTGCTGGAACTAGCAGAGGCACAGCGAACTGGTGGGCCGGAGGCTCTGGAAAAGTTCATTCGCGACTCGGAGGGTATGCGTGGGGGTGGCAGCTCATACGCCTCGCAGTCCGTGCACTCAATGGCGCCTCCTACTCCCTCCCATGGTGCGCCGCAAGCACCAGTAGGTACGATGGCACAGCGCCCACCGCCGCCGCCCCCGAACCAGGGCTCTCAGCCCATGGGTAATACCGTAGCAGGCTCCAGAACCTCCAGCGGAACACGTGGAGACAGCGTGGATGCCAGCGGTGTGTCTGCAGCCGATGCACTGGCCGCTCAGCAAGACCGTGAGGATGCTGCTGCCATGCGCGATGAGGCCTTGCAGGCGCAAGCCAAGGTGGAGCGAGACCGGGCGGCTCTGGAAAAAGAACGGGAGTAGCTGGATGCAGACAGGGAGCAGCTGGCGGCGGAGCGCAAGGAGCTACAGGTGCAGTTCGAGAGGGTGCGGCAACTGGGGCGACATTTAGAGGAGGAGTCAACGACTATCGCGCAGATGGCTAAGACGCTGGATGCGCAGAGAAAGGCATTGGCCGCAGCAGGGGCTCAGGTGCCTGGCCTCCCAGATGGCACGCACACCAGGCTTGCATCGCTGCAGGCATCAGCAGAAGATGCAGCCACGCAAAGCCTCAGTCGGTCTGCGCTGCATCGACTAGGGGGTGACAGTCCGACTCGGGGACGGCCAGCTACTGTGGTGGATGCACCGAGGGCAGCCCAGGCAGGAGGAAAGGGTGCCTCTAGCGTGTACACTGCGGCCGATGCCGTGGCAGCCGAAGCGGCAGGCGAGGATGCAGAGAGGGCACTGCAGAGTGCCCAGGGGCAGGAGGGCATATTTGACCCGGCCGTCGTGGGTCTTTTTGAGAAGCACAGGGAGGCAGTAAGAGGTCTCTTCGAGTACTATTCTGCCAACAAAGGTGGGGTGAGCCTGTAGCAGTTCGCGCGCATGATGAAGGACTTCCACGTTGTACCCACCTTCACCAAGTCGAGGGAGGTGCGAGTGGCCTTCACCGCGGCTGCTAACCTGCACCTTGGTGCGGCATCAGGTGCCAGCGATGAGGACGGGGAGAAGAAGCGCAGGCTGCATGAGGCTGCATTCATCGAGGCCATGAGCCGAATGGCGATCATAGCTTTGAGCAAACCGGCCTTCCAGCAAATCTATAAGAGCGCCGCACAGAAGATCGAAGTGATGCTCGAGATGTGGGAGATGGCAGACCCGACTAAATTGGACGAGATTAAGGCCAAGCGCAGGGCTGCGGCAGCCAAGAAAGCAGGGAAGAGCTGACTCGGAGGAGGGGGTCACTCCCTGGGGGACTTCTTTAGGAGAAGGTGAGTCTCTGGGTGTAGGCTTAAGTTGCGCCTCGTATTGTTGCACCATGTTTCAGTAGAACTAGGTAGAATTATGACTTGTAAGTTGTAACGTTCGTGCCTTAAGCATAAGTGCCGGGCCATGTGAGCTTTCTTACAATGCAAAATCCCCCTTGCTAGGTGAAGCAGACACCTTGACCCCATTCCACCCGCGACCTGCACTCTGGTCGCAAATGGGTAAGCCGTACTAGGGGGTGGCCTAATGCTGCGCAGTGCTCACCAGGCGCTCACGCCTATATCACAATGAGATGTGACATGTCTCGCTCATCCAGAGCCTCCTCGGCAAGTGCAATACCTGCATCCAGCACACACCTCATGTGACCGAATCCAATCCCACAGGATTGTGCCATGTCTTGTCGCATACTCACTCGCTAGCCGTAAAACTTGAGCCATGCATTCGACAGTCTAATGAAATGCACAAGAGCACGAACACCTAATGATACCCCTACCGGTGGGCCGACGGTTGCATGCTTGGACGGCTCAACTGGCTACACAGCGATATGCTGCCAGGGGGGGCCAATGGGGGAGCTGTCTTCGGCTATCATACCCACCGGTTGTACTGAAAGTACATTCACGTGCCCTCGGAAAGCAAACTCCGTCCTGCAGTCCATTTCTTGGCCATTCGGACACATTGAGTAGTGAGACCAGTGCTCCTGGAATGACTCAAAGGCTTCGTCAGACTGTGAGTCGCCGGGTGCGCGCTGCATCTTGCCTCGCTGTCTGCGTGCCTCTTGGTCTTCTCGTGCTAGATGAGCTGTTATCGTATCTAACATGCTCGCAGCAGGAGAGTCCGGTGCGTCAGTGCTACTGCCACCATAGGTTGTCTGTTCTCCTCCCGATGCACGTTGGCTCGTGCTTGTAATAGTCGGCATATCGAAGCGCGCAACTGCCTGCATGAATCGCCTAGCCATACCGACGTTGCCATTTCTCCACGCATTCAGCCCCGTATGGAAAACAGGCTTTGTAGCATCTGCCTCCTGGTGCTGTCGGCTGCCTGGAGAGCTATCACTGAATGCAAGGCTGCTACTAGTATCATGCAACGCTGCACCGAGCATAAGTAGCATTGAATTGAACCCAGATACGCAGAACGTGTCCATTTGGCGTGGAACTAGAACTGAGAAGCAGAGACGGACGAAGATTTCGACCCAGCGACTAGCGATCATACGAACAATAGGCAGCCTCCACATTGCAACGGGGTCTGATAGCAGAGCACCTGAAGAGCGAGCATACCCGTGTATGCCTTGATTGCGAGCCTCTGCATCTGTTTGCACGTCCCAAGCAGTCCGCCAAATGCACCGGATCAGCTTGTTCGAGTCTACAGGCTTGGCTAGGGCCAGGCGCAGCAAAGCTCTCAAGCTGTTCTAGTCAACAAATCGCGGGTTGCTCATGCACGCGAGAGCGAGTGGATTGTGGTCTAGCATGGCTGCCAATGCATCCAGTACGACCTGCAGAGGCATCGTTGGTCGATACGCCCTCGGCAGTCGGTCTGGCTGCGGGACAAGTGCAGACGATGCAACCACTAGTGCCCACGTTTGCAGAGGCAATCCGGGTGTCAACCGAGCAGCAGCTTCCCGCAACGAATCCCCACACGGCAACATAGCCGATGACTTCGGCTAGGCTGGTGAGCTGCTGTCACCTGGATTTGCAGACGATGGACTGGGCACCACTATGGTGGATGCAGGTCCCGACCTGGGCTCATGCAGTGAGTACACGTGAGCCGCGTCCCACCATGCATATTCAATCGCATCATCCACGAGAGTCCCGAGCAACCCAGCCCGAGCACAATGCATCCTGAAGCTCCAAGGTGAGCTGCGCACCACAGCCATCAAACAGCTTGCACTCCATGATGAGTACCTACTGCCTCGATTGCAGTGCATGTAGAGCTCCACAAGTGATCTGCATAACCCACTGCCACCATGGGCGCACAGATATCCTGCCTTCTCCTGCCATCGAGGAGATACTGGTAGTCGGGCGAGCAACGAGTCCGCGGCATATTGGCAATCTCTCGAGTGAGCCACGGCCTCAGTGACAGTGGGAGGGGTTGGCGGGCGCATCCATGGCGACATTACATCGATGGCAGGCAATCCAGTAGATTCTGCCAAAGCCATAGCCTCGCACTCATCAGGTAGGGCCACGAGCGAATGGTTTCCTGGTTTGAATTTTTCGTCTTCTGCAGCAGCAATAGAAGTCTGCTCCAGATTGAGCAAATTCGCAGCATCTGTCACATTTCGTGTCAGCGAAATATCATCATGGTCACCTTGGCGTCCATCGACGGAATCTGTAGTCGACAACCGCAGCAAGAGGCTCCGGGGCAACTTTTGCGGGCTGGGCCCTAGAATCCTGGGCGTGGCATCACTACTCAGATCAGGGGTGTGCACACCCCCCCTCGTCTGCATGGAAGCAATAAGCCACTCGCGCTCAGCTGTGACCGCACTGATCCTGCTCATCACCCGATCACTTGCTGACCTACGCTATAAGGCCGCAAAGGCTGCATAGCGATGCACTCTGCATTCGTCGGAATCGGTGACTGCGCTGTGCGTGAACGGCTTTGGGTACGAGTGACCATGCAGCTTCGCACTTGCCATCGCTGAAGGCTCTAGCACCGGCGTCCCGTTGATTCCATCAACGCGCCGTGGTACATACACCGCATTCGGCACCCAAGAATCAGCAATGGTGCACGGCGATTCTGACGATGCAGTCGAGAGTAGCCAGCTTGCATCATCAGATTCAGCTCGCACGCTATCACCAGTAGCCTGTGTAAACCAGGGCTGGATCAGCCCTTGCAGGACAATTGGGGATGCATCCTACTGAGCACTGGCCATCAGGTCGGCACATGCGATTACAGTTGGACCAATGGGCTCATAGAATTTCGGCTCCGAAAGACCAATGCCTTCAAGAGTCGCAAAATCTCGATGGAGTGCATCCGATTCGATCTCCTTCTCGTCCCCTTGCTGACGAAGCCTGATCGGATCCTCCAGAAGGACCTGATGAGCTGGCAATGCCCGCAATTGGTCTTCCTCGCCGCGCTACCACCACTTGGCCTGCTCCGGGCGCCATGCATGCACTGCAAGGCCAGGTCGATTAGACTGCGGCATCAGCACGGTCCTCCCCTGGACGATGCCAGCCGGACCAACTGCTGGCAAGAGACATGCACCAGGCATGATGCGACCAATTTGTAAGTCTGCCTCGCGAAACTAGTCATTGTGCGCGACTCCACGCGCATGAATATCTTCGCAAACACGCGCTACAGCAATGCCAGTAGAAACGACTGGAACCCGAACGTTGCCGTCTCGCTATTTCAGCTACCTTGCCCCACGGAGCTCCAGCTGGGAGGGGAATATGGAGGGCGCATGGTTCGCTCCCGGTCCTGTGGAGAGAGGTAATGGCGACATGGATTGATCCGCTGACCACAAGGGGTCACTTGGTGAAAATTGAAAATACTGACACGCTTCCGCATTCGAAATTCCGCTGGCAGATCTGATATGTCCAGGCACAGCTGAGCTGGGTTCAGTTTGACGAGATGCTCGAGCGTCCGAGAGCTCAACTACCAGCCGCTCAGTGCGTGCAATGGCCGCTAATTCAAGTTTCGAGCATCCGCCAGCTCTCTGTCGCCAACCAATCCACCCAGAGAGTGGCTCATCTCTTCCCACGGCAGCCAGCAGGATACGAAGCAAGCTAATCCGATTGGTAGACCCCGTGGTGCATGTACACCCAGACCCATGCATACGAGCAAATACCAGCGGAGGCGCATGATGCCATACTGTGGACAGCAATCGGGCTCGTAAAACCCCGAATATACCGGATCGTACGAGCTATTCCCTCGCGGTTGTGCTGGCATCCGATGTCAGTATATGGCTCAACATACTTGCCGAGCCGTGGAGCGCCCCTGACATGATGACACTGCGCTGCCTGGCTCCCAAGTGCAGTGCAGCAGTACCTCCTACTTGCAGCATGGCAGCCCGGACTCTACGATTAGCAACCTCTGACGATGCCTGTACCATGAAATCATGAGGAGCATACATGGCGGGACCACCAGCAACCCCGACAAAGGCAGGAAGCAAGTGCGCTGCAGACGGTGCTTGTCGATTGACTCGGGTACGTTGTGCAATAGGGTCTGTGGAATCACTCTCGGGCATGCCGTCACAGGTAGGATCCGCCTCGGCGAATTCCACCAGATTCCGAGGCAAGGGGGGGCATATCCGCCCGATTTGCATACCAAACAGTCTGGATGCCGCAGAATCCTGCACAAACATACCACTTGTAGCCCCTGCCGTGTCCTCCACATTGTCTTGTTCTATCGTGCGAATGACAGAACGAACAGTTGGCGATAGCACTGTCGTTTCTGGTGTAACGGCCATACGTTGCGCCGCATCATCAAATACACGGATTGCAGCAGTGCCTGTCGAATGACAAGTAGTAGAAACCGCGTCCCTTCGAACATTGAGAGCTATTCGTTTCACGAAAGGGTCAAGTAGGGCTGTCACAGAAGGTGAGGGCGCGAGCCGTGCCTAGCTAGCTAGAGCCATACGCACAATGCCAGCCTATGCCACTCGGTTGCAAGTACTCTGAGCAGCTTTCAATACATCGCCTGCACTAGGACAGGGCTACCAGCCATCTGGTTCAAGGTCCTCCATGGCTGATGGTCTCATGAATCCGTGCAACTGCTCTGCGACAGCAGAGGACGTCACACCAGCGCTGCAACAGAAGGAATCGGCACGTTCCACAGCTGATTTAATGTCCCCACTTGCTGCCCGCACATGCGCAGCGGCGATCACCTGGACACCGTGAACAATCGCATCAGAATGCAGGTGGCGAAATGCAGGTCGCAGACAAGCGCAGATTGCTGTTACAGGCGAAGTGTCTAAGGGGGGTGCAGCATGTACAGAGCCTGCAGAGGCACGATTCTTAGATTCGCCATGTGTGCCAAGAATGGGCCCTAATGAGTTGGCTGCAATAACCGCACCTCCACTAGGATGGCTTCGAGCCATGATCATCTCTTTGCATGCATCACTGCCGAGTATCGCCAACGAGTCGCGATTCCCCCTAACACATTGCCTGGCATGCACACGACCAACGAGCCTCCGATCCCACTGTGCTCCGCGGTGAATGCTCATGGGCCAACTGGGTAATTCGGGCTTTGGCTTCATACCACAACTGTCGAGACTCAACGGCGTGGAGAGAGCCTAATCGATTTCGTCGCTTTGTGCAAGAACTTTACCCACCTTGTCCACCTTTAGCACCTTCCCTGAAAACCGCCTATGAACAAGGGCTGGCCCACCAGCACTAGCGAATGCCAACGCTGAGGATATTGCCAGGCCTGGGTTGGACGAGAGCAGAGTGCATGCGAGGTAGTTGTCGAGCATCCACGGCATCGTGGCTCCCATGGAAGCGTCTATCTCGAATCCAAATCTTTGCAACCCTTCAACGAATAGCTCTCGTCGGGCGCGACTCGCCTCTCTTCGCAAAATCAGCGTCTGTCTGCCGAGGGAAGTACCCATCTCAGGGAGCTCAACTACTGCAGGAAGGGCAGTGTTCCCCTCGTAGTCTGCCTAGTCATCCACCCATACATCAACAAGCTCATCTCTATCGCTCGAGCCGAGCCTCTCTGCTGGTGAGTCCGGCTCGTAGACGGAATCTGAGCATCCTTCGCTGGGACTGGCTAAATCTAGCTAGCGGCTCAACGATATTCCAGCTTGCATTTCGTCATCAGTCCTGACCAAGGCATCGATGCCAGTGCCATCTTCAAGCCTTTGCGCGTCTAAAGCTAGCATACTCTGGATCTATCGTTGAATCATCCCTCTCAAAATATTGCCATGAAGACTGCGAGGCATACCCTGCTCTTCGAACTCGCGATAGCAAAACTCATGCACGGAACAAAGGCATTGTCGGAGCCTGCGTGCCAAA
>Ga0136560_1002069_pt1 | contig 10177 bp, 2 predicted proteins | sample AntRauMeHopE1497_FD_104925 | JGI IMG/M metagenome (GOLD analysis project Ga0136560, IMG submission 104925) | Saline lake microbial communities from Rauer Islands, Antarctica - Metagenome Hop E1 #497 | ecosystem: Environmental > Aquatic > Non-marine Saline and Alkaline > Saline | place...
CCCCCCCCGGCAGAGCCGCCCCCGCCGCCGCCTCCCCCCCTTGCCCGGAGCAGCAGCGGCCCCAGCACCGGCACCCGGGCCACGGCGGCGTCCACCTCCCCCGAGAAGAGCGCCGTGACGGCCGCGGAGGCCACCACCACCGCGTAGACGAGCACGTACGTCGACGCGCGGCCCGTGCCGGCGTACGCGATGCCGAGGAGGGCGCCCAGCATGTTCCCCGCGGCAGTGCTGCCCCCCATGACGCCCGAGACCACGCCGCGCTGCGCCGGGGGCACCCGCTCGTAGATGAGGCCGTTGAACGCGGTCATCGCCATGGCGACAAATGCCTGCATCACGGCAAACCAGATGGTATAGGACCAGAACGACGCCGCGCCGAAGAGGCCCACCCCAGACAGCACCGCGCCGAGCACGCCGCCGAGGATGAACGGCACGCGACGCCCGCACGGGGTCCGGGCGGCGTCGCTCAGGCTGCCGAGCAAGGGCGACATGCAGATGGAAACCAGCGCACCCACCAGCAGCGTCACCCCGAGGCTCGTGCCCTGGTCCGAGCTGCTGTGCGGCCGCGCCTTCGTGTGGACCGAAAACTCGCCAACGGTCTGCCCGGCCACGAGGTCGGCCACCTCGGACGGGACGATGAGAAGCACGAACGCATACAGCCACACGGCCGCCCCGGCGCCGAACGCGGCCAGGCCCAGAACTGACGCTACGCTCATGCGTTTGCGCCCGCGAGCATCATCCATGCCGCCCCTACCGCTCGAGGCCAGATGTGCGGCCGGGCGGGTGCTCTGCCCCCCGATTTCTCCCGCCGGACGCAGGGCCTGAATTGCGTTCGCATTATGCTGCCGTTCGTGGGCGCTACGCCGTCGTGCCGTGACGGGCGGCCGTGAGGCGGCCCGGCCCGGCGGCAGACTCGCATATTTTTACCCTGAGCCCCCAAGGTCCGCCTCGCTGGCTCGGTTCGATCGATTGGTCTCCGGGGGATTCATCGATTGTGTGGCGGGCGCGGAAATGCTCCGGCGGGGTGTGCGCTCACCCCGCCAGCGGACGTTGCCCTGGCCGCTGGCCGCCCGGTTTAGCTCGCGCGGCCTGGTTACTTGATCCAAAGTGCGATGCGATCTGGGCCGGGGCTCCTCTTCCGCAAGAACCGAGCGCGGTGCCGTCGGGGAGTGCGCCGGGGGGGCCGGACGAGGCCGTGGGGGTCGGACGAGGCCGTGGGCTGCTTATCAGCGGGATCCTCGCCGACCCCCGGGCCCCACACACACCGCTGCGAAAGTTGCGTTTGGCTTCGAGACTTCTGGAGTCGTGCCCGTCGCGCTGAGGCGCAGAGGTGGGGCGGGGGCATTGAAGCCGGATTGCGCTAGCGCGGCGGCCCAGGGCGAGTCCCAGGCACGACGGCGTGCGACCGAATCATGGCTGGGTCTGTCCCCGGAATTGGCACAAGCGGAGCCTCGGCCCGCGCTCCAGAGCAGGGGAGCAGGTCCGGTCGCGATCGCACCGACTGCAGGCTTGCACGCGTCAACTCCGGTGGCACAGCTGCCGTCACCCCGTGCTGCGGCAGACCTGTGTCACATTGCGCCGGCAGTTGTCCTGCAATCCGTGCATGGGCAGCTTCGTTCGGCAAAGGGCGATGGGGCAAGCATGGGTTCCCACCCGCCTTCCTGGCACACGCTGTGCCACCGGCCATGCGGCATACGCACAAAGCCATGCCAGCAGTGGCACGGGCTCCAGGCTGGTCGGACGCCGCGCGTGTGAGCAGCCCGCCCGCAAGTCGATGGTTGGCTGTCGATCGACGAAGCACGCAGGGCCGGAATTCGCTGGGGCGCCTGGCACATCCTCGCTGTTTGCCAACCAAGCAGCAAACTATGGCCGAAGCTGCTGCCTCGTCGTCTGCTAGCGCTGCGGGTGGCGGTGCCGCCGCAGCGTCGTCCTGTGAGCCCTTGCATCGTCGGCTCGTCGGCAGTTCCGTCCATCCGGGCTTCCTGTCATCCAGGGGGCATTTCAGCCGTCCCCGGCGGTCCAAGCCGGGTGGCCGCACCAGTACACCATCAGCGACCTAGAATACGGGTCGGGAAGGCGGGGTCCGGGCGGACACGCCCCAGTTTGCCACCGCCGATCCGCATGCAAGAGATTTGTGTTCGCCTGCCCCTGGAGCCCAAGGGCACCGCCCGCGCTCCCGACCATTATGGCGTGCCGCCATACCACCGTCTCCCGCAGCATCGGCGGCCAAGCGCTTCGAGGTCATGAAGTGGAACGCCGTGGCCTTTTGGAGCTGGGACGTGGAGCAGGATCGCTGCGCCATCTGCCGGAACTCCATCTACGAGCCCTCGATCGAGTCGCAGGCGGCAGGTCTCACCGTGAGCCCGGGTGCGGCCACGCGCCGCCGTGGGAAGGCTCCCCGACGCGGGCCCACCGCGATCTCCCCTGCCCCCCGAACGCCTGCCCGCAGGAGGTCACCATTGCGTGGGGCGAGTGCAACCATTGCTTCCACCTGGAGTGCATCTCCCGCTGGCTGCGGAACAACAACACGTGCCCGCTTTGCGGCGCCGAGTGGGCGGCGGCGCGCGTGCAGCGGCTCGAGTCGTGAGCGCCGCCCGCACGCCCGCGGCACTCTGGGCTCGCGCCCTTGCCAGCGGCGTTTCATCTGAATGTGTGTTTTGTGTGTTCGTGGCGGCGCGCCCGCGGGGGCCTCGCGGCCCCGGCGGTCAGCGCGTGCAAGTCTCGGGCGCTGCCTGCCCCCCCCCGCTCCACCCTGCACGCGCCGGCCGCGCAACAACTCCCGTCTCACGCAAACGCCATGGCGAGAACGAGCAGGTCCCGGCGCGGGCGCGCCTCAGAAGCCGTCGCCGGGCTGGGCAGTCTGACGTTCGCGTCGCTCTGACCACGGGCCGCAACGGGCCGGCAACAAAAGAGCGCCTGCCCTGCCGCCTCACACCCGCGGCCCCGCGGCCCAGACCCCGCGACGGAGACAGGGCCTCGCCGCTGTCATGGCTTCGGACGGCCAGGTCGGCGTGGAGCTCACCGAGAGGCCGGCGCAGGGCGGAAAGCCGCGGCCGCCCCGTCTTGACGGCCAGATTCACGCGGGGCCGGAGTCTGAGGAAAGCCCCGGGGTCGAGGCGGCCGCGTACGGCGTAGAGAGCGATCCTTTTGACAGGCGCATGGGCCGCAATGAGCTTGTCCTCGCGCCCGATTCTAGGTGGCGGAAGGTCAGGGCGACGGTCAAAGCGACCGTCGCTTTCAGCCGCGTCCTTCGCAACCATTTGGACTACGGCAACGACGCAGTGGACTCTGACGACGAGGACGCATGGTCGGAGCGCTTCAAGACGTCCCGGATCATCGGCAAGAAGCCCTGGTGGGTCATGCTGCCGACGCACCCTTTCCGGCGGCTCTGGGAGCCGACCATGATCCTCCCGCTGCTGTACGTGGCCGTCGTGGCGCCGATTCGCATCTTTTTCCAGCCCGTGGTGGAGCCCTGGATGGACGCCGTGGACTGGGGCGTGACGGCGGCGTTCTGGGTGGACATCTTTGTGAACTTTTGCAGCTCCTTCATCGAGCAGGCCACGGACCGGATCGTCGTGGACCCTGGGCGCATCGCGAAGCGGTACATCCTGGGCTGGTTCATCGTGGACCTGGTCGCGTCCATCCCCCTCGACGTGATCATCACCGACGACTCGGCGGGCGCCGTGGGCGACCTCGGCAAGCTCGCGCGGCTCCCGCGCTCGCTCCGGCTGCTCCGGCTGCTGCGCCTGCTCCGCGCGCTGCGGCTGGTGCACCTGCAGGGCCACCTGCGGCGCGTGGAGAGGTCCTCTGACATGCACCCAGCCATCGCTCGCATCTTCATGATCACGTTCTGGGCCTTTGTCCTCCTCCACTTCTCCGGCTCCATCTGGTGGTTCATCGGCGCCGAGAGCGCCGCGGCGGGCATCCCGTCGTGGGTGGCGGACCAGGGCCTGCAGGGAGCGGGGGCGCAGCTGGGGACGCAGTACCTGGCGAGCGTGTACTTTGTCATCGTCACCCTGACCTCCACCGGGTACGGCGAGATCATCGCCATCAACGACTGGGAGCGCGTCTTCACCAGCGTCATGATGCTCCTCGGCCTCGCGTGGGCCGGAGTGGTGGTCTCCTCGGTCAACACGGTGATGATGAACTTCGACCGGCAGAGCTTCGACGTCCGCCAGAAGCTGCTCCTCCTCGACTCCTTCATGCGCTCCGCGCGCCTCCCGCGCACCCTCAAGCGACGCGTCAGCAACCACCTCGAGTCCGCCGCCCGCGGCGAGCAGGCCCGCGCCAACGCCGCCACCACCCGGCAGGTCCTGGACATGCTCAGCCCCGCCCTCCGCCAGGAGGTCGTCCTCTTCACGAACCGCCGCCAGCTCCAGCTCATCCCCCTGCTGCAGGACGAGAGGCGGGAGGTGCAGTCCTCCGTCCTCGAGCTCCTCTCCCGCCAGGTGTCCTCCCGCGGCGACTACGTCAGCGTGGAGGGCACCTACGCCTCGTCCATCTTCTTCCTCACCTCGGGGCGCGCCAACGTCCTCCAGGCCGGGGACCGAATCGCGTCGCTCGGCTCCGGGTCGTACTTCGGACTCATCGACTGCCTCTTCAGCTCCCTCCGACTCCTCTCCGTGCAGGCCGTCACCGACTGCGAGCTCTACAGCCTCAGGCGCGAGGACCTCATGACCGTCCTAGGGCAGCACCCAGAGTTCGCCCTGCGCCTCAAGCGGCGCGCCCTCGCCCGCCTCACCAAGTTCCGGGAGCGCGTCGGGAGGGACGTGGTAGAGCCGCAGTTCCTGGAGCAGATGCAGCACTTCGGCATCGGCCTCAGCTCTGCCATCGCCGACTCCCCCGCCTCCCCCGGGCTGGACATGGGGCCGTGGGACGACGCCTCCGCCGGCTCTGCCGGGGAGGTCCGCCCGCGCGGGGGCAGCGGCGCCGGCTTCGAGCCGCTGTCGCCGGAGCCCGTGACGCCGGGCGTCCAGGGCGTCGCCGGAACGGCCCGGCGGCGTCGCCGCCGGGGCAGCATCCAGTTCGTCGATCAGCCCGACGTCACCTCGGCCGACGATGACATCGCCGGAGCGACCCGCGCCGCGGGCGACCCCGCCTCCCGGGGGGACCTCCTATCGCGCCGGACCACGACGGCGTCCTCGGCCGAGGGCGCCGGCGCGCCCCCCGGGGACGACGGCAAGGCAGCCGGCCGCGGGCCGCCGCACGGGTGGCGCCGGGGCGCGGGGGCCGGCGCGCCCAACGTGACGCGACGCACCTCGGGCCGCGTCCCGTCCCACCGCAGCTTCGCCTCGGCGGCGCCGCGCGACGGGTCGGGCCTCGAGGGCGGCAGCGCCCAGGCGGAAGCCCCCGCCGCCGCCGCCGCCGGTCGCGGCCGCTTCTTCGGCATGCGGCGCCCCGCGTCGACGGCCAGCGCCAGCGAGCTCCACGAGCCCAGCGGGCCCCTCCCCGACACGCGGCCCCTCACCCTCGACGAGCGGCTCTCGCGGGCCAAGGCGGCGGCGCGCGCCATGGGGGACCTACCCCCCGGGAGGATGCAGCAGGCTCGCATGCCGGTGCTGACCCCGCCGCCCATGACGGCGCCGCCCGGCGGCCACGCGCGGCGTCGGAGCGACGGGGGCGGCGCCGCGGGCGGCGCGTCGGATGCAGGCGGCGAGGTCAGGGAGGCACTGTCGGCCCCCGGCCCTCGCATCGGCGGCCGGGGCGCCACCACCTCGGACGAGAGCGACGTCGGGGTTCACGAGGTGCGGTCCTGGCGCGGCGACGACGAGGACGCGGTCGGCGACGACGGCGGCAGGGAGAGGGACGAGGCACGCGTGGATGACGTCATCGGGGTCCTGGGCGGGAGCCACCGCGGCCCCGGGAGGCGCGCGCTCCCGCGGCTGGCCTCCGCGCCGGGGCGTCACATGTGGCCCATGCCGCAGGGGTCGCGCGGGGTCTCGTTCATGGGCCGTGGCGGGGACGACGGCGGCGGCGCCGCGGCCAGGGCGCTCGAGGTTAGGGTTGAGGCGCTCTCGCGGCGGCTCGCGCAGTCTGACGCCGCCGCCGCCGCCGACCGCGAGGCCATGGGCGGCGAGGTCGGCGAGCTCCGGCGCCAGACGGACGCCATCCTCGAGGCCGTGCGCGCGCTGGCGGCGGCAAGGCCCGCGGCGGAGCAGTGAGCGGGCAGTTGTCCGGCTCCCGACGCTGCGGCATCGGTTCCGAGGCCGCACGGGTCGTCTGGCATGTGGCCAATGCGTAATCTGCCGGCGCGCGCTTGTGTGTGGCGTGCCCCGGCGAGTCTGGGCGCTGCCAGAGCAAACGACACCGGAACCGACCGCCCCCGGCCACGTGCAACACTCAGACCACCATGGAGGACTCCATCGGAAGCATTGCATCGGCTCTTTTGGGAGAGCATGGCTTGTCGGTGAGGCGAGGGCGCGCGCCGTGCCTACAAAGCCGAATTCTGGGCGCGTTGTTACCACGCCTCGTGGCTCGCCTGCTTCACGCCCTCGCAGGCAAGGGCGGGCGCGGCGCGCGGCCGCGGCCGGCCTCGTGTCCTGCTCGGCTTCTTGGCCAGGAACCTGGACAGCGTTGAGGGCCATAACGCGAGGGCGGTGTCTTCAAGGGTCGCTCCGTCGATTCCCTCGCCTGGCCTGCCGGTTCGAGACGACCCCGGGATCACGGATGAGCCTCGCTTACCGGCTCGGCCGGCCAAGCGAGGCAGGGCTGCAGACGGAGCTTGTCCCCCAGACGGCGGGCGGCAGGACAAGCGGCAGCGCGCGGCGGCACCCGCCCCTGCCGCGGCGGACGTTCACAAGGCAGGGCATAGGGGAGCAGAGCACAAAGATACTACGAACGACAGGGGATCGCCTGGCGGGGCGATGCCCGCGCTTGCGACGGCAGCCGACCGGCGGAGGCGAGCGGGCGGCCTCACGATGCTTGCCAAGGCGCTTGGTCACGCCAAGGGCAAAAGCGGTCGAAGCGTAGCGCGTGATTCGGGCGCACCGGGCCGGCCACGGCCGGACGAGGCACGGGCGGCTGGGGGGAAAATCAGGCCATGATACCTGACGGCGTGCCGGGCCGCGGGGCCCTTGGCGAAGCCCACCGCTCAGGCTTGTGTCGACCCAGGACGGAATCGGCACCCTCGGCCGTTTTCTTTCCAGCGGGGAGCGGACGTCCGCGCCTGAAGCCGCGCCTCACGCCGGTGCTCACGTTTGCTCGCTGACTCCTGGTGACGTGGGTCGATCCCGCCGCGGCAGCCACACAGGTCCCCAGAGGCAGGGCATGCCCGCATGCTGGGGAAAGTGTGTCAACAGTGGCGGCAGGTATGGGCCGAGGGTCGGCTGTTGCGAGCGGCTGGTGGCGGGCGGGAGCCGGCAGGCCTCGCAGCCGACGCCGATGGTGCCGAGGCTTGCCCTGGGGTCAGCCATGATGATCCGGGTATCGATGCGAGCAGAAAACGCAGCCCGTGGTCGGAGCGCCACGACTGGCAACCGCAAACATGGGAGATGGGGCGCAGACTGACACCCCGGGCTGACGGCAATGCCGGGTCGACGTTGGCCTCCGCCCGGCCTTCCCATTTGCTTCACTGGTGTTGTGCATCGGGTATTCACCGCATCTTGTCCCTGAGGGGCGCTTGTAAGCGCTGTTCGTGGAGGGCCCAACCAGGAGCCGCGATTTTCCAGCCACGGGCGTCAGCGCTTGTCGAGGAACCAGCACCTGCCAGACAAACTCTATTGTGCTTGCTGATTCGGGGCGGCGCCACAGGCCATCGTATCGTGGATGCCCCCACCTCCCTCAAATCGATGCGGCTTTCCGGACACTCCCGGCGTTGGGCGACGCCTCATGCTCCATGGCTTCAAAGAACGATTGATGAAGCATAGGCTCCAACAGCGTTGCTCTTGAGGTTGGCGGCTCCTCGCGCCAAGGCCTGCGGGTGAGGGAGCCGGTGCAGACGCTGTGACATCAACGGCATCGGCCAGCACGGCGCCCAGCACTGTGGTTCTTTCCAGCTTGGAACCGCGCATCACGCGCAAATGCGGAAGCCCGTCCATGATGTGGCTGCAGTATTGCTTGCCGCGGTGGTGGGGACAGCGTATGCGCGCTCAAACCTGAGTCTGTGGAGCAGACCGTCGTTCCTGTGCCGCCGCCTGGGAAACGGGGGTTGCGAGCGGGTCAGCGGGCGGCATACTCCGCAAGTGATTGCCCATCAATGGGACATCACGAGTGCTGGCCGGGGTAAAGCTTGCCATGAATTCGCTTCAGCGTGTAGGGAATCTCCACAGGCCAACCCGCAACTCAGACCACGCCGCCGCCACACCCATTCACTGAAGCCTCGTACCGAGCGAGCGGGACCCTGCCGTCACTCACAGCATTGGCCTGCGTGACCGGACGATTGAAATGAGATGCTGCGACTCGGCTGCCGTCGGCAGCTTGCCACCCTGTCGCAAATCGGGGCGCCAGGGCGTGTGGTCGCTGCACCCGCCGGGCCGCTCCCCAGAGAAAGCAAGCATGCGCCGCTTGCGGCATGCACCCGCGGCCGATTTCCATCACGAGCGTAGCGGCGTCTGATGGTCGCGGCAGGCGGTGACGGCGGCGCGGACGGGCTCTACCGGGCGCGACCTGTCATCAACTGCAAGCCACCACGGCCGTGCACCAGGGCTTTCTTGCGGAATGTCGACCGCCCGCGGCGAGCCAAGCAAGGAGGCTGCGCTTGCATACGCCAGGGCGATGGAGGACGCGGCCATGGACTGGCTTGACCAGAGCTCGACCCTCGAGACCCCGCCCCGCGCCAACGGACGGCCGGCGGGCAGGGCGGGAGCCCCAGGGTCGGGGCCGGTGACGCCTGCTCTCAGCATGTCCCAGCTGAGCGCGTCGGTGGTCGCGCCTCTTGCGGACGCCTTCCGCCAGGCACGCGACGAGGTTGATGATGGCGCCAGCCCGGCTCGGGAACCTGGCACGCCCGGGACCCGGCCCGATGTCGGAAAGCGATCGGTCCGGTTTGTCACGCCCCGCTCGATCGGTGCTTCATCCGCGCGGGGGCTCACGGTCGGCGCGTCGCCTCGCGCCCGTTTGTCCGGATCGGGGCGGGGCGCCCGCTCGTTCGGAGCGTCGAGCCGGTTCTCGCGCGATTCACTCGCTGGGCAGTCACCGTCGCGGTCGGGCGCGCGCGGCGGGGCGGTGTCCCCGGCGCCGGGCGCGCGCCGGTCGATTGCGTCGGGCGGGCCGGCCCGTTCGTCGAGCGGCCGCGGCTCCGCCTCGGCGGGCCGTGCGGTGCCGCGGCAGCTCCCCTCCGACTCCCCCGTGGGCCGCCGCCGCGGCGTAGGGTCGCTGGCCCGCGCGCCGGAGGGCCGAGGCGGCGGCAGGTCTTCGGGTGGTGTTTCGGGTCCCCGCAGGGCCGGCCGCGGCAGCGCCGAGGGCGAGGCCGACCTCGCGTGGCTCGCGGGGTCTGCGGCGACGTCGGGCGCGGGGGAGGAGGCGGCCGCGGACGAGGCGGGGGGGGTCTTGCGCGCCGGGCCGCGGCGCCAGGAGGGCTCCGCGGCGGGGGCGGTTTCGCCTCCCGTGGCTGCGGCCCCGGCGGAGGGCGTCCGGGGCGGTGACAGCGCTGCTGGCGCCGCGCCGCTGTCGTCGTCGTCGTCGTCGACGCCTCTGGCAGTGGCTGAGGCGGCCGCGGACGAGGCTGCGAGGCTGCGGGCAGAGGCTGACGCGTTCGCCGCCCGCCGTCTGGAGGCGGAGGAGGTGGCGTCGAGGCTGCGGGCGGCGGACTCCGCGGCGTCGAGGCTGCGCGAAACCGCCGGGGCGGAGGTGGCGTCGGCGCGGGCGCGCGCCGAGGCGGCGGAGGCGGAGGCTTCCCGGCTCCGGGCACTGCTGGGCGAGGCCCGGCGGGCGGGCGACGAGATGCACCGGCAGAGGGAGCGTCTCTCGAAGCTCGTCTCTCGGCAGGCGGGCGTCCTGGAGAGGAGGGAGGCGGAGGCGTCGGAGGCGCTGGAGCGGGCGGGGAGGGCGGGGAGGGCGCTTGAGGAGGCGGCGGGGGACGGGGAGAGGGCGGCGAGGGAGGCGGCGTCGCTCCGGGCGAGGGCGGAGGAGGCGGAGAGGGCGGCGAGGGATGCGGACGAGGGTAGGAGGGGGGCGGAGGCGGAGACGGCCGCGGCGCGCACAGAGGCGGCCGAGGCGTCGCGGGCGGGTTCGCGGGCGAGGG
>Ga0136560_1002070_pt1 | contig 10175 bp, 17 predicted proteins | sample AntRauMeHopE1497_FD_104925 | JGI IMG/M metagenome (GOLD analysis project Ga0136560, IMG submission 104925) | Saline lake microbial communities from Rauer Islands, Antarctica - Metagenome Hop E1 #497 | ecosystem: Environmental > Aquatic > Non-marine Saline and Alkaline > Saline | place...
AATGCTCTGCGATATCCATAGAGCTGATCGGCACCGTGCAAAGCACGAAAACGAATGCGAGAACCAAAGCTCCTGAGCGGATCCCTTCATCCTTCGTGTGCGCTCTCCGAAGTAGCTCCCATACAAAAAATCCACTGCCGATCAGGCACACCAGAAACGTACTCGCCATTATCAACCGCCCACAATTAAGGCCGCCTGGGGTTGAATGCTAAATGTGGCTGCTGTCGGTCTCACCTCGGCTGTCACTAAAAGTATCTGAACACGGGATTGAGCAGTTGCACCACAGAGAAGTGCGTCTGGCATTGAGGCGTGGCACGCGCGATGATGCCCGTGCTGCTCCAGTATTCGTACCTTGCGGAGCAACTGGAGTTCTGTTCATTTCCTGATATTGTTTCTCATACTTTGATGCAACCTTAGTTGTTGACATGTGTTCGACTTTTCAAGAAACCATTTCAAGCGAAGCTTGTGAATAATGTAAGCTTAGCCCGCTCGTAGTTCTTATATCACTAAACGACTGTTTGTATTGTATTTCCTATATGGAGAAGTGAGCGGGCCCGCTGGCCCGGCGACACGCTGGGTACTTCCCTTCCCGGACCGTCCCGGACGTTGAGGGAAAAGATCGAACGTTCGTTCGTTCGGTTCGCAAGGGAACGAACGCAGCGTGTGTGTGGTATCGATTCGGGTGGCTGGCATCCAAGCTGCAGGACCATAGGGCGCAACATTCTCGTGGAATTCGAATAGTATGTTATCGTCAAGACTTGCTGTGTCGATTAGGCAAAGAACCTGGCGCATCAGTAGTTACACAAGGTTTGCTATTTCGTTAGGAGCGATTGCAAGTGAATGCATACCACACGGATTGTCAACGTCAGCAGCAGGGAATGTTAGTCAAACCGAGAAAAAATCAGAAAAAGCATCCATGGTTCGATTTGTTGGGGGCAGTGCGATTCTGTATGATCCAAGGAAGATTCAGGAAGGGAGGAGCGGTGAGGACGCATTATTTTTGAATAGGTGGGCCGCGGGTGTAGCAGATGGAGTCGGGGGCTGGGCTGAGATGGGAATCGATGCAGGGATCTACGCTAGACAGCTGTGCGAAGCTGCCGCATGGAGATCATGTGCACCTGCACAAAAACCAGTTGAATGTCCATCACAGGATGCTACTTCCGAACCCACTGTAGACAGCTCGAGTCAGCGGCTAGGTGATTTGACCGTCGCCAGACTGCAATCGCTGCCAGCTCCAGATGCGCCATTTGATGGTTTGTCCCTAGCTCAGGAAGCCTTTCATCTAGCCAAATCATTGGGCAGTAGTACGCTGTGCATCGCCACAGCTAAGGTTGGAGGAGTTGACGTATACAACATCGGGGATTCTGGCGCTAGACTACTACGGGTCGGGGTTGATCCAGCCACGAGCAAGAAGGCTGCATAGTCAGCATGGGGTGTCGCTGCTGCTTCCGAAGAGCAGACGCATTATTTTAATTGCCCTTTCTAGCTCAGTTGCCCTGATCCAACTGGAGACTTGCCACCAGGTGCTACCGAGGGCTCGATCTAGGACACACCTTCGATGGGTATCACAACCAACATGCGTGTGCGCCCTGGTGATGTATTGGTTCTTGCCACGGATGGTGTGTTCGACAACCTCTTTGATAAGGATGTCTTGGATCTTGCTCGCGGTCTTGATGCTCGAAGCATTTCGGCGTTGGCATAGCATGAGCTCCAGCGACTCGCCAACGTTAATGCCAAGATTGATGACGGGGCCGCTCTCTCAGAGGCGGCCAGAGCCGCTGGGCATGCAAACAATGAACTAGAAGGGGCAGTGAAAACCACGTGCCAGTCCTTTGCGGCCGCACTTGCGGTCCGATCGTAGGCCAGGGGGGCACGAGAGGCTGGAGAGTCACCGTTCTAGAAATCTGCAGCCAAGCACGGATACCTATTCCAGGGGGGTAAACTGGACGACTCTACTTGCGTAGTGCTTGCAATATTGCCGGACGTTACAGCGCGTTTTCTGACGAATAAGCTCGCGTGACGTGAACCGCAAACAGATCGCGATTCACGAAGGTACCACATTTTTGAATGTGTGCGTACCAACTTGCGAATCGGACCATTATACAAGTGGATTTGCCTTACATTAAACATGCAAGTTCCAATGTTTCGCCCTTTGGGTTTAATTTTTTTTTATCTCATGTTGCTAATCTCTCTACCATTCTGCTAGTATACATTTCTACTGAAGGCGGTGGCAACTTCTGAGGCGCACCGCCCCGATTGCATCGGTCAGTAACCAACTTCCCGCACAAGAGCCAAGTAAGTGGCATGGTCATCTGCGCCGCTTGAATCATTCGTGGAGCTGCTCGGCCACCCCAATCGGGTTCCATCACTTCGCAGAATACCAACCCGAAGGCTTGGCATCGCAACTCCAAAGTGCACATACAGGCTATCGCGCGAGTTGATCGCAGCATCTGCATCTCCGTCCCACTCTGTTTCGCTCAGCACTTCGAGCGCGGCGTTGAGATCACATGCAGGTTCCGCTGAGGGCATCCCGCCTCCCGGACCTCCAAGTGCAACCGCCTCTAGGTGGTCTTGCAGCTCCAGCGTCTTGCTGTACGCTCGCTCCGCCATTACCCGTCTAACCTTAGGAAACTCGTGCCCAAGAAGGTCAAGGGCACTTTGAAGTGCTCCTTTACAGCCAGGAGCAGGACTGGCACACAAATCGAGGAACACATCGGTGGCTGCCATCAGGCGCTGAACTTCCGTTGAGCGCATGCATCTAAAGCGAACAAGCTTGAGCAGCTAGGCAGTCCACTGAGGCTCGGCAACCATGACTACATCTAGACATGCCCGTGACAACAGCGCATGTGCGGTGCGCAGCACTGGCACGATCATGCGCTTCTTGACCTTAAAACTAGAAAGGTCATCGCCTTGGGCAGCGTGATCATGCCCCATCTCACGAGCTTGACCTTGCGCATGGCTTGCATCCCCAGCACCCTCTTCAATCTCTCCGGACCCTGGACCTGCAGCCTGTTGCAAGCCAGCATTTGCATCTAACCTGCCCCGCAAGAACGCATTAATTCCGTACGCCACCCGTAACAGAGAGGCGGTTGGACTCTCCCCTCCACCAAGTCCTGTGGGTCGTGTTCTACGTTGCTTCTAGCACCATTCCACTACTGCCTGTTCGCTCGCCCGTGCTGTACTCTCTGTCATCCCTCCAATGCTCATGCTAAGCCCTTCGAGCAAGTCTGTGGAGATCTCAGATGCAGCTAGCAGAGGCGTCAGTCGGCCAAAGCATGACTAAGGCACACTATAGTTCACTCCGACGGCTTGTCCAGACAGAGGCTGCAAGGCCAACATTTCGCCACTGGTAGACAATTGGGCTTGACTACTACCTTCTTCAACTTCGTCTTCATCTTCGACAAGTGATGCAGTCTTTCGCAACCGCCAAGCCTCGGCAAGCAACTCACCCGCCGTAGTTGAGCTAGTGTGCACGGCACGCCTGAGAGAGCCGACCATCTACAGTCCAAATCGATCCAGCGATACCCCAAGCACTCGATCGTGCAGAAGCTGGGCCAGCGAAGTAGCGGCTGCATCGCGCACACTGTCGAGTCTTTCGCTTGCAAGCCGAAGCAGCGCGCCGAACAAAGCTATCATATGTGATCTCCTCAAAGTGGGTACGCTTGATGGAGATGGTACGAGTGCGCCGTGCTCTGCCGCGTCGCGAACGCACTCCGAAAGATCTTCGATGGTCTCCTCGCAATCTGCACAATCTTTATCGCTGTCCCATCTCGCATTGTTGGCACCCGATCCCTACCGCACAGGCAGAACATCCGCCACCCGAACAACCACGCGTCGGTAGGGGAATGCAAAGCAGCCAGGCGAGCTCGCCGTAGGGCCGTAGTCACGAAAGACCAGCTGCACCATCCGGCCGCCGGCCATGATCCTCTCAACTTCTCCACGGCCCCACTCTGCATGCAAGACAACTTCGCCCAAGGCAGGCCACTGATGCTGACGCAACCGATCAAGTGGAGAACCTTCAAAACTGCTCATTCCATCGATCCCTAATGCAACCAACAATTGGTGGGGCGCAGAGTAATCTACAGCACCTCGCGAAGTTGGTAACCCGGCAGACATGCGGATGCCCGCCGCCAGGCACACGCGAACAACCCTCTCAAGAGCACGCGAAGCCGCAATTCGCACCCACGAGCCAACATCTCCGCGAGTATCCATGGCATAGTCCCCTGAAGCGGCCAACAGCGCCTAGACTACACCATCGAGTTGACCCTGTGTCAATCCATTGCAAGTCCCACCCGTATCGCTAGGCGTGCTCGACAGACCGAGAGATTCGACGAGGCACGCAAGGGATGTGCACGCGTTCCTGCGCGTCTCCGCATCACGTCGAGAGGCGCGCGCTTCTTGCCTACTAGACTGCACTAACGCCGCTAAGACTACGTCCAGACATAGGGCACCACTGCTTCTGCAGGCAGACTCAAGCTTGAGCGGAACACTCGGTGGCAAAGCCCATGACGGTTGTCTTTTGCCTGCAGCAGCCTTTGTAGGCTGTGTACTTGCAGGCATAGGTCCTTCAGCATCTGCAAACACAGCAATGGGCAGGCACCCTAAGGCAAGCGCCGCTCCACGCCTCACAGCAGGGTTCTCATTCGAAATGGACTCTCCAGCAAACTGCCCAGCTAGCCGTAAGCGTGCTTCAATGTCCCCTGGCTTTGCAAAATTTCTGGATGCCAGCAAGTGTAATGCCTTCAGTGCGGCCTGCTGGACTGTTTCCTGAGGGTGCTTCAAGCATTCTCGAATGGTGTACAAAATGCGGAGAGCACCCTTCTTCGAAAAGGGGATACTGGCAAGCAGCGAAGCTTGCACTACTTCGCAAGCGGCTTCCCGTACTTTCTCTCCGCCCCGCCCTGTGTAGGCCCTGGCTCGCTCTGCGCGAGGAATAATCATGCGGATGCTGCTGACCTGTTCAGCCACGAGATACATCTTGAGTGTCGGCAAAGATACTGCTAGGGCGTACAGCACCCGCGCACACCCAAGCATGGCACCATGGCGCTCCAGGTGGTCGGGAGAAGTGACCTACGGGATGAGAGCAGCGAGCACAATGCTGCAACCTCTCGACGGATGCTCGCAAGAAAGCATTGCAAGTGCATCGGCGGCATTTTCCCGGACTCCTACATCCCAGTGCCGTAATCGGTTCTGTAGCAGGTGATGAATCATCGTGTCGAGCAGGGAAGGGTCGGCCCGAGCCACCTTGCATGCTACATGACTGAAAGCATTCGCCCGGTTTCCCAAGGAATAATAGTCGGCAGCGGTAAGGATATCGATTCCAGCAGGAAAGTTCTAGCTGCCTTGCCTCCCAACATTCTCTTGGTATGCTGCACTAGCTGCTCGGCGGCAATTGATCTCACGATCGAACAGGGCAGTAAGGAGCATACCTCGAGCAAGGTCGGGAACGTATGGCCGCATCACAGATGGATCATACGCCCGGGCAAATGCCCAGCACACATAGCACGCAGCATCTCGGACATGTGACCCAACGCTAGCTGCGCCTCGTCGCACGTCGAATAGCAGTGCCCGACACACGAGCGGCACCACATCGGGGAGCCTTGAGGGAAGGAGGAGCCCTCGTCTAGCCAGCTCGGCAAGAGCAAGACAGCCTCCGTGCCACGCCGAGTCACTCTCTTCTGGCACGAGAAGATCCAGCACTGCAGCAACCACGTCATCGGCAAGAACTCGACCCAGTCTGCCCGTGATGCGCCCAACTCCCTTAGCAGCACTCCAGCGAACAACAGTATCGCGATCTCGTAGCCCATGCAGGAGTTCATCTACGATTACTTCTACCACTTCCGGAACATCTTCTGGACCGTCGTCCTCCGGTGGAACATGCGCCGATAGCACAGCTTCTGACGACCTGGCTCCCGATGCTGCGTCCGTACTGGTTCCGTCCCCTCCCATGAGAGACCGCTTGCCTCGGCTATATCGCCATGATACGATGCGGGGAGGAAGTTGCGCAAGGGCAGTGCGCTGGGCGAGTTTGACAACCAACTTGCGCAGTGTTGAGGATTGCTTCAAGACCGACACTCGGCTCCTCGCTTCGGCGGCCGGCCCCCCAGCATTGGATGCGGCGCTCCCACCCGGGCCACTGCCCGTACTGGCACCAGCCGCACCGTCGCCTGCCGCATCGCTACCGCTAGCTCTCACAATAGCATTGAAGAGGCCTACTATGGCACTGCCTTGCATGAGTGCATCCCTATGGCTGTGTTTGGCAACAAGCACTGCAGATCGCAGGACTCCCTGCAGGAGGAAAGACGCCCTGGACACGGCAGACGCCACTAGAGTGTGCCCGGTAGTATCGGAGCTATCCATCGCCGACTAACAGGATAATGCGCATGCATATGCCTCCGAGCCGACTGGCGGCCGGCCTTTTGCAGTTTCTGTTGCAACAGCAACAGCACGGGCTGCCCACGTGCAATACCCTTGGAGCCTCGCTCCAGCCATATCTGGTCTTGACATGAGGCGCGAAATAGCGAGAGCTGCCACGCCCCTCACAGTTGAGGCATCGGCGAGGAAACTGCGACAGGCTGACTCAATTGCGCCGACTAGAGACTCAGCTCGCTGGGCACAGTCGTCTGCACCGGCTGCATACCGGACCCCGGCCTACAGCTCCGTAGTTCGCATAGCAGCATCACCAAGAACATCCTAGAGGCCTGCGTTCCCAGCTGCACCTGCATGGCTTGCCAACGCTGGAATCAGGCTACTGTTCGCCGACTCCAGTCCGAACGGCACCAGCACGAGCACACTCAGCCATAATAGCAGCATGTATGGTGTGTGCCAACGATCTTTGTCTGCCCGGTCGCACGAAAGAAGCGCATGTATACATGGTTCCAGGTCTGCTATTTCATGCGGTAAGAATTTTGCAACCGTTTTATGCCCTCTGGTATTGCATAGTACGTGCATGGCTCTACAAATAGCATGCGCTCTCCCGTCGCGAAGCAATCGGAGCTTCAGCGCCCCCTGACCTTGAACTTCGCCAAGCCCTGATGCGGCAGCCGCATCCCGGTAGCGAACTGATAAAAGTTGTCGTAGCGTCTCCATGCAAGGGGCAATCATGTCTTCGAGGTGCGGATCCAATAGCTCGGGCTGCTCCTAGTATTTTGAAATCTGCGTAATGTGTACAGAGCGAGAGACGTTGCTTGCATACATGTACCGGAGCTTCCCCCAACGTTCTCCTACAATAGATCAAACGAGCAGACTCACAAGCAAAGTCAATCGATTCACCGCATCATGGCGATCCGCTTGCGAGGTCGCTTCATCGCGTACAATGCCTAAGGAAGCAATAACTGGGGCTTTGTCGCGAAACAGTACAGACTCGGACTTTACAGATGTCATATAAGAGTTGCTTTAGAACAAATATACCCGACTTTCTACGATTGAGCTGTATTGCTGGACCTGGGATGGTTGCATCCTTGGTTCGAACTTCGCAGCTTGCGTTCAGAAAAAGGTTCCGTTACTGGACCGATCCGGAATCTGGGTCGATGCATGCGCAGCGCCGCACTAGCTCCACTAGATTCTAGCTCAATACGAGGCGATCTGTCGGCAGCGTGTCAGCTGATTTGGGCACTAATCTGCTTTGCCTCTTCATACTGTCTTGTAAATTCTGCTAGCGTTGATGTCAGCCAGTCGGAGGGGGCCAGGGATTGACGATGGTACGTTGTATCTTTGTTTTCTTGTATGTCATGTATATCGATAGTGTCAACTGTGTATGCTCGAGCAGCCACCAAGTAGCGCCTTAATACTTTATCGCAGATACCATTTAGCAAGCAAAGATTGAAGTAGATCGTCTTGTTGCGGAGCAAGGTCTTCTAAGGAACGGGAACCACCCAACGCTGCGTGCACGTTCCGCCCTTTTCCAAGCACAGCTGGACAAGAGAGTGCAGCAGGCGGAAAACCAGTTGCAGTTCCAGAAGAATAGTGCAGAGTTGCTTTGTCGCTATGAGCAATGGGAGGCAAAGGAGCTTTACCGATAGGCTTATGAAGACGCTCGAGCCGACCTCGCCCGCCAAGTCGACGAAAAATTAGACGAAGCCAAAGCTTTGGCATCAGGTCGTGGTGAGGCTGACAGATTGTACTCAAAGAAGAGCGTCTCACAGATGAAACTGGTTGTGGCACCAATGTCTGAACGACCCTGAAACCCTTTTTCATTCCTCCGCAGGTCGCGTGTCATCGAGGGCAAGAAGGTCCAGACGCCCTGCGTAGGGTCAAGGTGACAGCTCGCTGTCATCATCTCGCGCGGTGCCGAGCATTGGGTCAATAGGCGGACACCCGTTGAAAGGAAACATTCCCAGCAGTACTCCTGTGCTGGGTTCCTTCGACAGTGTAGACTCTCGTAGCGGTGTTAGCGGCAGATCTTATGCCGGTCCTGCCTTCGGGCCGCACGCATCATCGTCACACTCTGGCGAGCTGCACGGGACCAAAGATGACGACATCCCTAATGTTTCTCTACCTGGGGAAGGATTGGCTGCTGCAGGTACGTCGCAAGAAGTTCAGCAGGCAGGGGCTTAGCGTGCTGCTGACGCTGCGATGCTGCATGGAGCAACGGCTGGTGCGCTGCCCGGCCCACAGCCCGTGGACTTGCTGCTGGCTGGGGAGACGCCTCTACCCATGAGTCTTACACGCGCTGAGGTGATGGATGACATGCGCGCAGTATTCTTAGACTATAAAACTACAGCCTAGAGGTATGCCAAGGCTACAAGTCATCGCCTACTGCCCGTGCGAGTAGACAAAGGGGTGCTGCATTGTGGCGCCGAGGCCTTTCATGCGGGCGAGGCAGTAGTCGTGGTCAGTGAACTAAGTGCACAGGCATTCCCAGGCACTTTCATCGGCGCGAATGCGGTCGAGGCAGCATGTGAGTTGTCGGACGGCACGAGATGCCGTTTGCCGTTGGCGCACTTGCGTGCTGGACGCCTCGTAGTACGGAAGGCGGCTGGAGCACGTGGAGGACTAGAGGACCTGAATGTGGATCCATTGCTGAACCGCCATGCTTCACGCGAAAGAATCCAGGCGGCCACACGTGCAGTTCAGCGTGCAGCTATGGTTGCTACTGAAATTGTCAGACGGGAGCAGGCAGCTCGCCCTGTGCAACATGCTTTGGAGCAGCGGAGGCAAGAAGAGGCAACCCGGGCGGAATATGTGGCACAAGCTGAAGCAGATGCACATGTTGATACCCCTGTTCCCGAAGTAAGCACTCCTTCGACTGTTGCTCCTAGAGGAGTCCGCCGGGGTCGGGGTGCAGCACCGGATCGAGTTATGAGTATCGCCAGGCTGGAGGAACCAGAGGCATAGACATAGGCTGACACATAGGCAGATGTACCAGGACCATGCGTCCCAGCCAATCATACCAGTAGGCGAGGGTCAGACCGCGAGGTTGATATCGAGGCAGTCGACACCTCGCAATCTGAAACCTCTATGCCTAGGGGTCTAGTGAGGTCACCAGAGGCAAGAGATATCGAGTCTGCGGCTTCTGGTGCTTTCAATGGGACTAGCGCGCAACTCGTCATAGAAAATGATGTAGCAGAAGATGAAAGTGGAAGTGGCCGGAGCAGAGCAGGGAGCACCGGGGACGGTGGCTTGCAAGCATTGAGGGAAGCAGTCGGGGCGGTAGCTGAGGCATAGGTGGTGGCGGGAGGAGGGCGATCTGGCTAGATTGCAGCAGCGGAGGACATCTCTAGTAGCGTAGTTCTAGGCTCAGGCCAACGGAAGCCAGGCGATTTTACTTCTAGCGGTGAAGCAGTGACAGAAGACGTGGCAAGGGACTAGATCCCTGGCCTGGGTATGGTGCGAGGGATGCAGATCGATTCGCCCCATGACACAGAGTCATAGATAGGGATTCCTACTGCGCTGTCGGCGGAGGAAGTTACTGCGACTATGCCTGTGGCGCAGGTTGTTCCAGATAGTGTTCCCGGCAATCCAACGAAAAAGTTACCGGATATTCAGCGGGGGGACCCGCACTTTGCTCTGAGCAGGGTCGGGGAAATCGCAGATGAGCGGGGCCTGGCTGCAAGTGGTATCAAGGAGCCAGAAATTAAGGGGATCACGGGAGCTGCAAGCGGGGCATCGGAGGGGGGGCATGAGCCGGAGTAGTAGCAGGAGCAGGAGCAGGAGCAGGTGCAGGAGCAGGAGCA
>Ga0136560_1002072_pt1 | contig 10175 bp, 4 predicted proteins | sample AntRauMeHopE1497_FD_104925 | JGI IMG/M metagenome (GOLD analysis project Ga0136560, IMG submission 104925) | Saline lake microbial communities from Rauer Islands, Antarctica - Metagenome Hop E1 #497 | ecosystem: Environmental > Aquatic > Non-marine Saline and Alkaline > Saline | place...
GAAGGTGAGCCCTTGCCTGGCGTGCGAACCCGACCGGCCGCGCAGTGCGTGGCACCACGCACGCAGCCCGTTCCCGCACGCGCCGCAGGGATCATGCACGGGTACAACGGGACGATCTTCGCGTACGGGCAATCGGGTGAGCGTGGCCAGGGCGTCGCCTGATGCGGGCGCGCGGCCGTTTTTTCGCGCTCGGCTTTACCATTTCGCCTCGTAGATGCGCGCGCCAGCGACCTTGCAGGATCCGGCAAGACGCATACCATGCAGTGAGCCTCATACCGTGCTGCTGGGCGCAGCCCAGTCCCGGCCGCACGGCGCCGCAGCCAGTCCGCGCATCTTCCGACTCTCCCGCATCGCAGAGGGCCGGACCTGGAGAGGCTTTCTAACCACGGCATTGCGCCGAGGGCGGTGTACGAGCTGTTCCGGCTGATCGAGGAGGCCCCGGAGTCCTGCCGCTTCACGGTCCGCATCTGCTGCGTCGAGATTTACATGGAGCGCGTGCGCGACCTGCTCGACCTGCGGGGCAACAACCTGTCCATCCGGCAGGACCCCAGCAAGGGCGTGTTTGTGCTCGGGGCGCGCGAGGAGTACGTGGCCTCGCCGGCCGAGATGCTATCGCTCATCGCCCAGGGTGAGCCCTTCGTCTGAAACCCCCGGGCGCTACGCGCGCGCAGCCCCCGACTCCAGCGCTTCGGGCGGGGCAGGGACGCGCGCCATTGCCCCGGCTTGCCATGCGTTCCACCCTTTCCCCCGCAGCCTCGGCCAACCGCGTGGTCTCGGCAACGGGCCTGAACACGGACTCGAGCCGCAGCCACGCGGTGACGACGATCACGGTGGAGACGAGGGATGAGGAGTCCGGCGTGGTCCGCGTGGGGAAGCTCTCGCTGGTGGACCTGGCCGGCTCGGAGATGGTTCGCAAGACACAGGCAACGGGCTTGAACCTGGAGGAGGCCAAGATCATCAACCGTAGCCTCTCGGCGCTCGGGAACGTCATCAAGGCCCTCGCGGGGGGGCGGGGGGGGCGCAGGAGGAGCAGGAGCGACGCGGACACCGCGAGCGTCAGCCGATTCAGCGCGGTCACGGGGCCCGATGCGGCGGGCGATGACGCCTCCACGGGGGAGCCCAGGGCGGGGGCGAGGTCGAGGAGCGGGTCGAGGTCGAGGAGAGCCGCCGCGGGGGCGCTCTCGGGCACGCCGGGGAGGCGGTCCGCGTGGGTGGACGATGACGACGACGATGACGACGACGACGACGACGAGCCATTCCACGTCGACCTCGCGGCCGTCGGCCCCGCTTCTGCGCCCTCCGCCGCGGCGCCCGCCCTCCCGTCCCCCGCCGGCCGCCCCGCCTCCCGCCTCTCCGTCTCGAGCGACGCGGCGTCGGCCTCCAAGCCCCACCGCCGCCGCCGCGGCCTCAGCCGCCGCCCATCCATCACCTCCACCGGCTCCAGCGTCGCCACCTCCGTCGGCACCGCCGCCGCCGCCTCCTCCCGCCACATCCCCTACCGCGACTCCAAGCTCACCCGCCTCCTGCAGGACAGCCTCGGCGGCAACTGCCGGACCGCTCTCATCGTGTGCACCTCAGACAACGCCCGCCACGCCAACGAGTCCCTCTCCACCCTCCGCTTCGGCGCCCGGGCCTCCCGGGTCCAGAACCACGCCGTCGTCAACCGCGTCCGCACCGCGGCGGAGATGGAGGCGCAGCTCGCCAAGGCCGAGGCCGCCATCGACGCCCAGTCAGCCCTCATCCGGCAGCTCAAGGCCCAGCTCATGCGGGTCACGCGCCTCGCGACGCGCCTCAACGAGATGAGGACGGCGGCCGCGCCGCCGCCGCGGCCCGCGGGGGCGGGGGGGGCCGAGGGGACGGCCCACCCGCAGCCGTCGGCGGCGCTCCTCCGTGCGGGCGCGGCCTCCCCCGCCTCGGGACGGGCCACGCCTGACACGCCTACGATGACTGGCTCCCTCGGCGCCGCGGGGGCGGCCGGCGCCGCGCCGCTCCCCGCCCCGGCGCTCCTCAACGGCCGCCAGGGCTCCAGCACGCCCCGCTCGAGCCCCGTGGCGGACCTCGCCGCCTCCGGCCCGGGCGCCGCCGCGGCGCTTGAGGAGGAGGCAGACAGGGGCGTCCTGGTAGAGCTGGCGGAGGCCAACCGCAGGGTGATGGAGCTCGCGGCAGAGCTGAAGCGGTGCCGCGAGGACCTGCAGACGTCGCGGGAGGAGGCGCAGAGCCTGAGCGCGGAGCTCGCCGCGCGGGAGAGCGACGCGGTGTCGCTCAGGAAGAAGCTCTCGCGGTCCGAGCAGGCGCTGCAGACGGCGTCGAGGCGGCTCCGGAAGGCTATCGACGCCGCGTCCAAGGCCGAGGCCACGGCGGCATCGGCGGGCACGCAGGCGGCGCGCACGGCGGCGCGGCGCGTGAGGGTCGAGGCGGACAAGCGGGCCGGCGCCATCGTCCGTGCGTCGCTGCGCAAGGCTTTCGAGGGCTGTCCCGGCTCGGTCCGGACGGCGCAGGACGCGCGACTGGTGCTGGAATCGGCCTTGTTCGAGGCCCAGGAGGCGAGGCGGGCGGCGGCGGCGGCCAGGGACGACGCGAGGAGGACCAAGGAGGGGGCAGAGGCGGCCGAGGCGGCGGCAGCAGCGGACGCTGGCTCCCTTCGCGAGGAGGCGGCGAGGGAGCGGGCGGGGAGACGGCAGGCGGAGGCGGACGCCGCAGCGGCCAGGGCAGCGGCAGCGGTGGTAGCGCAGTGGGGGGCCGCGCCGCCGGGCCGCAGGGGGCGGGAGGACGCCCCGCGCGGGCAGGGGGCGCGCCGCTGCCCCCTGGCCTCCGTCGGCCCGTGGCGCACCGACGCGCGCCACGGGGCCGACGAGGCGCCCCTGGCGGCCGTCGGGAGCGCCTCCGCCGCCGACGACGCCGCCGGCGCGGACGACCAACACTCCTTCTCGTGCCTCACGCACTCGGAGGACCCCGAGGCCATGGCCGTCGCCGCCACCGCCTGCGCCCGCCTCGCCCCCTGCCTCGACCTGGCCGGCATCTGGGCTCGCTCCGCCGCCGAGTCGAGAGCCGGTGCCATCCTCGCCTTCGCCTCGGCCCGCCCCGGCGAGCCGGTCGACGCCATCGCAGCGTCGCTCTGCCCCGCCGGCTGGCCGGCCGCTGCGACGGCCGGCACCCTGTCGTGGTCCGCCCTCCCCGCCGCGGGAGCCATGCCCTCCGTGGCGCTGCGTGACGACGGCGGCCTCGACGACGATGACGGCGGCTCTGACCACGACAGCGGCGCGGAGGCCCCCGGTGCGGCTTCCTCGGCCCTGCCGCCCCCAGGCGCCACGACGTCTCCTGGCCCCTCGGCCCGCGAGGCAGAGCTCCGCGCGAGCCTCGCCCTCCACGCCGCCGCCCTGGGCACGGCCAACGGCCGCCTCCAGGCCCTCTCCGCGGCCAACCGGCAGCTGATGCGCAAGTATGCGGTCACGGACTCGGAGCTGCACGGGGCCGCAGGGGCGGTGCGGGCGCGGGACCGGCGCATCGCCGCCCTCGTCCACGAGCTCAGGGACGCCCTGGGACGCGCCACGGCGGCCGAGGACGAGGCGGCGGCGGCGAGGGCCGGGACGGGCGGAACCGTCGCGGACGACAGCATCTACGGCCCGCCGAGCGAGGCCGATACGGACAGGGGCCCGCCCATCGACGGCGCCGGGGCCTTCGCCGCGCCGCCCTCCGACTCGGGGTCCTCCCGCCGCGTCCGCTTCGCGCTGGAGCCGTCCATGCGGCCGGCGTCGGCGCACGATGAGCACGTCATCAAGCCCCTGGTCGGGGGCAGGGGCGGGTGGCAGCAGCACCCTGCCCTGTCCCCGGACCGCGTGTCCGCCGTGGCCAGGGAGGCTTCTTTCGACGGAGGCTCGAGGGTCTGGGGCGACAAGAGCCCCGAGGGGGCGGCCGCGGGGCAGGCGGCGGCCGCGGCGCACGGCGGCGCGTCCTTCGCCTCGTCCGTGTCCGACGCCGACGGTGCCGTGTGGACGGGCCTCCTGGTGCGCCAGGGGGGTGAGAGCAAGGGGGCCTCGGGCTGGGTGGACGAGGACAGCGACTAGGCGTGCAGTTGAGCGTTCCAACGATGCGATGTTGTGTGGCAGCTGCGTGTGGGTTGCCGATGCCGCGATCGGCGAAGCGCTCGGACCCGTCACGCGAGGCGGCACCCACTGACGACGACAGAACGGGGGTCGCGCGTGTTTCAAGTCGGCGAGTTTGCGGCGGAGTTCGGCCTCGCAGCGGCGGTTGCATATGTGGCGGCGACGGCACACACGCTCGCAGTCGAACCCCTGGATCTGGCGGGATGGGGGAGGGTGCCGCGTGCGTCACTGGTCCCAGGCGGTCATGGGCGAGGCGCCCCAGCCGGCGACCGTGCCGGGCTGCGCTATCCTCGGCGCTCTCGACGCAGCGCCGGCCCCGGCATGGCCGGCCGTGCCCGCGGCTCCTGCCCGGCCCGACCCGTGCCCGTGGGCCATGATCTGCTTGCCGGCCTCGCCGGGCGACGGCGGGTCCGCCTGGGACGCAAACGCGGCCAGACTCTCCGCCGCAAAGGAGCTGACGGTCGGGCTCAGCACCGAGCCGCGGGCGGGGCGGACGCCGGGGGCGGGTGCGACGCTCGCGATGGGCGGGGGCGAGCCGCGGGGGGCGGTCGGGGAGGGGACCGCCCCGTCGGGGAAGGAACCGGAGCTCGGTGATGACGTCATCCGGAGGGACGACGGGGAGGTGGCCGCCGGAACGCGCCTGGGCGGGGACGGGTCTCCCGCCGACACGGCCCTGCCGAGGCTGGTCGACGACGTGAGGCGGTGCGGGGACGGAGCGCCGCCGCTGCTGGCGCGGCTCGCTGTGCGGACGCGCGGCGCGCCGAAGACACCGGCGCCGGCGCCGTTGCTAGACCCCGTCGACCCGGCGGCGGAGGGCGGCGCGGGGAGGGCCCCGGGGGGCTCCGCCGCGTCCCCCTGGGGCTCCCGAAAGGGCGGGGGCGCCGCGGAGGGGAGGAGCGGCGCGTTGAGGCTCTCGCCGCGGGTGTGCCGGGGGCGGGCTGGGGGCTGGCCGGCCGCCGCAGCGGGGGCGGCGGCCGCCGGGACGCCGCCGGGCGGGCGGGACCCGGCGGCGCGGGTCGGGAGGGGCTGGTAGGGGACGGAGGGGGAGAGGTCGAGGGCGGCTGCTGACGTCATCCCGTGGTCCGCGGGGCCGAAGGCCTCAGGGTCGGCAGCCGGCCGGGGGGCAGCCGAGGCCGGGGCTCGGGGGGAGATTGCGGCGACGGGGGCGGGGACGGCGGCCGAGTCCCCGGCCGTGCCCGCGGCTTGCTGCGCGGCCGGGAGCCGGGCGGTGGGGTCGGTGACGTCGCCCGTCGCCCAGCCGGTCGGGGAGGACGGCGCGGTGGCGGCGGCGACGGAGACGCGGGGGTCGGCCGGCGGGCCGGCGCCCTCCCCCGCCTCGCTGTTGGTCCTCCGGGGCACGGGGGCGCGGATGGAGACGACGGGGCGGGCGGGGGGCTGCGCGCCCCCGGCGGGGACGGAGGGGGGCACGGCGACGAGGTGGACGCTACGCCAGCCGAGCGCCGGCATGCCGTGCACGGCGAGGGATGCGTCGGGGGAGACCGTGGCGACGTGGAGGAGGACGGCGAGGGCGCGGGCGGCGTCCGAGGCGCCGTCGGCGCGGGCGGCCGCCGCGCCGCCCGGGTACAGCAGCTCCGCGACGGCGGTGACGATGTCGCCCGCGAGGGCGGAGACGTGCTCGGGGCGGGTGCGGTCGAGGACTGCCTCGACGCAGACCCAGTCGACGGCGGCGGGGCGGCGCTCCCCCGGGGCGGCTACGGCGACGGTTCCGTCGAGGACGAGGAGGAGGGCTAGGCGCGTGGCCATGGCCTCGACGGCGGCGGCGTTCTCGGCGACGGAGGCGGGGATGCTGACGCCGGTGCGCGTGGCGGGTGCGCGGAGGGAGGATAGGGCGGGGGCGGGAATCGCGTCCCCGGCGGCGGAGGACGTGGGGCTGGCGGCGTCGGAGCGAGCGAAGGACGCGAAGGACCCGGACACGGAGGGAGGACCGCCCGGCCCGTGCCGCTCCGAGTCCCCGACGGTGTCCGAGATCCACGTACGGTCGGCCTCGTCGACGGACTCGGGGGCCCGCGGGGAGCCGGCGGACGAGGCGGGGAGGCGCTGCCCCTCGTCGCCGGTGGAGGAGGCACGGGGCCGGCGGCGAGACCGCGCCGCGGATGGGCCTGCAGCCATGCTGCTGCCGCCGTCGTCGTCCTCGTCCACCTCCTCGGCCCCGCCGCCGCCGGCCGCGCGGCCCTCCGCCTCGAGCCTCGCCGCGGCGGGTGTCACGAGCGTGCGCCGCGGGCTGGAGACTCCCGCGGTGGAGGGAGGCACGCCGTCGTCGCCGTCCGCCCCACCGCCGCCCTCCACCTGGCCCATGTCCCGTCCCGGGCTCCATCCCGTGTCCTCGTCGCCAGAGCCCCCGCGGCCCTCCTCCTCCTCCTCCTCCTCCTCCTCCTCCTCCTCCTCGGCCGCGGTGTCCGGGTCGGCCGCCGCCCCCAGCGTGTCCACCAGCGGGTCTTTCGACTGCGAGGCCCTCGCCGCGCCCAGGAAGCCGGGGAGTGGTGGTCCCGCCTCGGCGCGGGTGGCGAACCACGCCGCGACGAAGGTGCCGCCGTCAGCGCCGCTCACCGCCGCCGCCTCGCCGCACGGCACGTCCGCGTCGCTCAGGGCGTCCCGGGAGACGCTCAGGGCGGTGGGGAGGAACGCAGCGCTCCGCGGGTCGGCGGCGAGCGACGAGGAGGGGCCCGCCACCACGGACACCACGCCGCCCCTGGCCGGCCCGCCGGCCCCGCCCGCCGAGTGCCGCGGGGGTGTCCCCGCGCCGGCGCCCGCCGAGTGCGCCACGGCCCCGCCGGCGCCCCCCGCAGCCGTGCCCCTGCCCCTCGAGGCCCCCGCGAGCACGGCGGACCCGGGCTCCGACCCCTGCGGCCTGTGCAGGCCCAGGCCCGCCCGCGCGCCCCTCCCGGGGGCCGAGAAGGGCACCGCGGGGCACAGGGGGGATCCCAGCTCCGCGGTGTTGACGTGGCCAAACGTCCCCGTTGACGCGCGGTTTCGCGCCCCCAGCCCCCTGGCCGCGGGCCTGGAGTGCGCCGGGCCCCCGATGGACTGCGGGACGCGGCGGAAGGAGGCGGTGCGGCGCTGGGCGAGGAAGCCGCCCACGCCCCGCTCGTCCTCGTCCTCGTCCTCGTCCTCGTCGTCCTCCTCCCCGGCCGCGGCGCGGGCCCTCAGGGACCGGTGCGCCGCCTTGCGCCCCCCCCGTCCCTCCCCCGCCGACGACGGCGCCACGGGGCTCGGCTCGGACCCCGGCCGGAACGTGCCGATCGAGGTCTCGCTCCCGGCGTAGGACGACCCCGGGACGGCCCTGGGGCCGAACGCCGGGGTCCCGATGATCCGAGGGACGGCACGGGCCTTGGCCGTGCCGGCGGCGCTGGACGCGGACTTGCCGAGCAGGGCCGGCTGGGGCCTGACCGGGCCGTGCCTCGAGTCCGACCGGCCCTCCCTGCCGCGCGTGGGCGTCGTGGCCGCCGAGGGGGACGCCGCGGACACGGCTGCGACTCCCGCCGCCAGCCCGGCGCGCCCCGCGGCCGCGTCGCCCGGCTCCGCGGCCGACCCGGGCTTGGCCTCCGCCTCCCGCCTCCTCTTCTCCCGCGACCGCTCGTGCTTCTCGTCCTCGGTGAGGACGTTGGCCGTCTCCTTGTCCTCGGGGAAGGCCGTCGCGAGGGTCACGAAGGGGTGGGAGAGGAGCTCTGCCGCGGTGGGCCGGCGGCGGCGCGCCGAGGCGCGGCCGGACGAGGCCGGCCTTCCCGGCGCGGCCGCCGCTGCCCCCGGCGCCTCTGCGGCCTTGGGCGGGACCACGGCGGCGCCGGTCTCGTCGAAGCGGATGACGCCGTCCCCGCCCGGCGCCCGCACCCGCGTGCACGCCTTGACGAATGCCTTCACCGACTGGTGTCGGATGCCCTTGTAGGCGGCTGGCATCCGCTTGTCCGAGAGCTTGGCGTAGATCTGCCCGACGTTGCCGCACTCCGAGTAGGGCGTCGCCCCCGTGACCATGCAGACGACCGACATGCCGAGGGCGTAGACGTCGGCGGAGGAGTCCACATGGCCGTCGAAGGCCTCGGGCGGCATGAAGTTGGGCGTGCCGCCGAAGCCGTCGGTGCCCGAGGCCGAGGACTCCGCGATGCCAAAGTCGGCGATCTTGAGGGAGCGGGAGGAGACGGAATAGAGAATGTTCGACGGCTTGATGTCACGGTGCACGATGGGCGGGTCCAGCCCGTGCAGGTACGCCAGGCCCTCGAGGATCTGGCGCACCCACCTGCGCAGCGTGCCCACGCGCAGGGTGTCCGGGAACTCGTGGAGGAAGCCGTCGACGTCGTAGGTCGCCACCGGCGTCACGAAAACGACCTTTGCCCCCGCAGGGTCGGCGAAGGACGTCAGGCACTCGACCAGGTTGGGGTGCGAGAGCGTGCGGAGCACCTCCCCCTCCTTCATCACGCGGGCGCGCTCGGCCTCGGGCACGCGGGACAGGAGGATCTCGTGCCACGCGACGTGGGCGCCGCTCTCGAGGTCAATCGCGCGGTAGACGACCTTGGACGAGCCCCTTCCGAGCTCCTCGCTCAGCCTGCCGAACCTGCCCTCGGGATCGTGCTCGAGAAAGTCACCCCCGGCGGCCGGGCTCTCCGAGGGACTTCTCGAGGTTGAGCCGCCGTTCATCTTTTGGCTGTCGCCGTCAGCCTCCACTGGCAGGGCCAGGGTCAGGCGCTCCGACTCAGACCCCGCGCCTGAAGCACCCGAGCTGCTCGCATCGTGGACCGGCGCAGAATCTGGGGCAGGACGACCGGTGACGGCTGCGTCACGGCTCGATGCCGGCTCCTCGGCCCGCGCGGCCGTGCCCTCCGCTCCTCGTGCTACTCTTTCGGCCTGGGCACGTTCTTCCATACCGGCGCCCGATCAGGCGGCACGAAGCCCCTGACGAATCAACCGCTCAGCGACCACACGAACAGCCTGCCACCTGCTCATTCCCCGGGCCTCAAGCCCGAGCACGGATCTCTGGTCCTCAAGCGGCCGGGCTCGCAGGGACGTTGGTGGGTCCTCGTTGACTCGGCCGAGTGCGCGGCGTCCCAGCCCGCCCCGAACGGCTGGGCCGAAGGGCAGCCCGAGCCAGAGCCACAAACAAGCCAAAAAGGAAACAGCCTCATGGTCGATCGCCACCGAGAGTTGCTCTGTCGGCCCAAAAGGACGAACCAGCCCACTCGTTGTTCGACAACACCGAGACTACCATGGCCAAGCTCCCCGTCTCAGTCGGAAGGGCCGTCTACGGCAAGGCTGCCTTCAACTACCTCGCCCCGGGTGAGCCGCCCCAGGCGACCAGCAGGCGCCAGTTGGAGCCTCGTGATGCCAGCTTGATATGCCGCGGCCTCCGCACGGCTCAGGCTGAGGGCGCGCACGCAGTAGCTATGACACGGGGCGTAGACGTGCGCTGGGACACCGCCGGGGCATTGGGGGCAGAGCGCTCGAGCCTGGCGGGGAGAAGCAGCCGCCGCTGCAGTGGTGCTGCTGGCCAGCGCCAGGGCGTGATGCTGCCACAACCCGCCGCGCGCGCCTCGCTGTTCATCTTGCTGGGACGATTCGTACATTCCCACGTCGCAATGGTTCGTGCTCGCTCACCACTGCGCCTCGCTTAGTGCTTTTCCTTCGCAGGCGCGATGCGCGAGATCGGCATCGGCCTCGGCTGCGGCCTCGCACTCGGCCTCGGCTGGAAGGCGTACCACCAGAACGAGCGCTACCTGATGGCCCAGGCAAACAAGCGCTGGATCGACCGCAAGGCGGAGCTCCGCGCGGCCGCCGCCGCCGCAGCTGACGCCTGAGCACACCTGCTCCGACGGCAGCGTCTCCAGGCCGGGCCTTTTAGGCACCAACCGTCCGCCAGAACTGGTGCGTGCGCGGGCTCGGCATGCACGGCGCTGCAGTGACTGTGAGAGTGTCGATGCGGGGCGCAACGAATCGGCACGTGGCTTCGCAAGGACCCCCCCACACACCGAGCTCGTCATCAAACAAGCGGCACGGGAGTGCCGCCGCCAGCATCCGACGCAACGCTTCAGCCTGGGTAGACTATGCCGCCATCCGCTGCCGCGA
>Ga0136560_1002073_pt1 | contig 10174 bp, 7 predicted proteins | sample AntRauMeHopE1497_FD_104925 | JGI IMG/M metagenome (GOLD analysis project Ga0136560, IMG submission 104925) | Saline lake microbial communities from Rauer Islands, Antarctica - Metagenome Hop E1 #497 | ecosystem: Environmental > Aquatic > Non-marine Saline and Alkaline > Saline | place...
CAAAAACGAGGAAGAGAATCTCAAGGAACTCGTCCCGCTGCTACTTGAACAGGACTACCATACATTTGAACTTATCTTAATAAACGACGCAAGTGTAGACGGCACTCGCGATGTTATAGAAACCTTTACCGCCCTAGATAATCGCGTTAAAATGGTAGATGTGGCACATAACGAAAGTTTCTGGGGTAATAAAAAATATGCGCTCACGCTGGGCATTAAAAAAGCTACGTACCCTAAACATGTTTTTATAGACGCAGACTGCAAACCTGCAAGCAAGCACTGGCTAGGGCTTATGGCGTCTAAACTGACTGGTGATAAAAGCATTGTACTGGGTTACGGCGCGTATGCAGCGCAAAAGGGCTCTTTTATAAACGCACTGATACGCTATGAAACGCTGCTCACGGCTTTTCAGTACATGGGCTATGCGATAAAAGGGTACCCATATATGGGTGTAGGTCGCAATTTAGGTTATACAAACGAACAGTTTTATGCTGTAAACGGTTTTATCAAGCATATGAAAATTTTAGGTGGTGACGATGACCTTTTTATAAATGAAGCGGCAACCGCAAGAAACACCGCTGTACAACTAGATCCCGAATCGTTTACCATTTCAAAGCCTAAAACCTCTTGGAGCGAGTGGATTAAGCAAAAGCAACGACATGTGAACACAGCAACATATTACAAGCCGCGGCAAAAAATAGTGCTCGCCTTGTTCTACATTTCGCAGTCAGGCTTTATTCTGGCCGCAATTGCAGGATGTATCTTTGCGCCACACTGGGAGTTTATTCTCGCGCTTATTCTAGTGCGCTATACCGTTGTGTGGAGCGTTATGGGGCGCGCTGCTAACCGCTTTCGCGAAAGCGAACTTATACCATACCTTCCTGTATTGGAATTCAGCATTATCTGGACACAATGCTACCTATTTTTTAATTCTGGCAGAAAAACCAAAAGCTGGAAGTAGGGAATTTGTGACTTTAACGACTAGTAAAATATTAAATTTGTAACATGAACACGACTCAAGAATCTATTGCCCCGCCAGCAGCAAAACCAAAATGGTTGCGCGTTAAATTGCCCGTGGGTCAAAAATATAAAGAGCTTAGAAGCCTCGTAGACAAATATGAATTAAATACCATTTGTACCAGCGGTAGCTGCCCTAACATGGGTGAGTGCTGGACTGAAGGTACAGCCACGTTTATGATTCTGGGTAATACATGTACCAGATCTTGTGGTTTTTGTGGTGTAAAAACAGGCAGACCGGACACCATAGACTGGGCAGAGCCAGAAAAAGTCGCGCGCTCCATTAAACTCATGAACATTAAACACGCAGTTATAACAAGCGTGGACCGTGACGACCTCAAAGACATGGGAAGTATTATATGGAAAGAAACGGTACACGCAATAAGACGTATGAACCCCGAAACGACGTTAGAAACCCTGATACCTGACTTTCAAGGTGTAACGCGCAATATAGACCGCATTGTAGAAGCAAATCCAGAGGTCGTTTCACACAATATGGAAACCGTAAAACGTCTTACTCGTGAGGTGCGCATACAGGCAAAATACGAAAAAAGCCTAGAAGTTCTCAGGTACCTGAAGCAGGAAGGAATTAATAGAACCAAGTCCGGTATCATGCTGGGACTGGGCGAGCTCGAGCACGAAGTCTTGCAAACCATGCGTGATTTGAGAGATAACGACGTAGACATAATCACACTGGGGCAGTACTTGCAACCCTCTAAAAAACACCTACCCGTGAAAGAATTTATAACCCCAGAACAGTTTAAGATTTACGAAACTACTGGGCTTGAAATGGGGTTCCGTCACGTAGAAAGTGGACCACTGGTGCGCTCTAGTTATAAAGCACACAAGCATATTTTGTAATTATATAGTAACGAGTCGCGCAGTAGTTATCGCTATGCAACCTGTTTGTTAGCATTTTAAGTACAGAATAACGAATGCTTTAAGTAATTATACATGGTAAAAATTAGAGTGGCCATTAATGGTTTTGGCCGCATAGGGCGCACTTTTTTGCGCACCGTACTGCATCACGATCTTATAGAAGTAGTTGCCATAAACGATCTAGCAAGTCCAGAAGTGATGTCTCATTTATTAAAATACGACTCTATACATGGGGTCCTGCCTGATCAGGTATCTTTTAAAGCCGATGCCATTATTGTTAACGGTAAGTCCATCACTTTTACGAGCCATAAAGCGTTAGAAGATTTAAACTGGGACAGAATAGATGTCGTTATAGAAAGTACGGGAAAATTCAAAACCAGACCGCTGCTTAAAAAGCATATAGACGCTGGTGCAAAAAGAGTTATTTTGAGTTGCCCGCCTGGTGATGACACTATAGAAACAATAATTTTAGGCATCAACGATAATCTTTTGGCTACAAACGACAACATTATATCTAACGCTAGTTGTACCACAAACAACGCTGCACCCATGATTAAAGTGCTAGATGAACTTTGCGGCATAGAACAAGCCTACATAACAACCGTGCACAGCTATACGACAGACCAGAGTTTGCATGACCAGCCCCATATAGATTTAAGGCGTGCCCGTGCTGCGGGACAATCTATAGTTCCTACTACTACAGGAGCTGCAAAAGCGCTTACAAAGGTGTTTCCTCATTTGAGCGACGTTATAGGTGGTTGTGGAATACGGGTCCCAGTACCTAATGGCAGCCTTACAGACATGACTATAAACGTTAAAAGAGAAACAAGCATTGAAGAAGTAAACCAGGCATTTGAAAAATTCTCGCTAAAAAACCCTACCATATTATCCTACACCGCGGTGCCACTTGTTTCTATAGACATAAGCGGCTTGCCCTACTCTTGCATTTTTGATTCACAAATGACCTCAGTAATAGGAAGAATGGTTAAGCTCATAGGATGGTATGACAACGAAAGCGGTTATTCGAATCGTTTAAAAGATCTCACTTTGAAAATTATGAGCTAGTTGTAACCCTACCATATTAGTACAAACATCGACTAAGAGCATCCTGAACGTGATAAATCGCCTGTTTTAGCTTGTTTTCCGTTAGGAATTTTATCTTTGCTAGTCAAATATAAAATCTCATAAGACCCTTAAAGCACATATTTTTAATTCTAGCGTTAAGCGCAGGCATTTCCATGTCCGGACAGAACTCTGAAACCCAAGTTTCTAAAGCAAGCCAGCAAATAGCTGTGGATCGTTTGCTAGAAGATGCTCGTGAGGCTTCATTCTCCGGTAAATTTAGGGAAGCTTATGCTATTATAACCAGCGCTAGAGAAATCGCAAAAGACTCTTCCATATATGCAAATACCCAAATCGCATATGCACAATATTTAATACTATCTGACAATCCTGATAAAGCTAAGAATATTTTATTGAGCATTGCACCTATTATTGAGCACAGCTCACCTGCTTTTGTTAAAAAAGGTTTGCTACAGGTGGAGCTACTCATTATTAACAAGAATTACACAGCTGCAAATGATGAGCTTAACAAGCTTAACACCGCTATTTACAGCTTGCGCGATACTGAAGTTGCCGCTATCTCTCAATTTTTGAGAGCACAACTATTTAAAGTTTCTGGTAATAATGAGGAGGCGTTATTGCTCTTTAACAAAGTTTTACCCAATTTAAGATCCAAGAAGTTGTTTTTTTATGAAGCCCAGTCGCAGCTTGCACGCTCTGCCTTATTACTGGAAAAGGGTGAAATAGAAGCTGCTGAAATATCTATAGACTCTGCCGTTACCATAAGTGAAAAGTACAATTACGACAATCTAGAAATAAACAGTATTTCACTATTAAAAGATCTGTACGTAAAGAAAGGTAACTATGAAAAGGCCTTCATATACACAAACTTGTATAACGAACTCTTACAGGAAAAAGAAAAAACGGCGGCAACACCAGACCAGAAGTCTAAATATGCGCTAACTATAGAAGCACAACGAGTAGAAATTGCAGAGCTACAAAGCTTCTTAAGAGGTAGAGAAACATCGTCGCTGCTGCTTCTTGTAATGTTTACCTTACTCGGGCTTTTAACCTTATCTTTATTTAAAAACAATAAACTGCGTGCAAAGAGTAACACAAAGCTAGAGCTTAACAATATAAGCCTTACTGAAGAGCGTGATCGCGCCCAAGATGCAGCAAAAATCAAAGCTGATTTCCTTTCTACAATCACCCATGAACTACGCACCCCTATGTATGCGGTAACTGGGTTGACTCACCTATTGCTAGAATCAAACCCCAAAACAGACCAGATAGGCCATTTACAAACCTTACAATCATCTGGTGAATACTTGCTATCTCTTATAGATAACATACTTGATTTTAATAAGCTCGAGGCAAATAAAGTGGCACTTGAAGCGATACCGTTTGATTTACATAAACGTGTTAAAGACTTAACCTTATCACTAGAAGGGCAGGCAAATGATAGAAATAACGAGCTCCACTTAGAATTTGACAATGAAATCCCGACTAGAGTTTTAGGAGACCCTATTAAAATATCGCAAATAATCATTAATCTTATAGGCAACGCCATAAAGTTTACTGAAAACGGTGATGTATGGATACGTATTAATGCGGGCAAAAAAATAGGTGACAAGCAGTTTGTACGTTTTGAGATAGAAGATAACGGTCGCGGAATATCACTCGAAAAACAGGCACTTATATTTGACAATTTTGAACAAGAAGAGTCATCTACCAGCAGAGAATATGGCGGCACGGGTCTGGGACTTGCGATTGTAAAGAATCTGGTTCAACTTATGGGCGGTACAGTGCAGTTAGATAGTAAATTAGGAAGAGGCAGTATGTTCTCGTTTGAAATTTCATTTGAAATTCCAGATTCTAACAAATTTGTGAACAACCATATCGCGACAAATTTCAGTAGTAAAGATGCTGTAAATCCTGTAACAGCTAGCCACGCCCTACCTCAGGGAGAACCTTTAAAAATAGAGGAGCCTACCCTAGCACAACAACTAAAAACAACCGAAAAATCGAAATTAGCCACCGACTCTGAAAATGCGAGTAATCTCGGTAAACATATTTTAATTGTAGAAGATAACAAAATTAATCAAATGATTACCCGTAAAATTCTTGAGGGCAAATTTTTTACTTGTGATGTCGCAAATGACGGTTTAGAGGCAATCGCGCAAGTGAGCAAAAATAATTATGATCTAGTGCTTATGGACATTCACATGCCTAACATGGACGGTAAGGTCGCCACTTCTAAAATACGTGCGTTTAATCAAGAAATACCCATTATTGCTCTTACCGCTGTTACCCTTAGTGAAACTGAACAAGAGTTTTATGAACTAGGCTTTGATGATATTATACCCAAGCCATTTAAGATGAATGTTTTCTTTGATAAGATTCAAAAAGCACTCGGAAGCATAAACATTAATTAGGTTAAAGATTTTCTCCTATAAAGGCGGTTTGGATAGGAACATAATACACGTTTTTAAATTCGTAAGGTTTAAGTCTCATATAATCTTTTTCGGTTGTGATAACGAGATTTTCCTTACCTATTATTGCGAGTTCTGGTGCTGTAAACACGTGGTGATCTTTAAATTCCATATGAACTATAGTTGTAAAAGTTTTGAGATAGTTCAAAAAAGGAACCGGCTTTGCAATTCCCGTCACAACGGTTGCCGCACGTTCATTTAATGCAGTTAAAGCAATTTTATCAAATGCATTTACCATGTAGCCTGCATATACTATTGTCGTGAAATAAACGCGCTGCTCAGGTGCCGGGTTTATTTGTTCATATAAGCCCATAATTTCCTTTTGCGTTATGTCTACTGGGCACTTTGTTACCACGATGCTGTTTGCACGAGATACGCCGCACCTAGACTCACGCAAATTTCCCATGGGCAGCACATAATCGTTAAAGTAAGGCTTATCATAACTCGTAAGCAATATATATTCCGACGCTTTTACATAGCGATGCTGATATGCGTCGTCTAGTAAAATTAAATCTAGTTGGTATGTAGCAAGAAGTTTATCGATACCGTCTACGCGCTTCTCACAAACGGCAACAACAACAGTGTCACCATATGTATTCTTAATTTGTAATGGCTCATCGCCCACTTTAGAGGCGCTGTCATTAATCATGACCTCGATAAAACCTCTGGTACTGCGGCCGTAACCACGACTTAAAACAGCGATACGTTTGCCCTTGTATTTTTCTATTAAGTAGGCTACCATGGGTGTTTTTCCCGTTCCGCCCGTACTTAAATTACCCACTGCAATTATAGGGATATCATAGGACTTTTGTTTTAAAATACCGCGGTCAAATGCCAAATTACGTATCCAGGTCACCCCATCATAGAGCACCGCAAATGGAAAAAGTAAAAATCGTGTACCTTGCATGGGTTCAAAAGTAGCTTTAAATTTTATCTTTAGCCCTTTAAAACGAGTTATGAAGGTAAAACACGTAATAGATGCTCTGGAAGAACTAGCACCACAGCATTATGCAGAAAGTTTTGACAATACCGGTTTACTTACCGGAGCAGCGTCCATGGAAGTGACAGGAATTCTTATTACCCTAGACTGCCTAGAAACTATTGTAGACGAGGCTATTGAAAAAAATTGCAATCTTATTGTTGCCTTTCACCCCATTATTTTTTCGGGTCTTAAACACCTACGTCCTGGGGATTATGTGCAAGACACCGTTATTAAAGCCATAAAAAACGATATCGCAATATTTGCCATACACACGGCACTAGACCTAGTAAAAGGTGGCGTAAGTTACCGTATGGGGCAAGCGCTAGGCCTAGAAAAACTTCAAACCTTAGTCCCTAAAAAGAACATTATTAAAAAGCTAGTAACCTATGTACCTACAAATGCCGTTATGAAGGTAGAACAGGCATTATTTGCAGCGGGCGCAGGCCGTTTAGGAGCATATACTAACTGTAGCTTTACACACGCAGGCACAGGCAGCTTTATGGGCGACTCAACAAGCAACCCTAGTATAGGCCGTAAAGAAGAGCATGTGCGATTAGAAGAACAGGCACTGGTCGTAACCTTCTTACCGCATCTAGAGCACAAAATAGTCACGGCGCTGCACGATGCACACCCCTATGAAACCGTTAGCTACGAGATGACAACTCTAGAAAATGCTTATCAGAACATAGGCATGGGTGCAGTGGGAACCTTACCCGAGCCACTAACTGCGCAAGATTTTCTGGCATTAACAAAGCAGGTTTATGGCAGTAAGGTCGTGAGGCACTCGCTTTCGCGAAAGCAAACGATTTCAAAAGTCGCGGTACTAGGAGGTTCTGGAGCGTTTGCCATAAAAAACGCACTGCAAGCTGGCGCCGATGCGTACCTGACCGCCGATTTAAAATATCACGATTTTTTTCAAGCAAACAGTATGTTATTATGCGATGTTGGACATTATGAGAGTGAGCAGTTTACAAAAGATCTTTTACATGATTTTCTTAGCAAAAAATTTAGTAATTTTGCAGTCCTTTGCGCACAAGTGCAAACAAACCCAGTAAATTATTTTTAAACAGATGGCAAAAAAGACCGAGGCGACTGTAGAGGACAAGTTAAGAGAACTTTACAACCTACAACTTATAGATTCTAGAATCGACGAGATACGCAACGTACGAGGTGAGTTACCTCTAGAAGTTCAAGACTTAGAGGATGAGATAGCGGGTCTTACCACCAGACTAGACAAACTAGACGCGCATCTTGCTGACCTTAATGAAAATATAAGATCTAAAAAGAACCAGATAGAAGAGTCTAAAGGTCTTATAACAAAATACACAGAGCAACAAAAAAATGTGCGCAATAATAGAGAGTTCAACTCGCTATCTAAAGAAATAGAGTTTCAAGACCTAGAAATGCAACTCGCTGAAAAGCACATACGTGAATTCAAAGCGCAAATAGAGCAGCAAAACGTGGTTATAGAAACCATGAAAGAACGCCTTGCGACACGCAACGACCACCTGAAACATAAAAAAGAAGAGCTTTCAGAAATTCTTAAAGAAACAGAGAAAGAAGAACAAGCACTTATGAAAATGTCTGACGACTATGCACAAAGTATAGAAGCGCGACTTTTTAAAGCATATAAGCGCATACGCTCAAGTGTTAAAAATGGCCTAGCAGTTGTACCCATAGAGCGTGGAGCTTCTGGAGGTTCATACTTTACTATACCACCACAAGTACAAGTAGAAATCGCAAGTCGTAAAAAAATAACGACTGACGAGCACTCTGGGCGCATACTCGTAGACGCCTCTCTAGCGCAAGAGCAAGAGGAATCTATGTTGAGCCTATTCAAAAAGCTAACCTAAGTAGTTGTTTAACAAAATATAAGAATCCCCTACCGCACTACTGGTTGGGGATTTTTTATTTAACGATTTTTTACAACTCTAAACATCTCAAGAACTTAATTTTACAATTCCCTAAAAAAACATGATGAAATTATTGAGCCTTTTAGCATTTTTAGTAGCCACCGCTGGCTGTAACGAGTCTGCAACATCACAAAAAACTAGTGCACAGCCAGAACCCGTGCAAGTGGCGACCTCACAAGGATTAGAAAAAGCATACTTTGCCAGTGGTTGCTTCTGGTGCGTTGAAGAGGTATACGAATCGGTTATGGGAGTTCAGGAAGCGGTTTCTGGCTATGCTGGTGGAACCGTAAACAACCCGTCGTATCGCGACCATGGTGACCATGCAGAAGCTGTAGAGGTGCAGTACAACCCAAATAAGGTGAGCTTTAAAACACTGGTAGATGTATATTTTGCATCTCAAAATATAGAACAAAAAAATGGTCAGGGACCTGATAAAGGACAGTCTTACCGCAGCATCATTTTTTATCAAAACAGCGCGCAAAAAAAGATTATAGACGATAAAATAACCGCTCTTACTAAAAAAGGGTACGATGTAGCTGCAGCAGTGCAATCGTTTCAAAAATTCTGGGTTGCCGAAGATTACCACCAAAATTATGCAAAACTGCACCCCAATCAAGGGTATATTCAGGGTGTTTCCATACCTAGATTTGAACGATTTGCTGCAAAAATGCCTCAAGTAATCAAGCAGAATTCAGGACACTAAATAACCACGCTTATTCTCATAACGCAATTCTTTACCGCATTTGTTTCTTAAAAAATTTTAGTTACATTTACCACGTTATGATAACAAATAATAATAGCAACGCGATTAATAATACTTTACACAGGTAAGGTAGGCGCTGGTGTTTCAAAAAATTCAAAAGGCCTGCTTCTAAGTGGGCCTTTTTTCATTTAAAAACTAAAATTATGTGCGGAATTGTAGGGGTTTTCAAACTTAAAAAAAGCAGCGCTGAGCAACGCGAGACAGTACTAAAACTATCAAAGAAACTAAGACACCGAGGCCCCGACTGGTCTGGAATTTATTGTGGTGAAAAAGCTATTTTAGCACATGAGCGTTTAACTATTGTCGACCCACAATCTGGTGGACAACCGCTTTATAGCCCAGACGGTACTGTTGTACTGGCCGTAAACGGCGAGATTTATAACCACCAGAAGATACGTGATCGCTATGAAGGTAGCTATAACTTTAAAACAAAATCTGACTGCGAAGTGATTCTTGCGTTGTACCAAGATAAGGGTGTTGATTTCATGGACGAGCTCAATGGCATGTATGGTTTTGCGCTCTACGATGCTAAAAAAGACGTTTTTCTATGTGCACGTGACCACCAGGGTATCGTACCACTATATTATGGTACGGACGAGCTAGGCCAGTTTTATGTGGCAAGTGAACTTAAAGCGCTAGAAGGAACCTGTAATGATATAGCTCAGTTTCCACCAGGACATTATTATTACAGCGAGGACAATGCATTTACAAAATGGTACGACCGCGAGTGGAAAGATTACGATACCGTTAAAAATAATGAGAGCTCAGTAGATGCATTAAGAACAGCCATGGAAACCGCAGTGCATAGCCACCTTATGAGTGATGTGCCTTATGGAGTGCTTCTCTCTGGTGGACTAGACAGCTCTATAGTAAGCGCTATTGCAAAAAAATATGCTGCAAGACGTGTGGAGTCTGGTGACCATGCAGACGCGTGGTGGCCGCAATTACACTCGTTTGCAGTAGGTCTTGTGGGCTCACCTGACCTAGCCGCCGCTCAAAAAGTAGCAAAACATATAGGCACCGTGCACCATGAAGTAAATTTTACGATTCAAGAAGGGCTAGATGC
>Ga0136560_1002076_pt1 | contig 10171 bp, 8 predicted proteins | sample AntRauMeHopE1497_FD_104925 | JGI IMG/M metagenome (GOLD analysis project Ga0136560, IMG submission 104925) | Saline lake microbial communities from Rauer Islands, Antarctica - Metagenome Hop E1 #497 | ecosystem: Environmental > Aquatic > Non-marine Saline and Alkaline > Saline | place...
GCGGAGGCGGAGGAGGAGGATGACGAAGGGGGCACAGGATGGTCGCCTTTCGGTGGGGGCGCCGATAGTCCAAGCACAAGCACGCCAGGTGCATCGCACTCCGGTGCAAGCACTAGCAATCGCAATGCTGCTGGTGAGGATGATTTCGATCCCTTCGGAGGCTCAGCAGCAGCACCTGCTTCGAGAGCAGCGCCCGCGATCAGAGCTGGTGGTAGTGGCGATGATGATTTTGATCCTTTTGGAGGGGGGAGTAATGCTGGTCCAGGTCCACCAAGCGAGGACGAAGGTGGCGACGGCAACGATATGGACATGTTTTCTGCTGGCGCAGGCGACACGCAACGCAGCAGAAGCAGAAGCAGAAGCAAAAGCAAAAGCAAAAGCAAGGGAACGATATCAGGAGGCAGTGCATCTGCGTCCTCGGTGGCACAGGGCGAGGATGAAGATGAGTATGATCTGTTTGCAGACAGCAGCCCCTCTGCGGCAGACGGAGACGAGGACAGTGACACAGATCTATTTGCTGGGGGCAATGCCGTGGGAGACACAGGCACCGAATTTTCAGGGCCAATGCATGCAGCATCAGGGTCAGCTGCAGGCAGCACAGGAGCGACTGTATCCAGCACTCGAGGCGTAGCACCACCCTTAGGCGCTGCCTCCTCCATGACGTCCAGGTCTTTCGGGAGCTCGTCTGCCCCTGTCCCTCCGGCAGGCAGCATAGGTGGGTATCATAGTGGGGGAGTATACGCACCTGGAATACAGGGAGGGGGCGGCGGAATCAGTGGGAATGTTCCTGGATAGTACCAAGCAAGTCAAGGCCATGGAGCACTGCACACTTACCCGATGCAGATGTAGACCCCGCGATTCGCGTCGTTGGGCGGGGGCATGGGCCCCGTCCCTGGTATGCAGGGCATGCACGGGCACCCTGGATCTGTGGCCGGTTAGTTTGCCACTTTCGGCGGCATGCAGCTAGGTATGCACCCTTAGCATGGCGGGTTTCCTGGTGCTGGTGGGCATGCTGCCGTAGGTCGAGGGCACGCTCGAAGCACGTCGATGGGTGTTGGAGGCGGAGAGGCTGCAGGTGCGCCATCTATGAGCAAGGAGGATGTGAGGCGAATGCTTGCCCAGAGAAGTGGTGGTGGTGGTGGTGGTGGTGGTGGTGGTGGGTCATGATGCACGACGCATGGTTCTCTTGCATGAATGAGGCAAGGTTGCTCCCAATAGTGAGCGCTCTTCGGACTGGAGGACAGCAGGCTCACTAGAAGCAGGAATAGCTCTTTCAAATGGAATGACATTTCGAACATAGGCATTCACAAATTTTATACGTAGATCACTCGGCGTGCTAGTCATTGGGAACAATCTTGATCACCGTTGCTGAGGTGCCGCTCGAACCTTCACCTTCCTGGTGGCCCTATCGCTCCAGCTCGATGCAGTGAGTGGCAACTCGCCGGACCATGTCGTGGTGGGAGACGACGATTACCTGCGTATCACACAGCGCTGGGTGTTCTGCCAGTATTGAAGCGTAGCGTGCCCGATTTGTTGCATCTAGAGCCGCGTCTACCTCGTCTAGCAGCAGGAGGGGCGTGCGGTGCATCCGGTTGACCGAGAGTAGCAATGCACAAGCTATCATGCTGCGCTGTCCGCCCGAAAGCCCAGAAGCGTTCAATGCCTACCCATCCCGCGCCACGGCTAGTCTAAATCCTTGAATGTCGTCGCTCAAAACCTCGATCGAGTGCCTTGGCACCATGGCTGGCACGAGTTCCTGCAACGATGCATTGATTCCTGCTACACTCTCTTTCCGTGCCTGGTCAGACACAGCTACAAGCTGGGCTGTGACATTCTTGAGGACCAGCTTGTCCAGCTGTGTAGCCACCCTGTGCTGGCTCCTAAGCTACGCATTGAGACGCATCGATTCCTGGCTCTTGCCATCAGTAGGTTCATCGTCTGCACACTCTTGCAAGTGGCTGAGAAGTATTAAGCCCACTTGGCGAACATCGTCAAACTCAACGAATCCTGCGATCCGGTTACTCGATCCACAATGAGCGGGAGTAGAGGACCGGACTATCGTATGCACGGCTTTCACCACCCTCCGGATTAACGACTTCGCTGCTGCTACGAGAGGAATACCCGCACCGCCCATCAGGCGTTGCATGTTGACATCAGCTTCAAATGCAGTCAAAGCTTTCTCAGTCTCATCAACAATCTTCTGAGTGCTCCACGGGTTCTTCAGCAGTTTGAGAGCCTAGACTAGTAGCGGGTGCTGTACTGTGCCTCGCAACGTAGCAGACGCCACACCTTTGTTGCCAACATCCTTTACCAGTTGATGCAGTCCAGCTTGCCATAGCTACAGCTACGTGGCGCGCACCTCATGGTCAGTACCCTCGGCGACATCGACTACTGCTTGATCCAGAGCTAGGAATCGAGCGAGCAGATCCTTCAATGCGGATTCACTGTCTCGATAAAGCGCAGTGTTCTCTGCACATTCCTTGCTGGCTAGTTCAATAGCTGCCCGAAGTCTCATGATGCCGTCTAAAGCGACACTGTCTTCGAGAAGAAGGGATTGTACACAAGAAATCGCATGTTCCACGGCCTTTGCACTACCTAGACTGGGAGAGGTTGCGAAGCCAAGGGACCCCTGCACCTTGAGAAGGTCTTCCATGCATCGTTGCAGTGCAACTACAGCCGCCGTTGATGTCAGCTCGCACTCAAAAGGATCCGCTCCCTCCACCGGTTCCGCTTCTGGATTCATGGTGCCCGAACTGTTTTCTAATTCGGCAATGCTGATCCCAGCTGATCGTGCGGCGAGCGACAGCCCGAGTCCAAGGATTCCAACTTCTAGCTGACGCTCTGCAACACCTCGCGTCATCATTTCAGGAACGAATCTGTGCTTGCAGATCATTCTCGCCATGTTGATATTCGTGGTGCCTTGCAGAGACTAGCATACTTGCTTAACGGATCCGTGGGAGTGCTACAGGCCGTCGAGGGTGATAGATCGGACACCTTGTACTGATCGAACACAAACGCCAGCGTGCTAGGCATCTCGCGCGAAGCATGTAGGCCCTATCATGAGATCAATGGCAAACTTAGCGGCCTTGCCTGCACATGGTGCGCCGGTGAGAAGCCCGGCTGCGTCGCGAGCTCCAGAGACGACATTAGCCGTCTTGGTGCGGATACCCTCTGCTTTAGCTGCCTTACCCCCTAGTTCAGATTGTGGCCATACTGTAATGCGCTCTGACGTCCCCGCTGCTGCCAAGGCTGAAGCTGCTTCGCCCGCAGAATTGCAAATAATCGTGCTAAGCTTCTACTACGAAATGCAAGCCGTGCATAGTAACGCAATAGCAGCAAGCTCGTCCCTTGGTACATGCCTGCTGAGAGTACTGCACAGAGATGCTCGCATGGTGGCATCGCTAGAAGCATCAATGTCCGCAGAGGTTGCTGGCATTGACATGAAGTTGAAGCGACACAGCTCGTGCGCCCGAACCACTGGGGAATCCAGTTCAGCACCGAGCAATGATGCACCAATCGCCTCTCCGAGGTGCTGCAGGGCTGAAACGAACGATTTTACGCTACTTGTCAGCCATAGTTGTTGCTAGGTGCTGTGAAAAGTTACTACGAGGGAAGTGGAATTGTTGCTTGGGTTGGACTGGGTGTTCCCAATGCGAACCTCCACAGTTCCAAGCCTGTGACGTGAAATTCCATTCGAACGGATGCCTCGCTTGTCTGCCGCCCCTGTACGTAGAGAGAGCCAAGCGGCCCCAATACTCTCTAGGACTGCTTGCGTTGCTGCAAGATGCGGCTGCTATGCGCGCATGCCAGAGTACTACGAGGAGCCAGAGCTTACAGTCGGTGCGAGCACCGCCACCTGCCGAGCCAGTCGTTGGGATGCCAGCAGAATTGAAGAGAATCGATCGATCTCTGAATCCACACTCAAAACTCCGACCATCTTCAGAGCCTAGGATTGCAGCACACCCGTAAGAGCTTCCAGCACTTCCGCTCGAACCGTGTTCAGGTTGGCTAGAGCTGCCGTCTCCCCCGCGATTGCCTACTTGCGTAAGCTACCCTATGCACCCATCTCCGCTACTTGTATAGCTTGAACATGGTTCACGCTAGTTTCTTGAAGAGCTGTGTCACAATGCGAAAGCGATTTTTTGCACAAGCGGGTCGCTCTAGCCAGAGTAGTTGCTTTGGTTGCTGCTTCCCCCATGGCGTCCTGAACTACCTGAGGTGAAATGGGAGGATCTCCGGCTGGTACACGAGCGTGCAGACTGATGAATTCAGCGGTGATTACATCGAGTTGTTGTTTTACCGATGCAGCATGCTCAACAATCCTTCGACTCTGCTCCTGCAGTAGCAGGTGCCTCCCTGCGAAATGTTGCTCTCCTGTACTTGCAGCAGCTACAAGGATCTAAGCGCATTGTTTTAGAACAGATACAGCTTCACACTTAGCTTTATCGCGAGATTCAGACTATCGAGCGACTACGGAGGCGTTGCTTATACTGTGCATCGATGCCTTTGTTGCTACACTTAGTTGCTTTAACGCGGATTCCAGCTCGTCGGCAGCCTTTGAAGCGGACGTCAATCCAAGCGAATCGTTCAAGTAATTGCTTGTGTCTTGCGATGTAGATAGCAGTTTAGAGGTTGTAGCCTGCTTAATGTATACGGCTGCCAACGAAGGCTATACTGGGAGTTGCATGTTGGCGTATACGAACTGATGCAATTGCGCCAGTGTTGATGCTTTGCCGTTTATATAGACGCGGCGCGCTTTGTTGTCGAATAGAGTGAGAAGGGTCACTACCTCCTGACTGGGAAGGTTGAGGACAAACTTAAGCTCTACTTCTCCTGTAGACGTTGCTCTGCCTCGTATCGCATCATGTTGCGTTGCAGTAGCCTTACACAGCAAGTCCTCCAGTCGCCGCACTCCCAGCTGTGCCGTCGACGCTCCAAGTCCGAAAGCAATAGCGTCCAAGAAGCACGATTTACCAATTCCATTCGGTCCATGCACGCTCAATATCTAACATTTGCTTCCTTGAGGCAAAGTCGCATTAATACTACTTGAAAATGTCTTGAACCTGCTAGCCCGGACGCACAGGAGCTTCGCCATCCTCCGCTGCAGTAATATGAGCAATACGTGGCTTCAGAAAAGTACCTCCTAGGCAAAAGATTGACGACTTGAACGGCTGTACCGCCTCTATGTTTCTGGAGCACGTGCGAGCATGTTTGCAGCAATCGATCATGCGACCAAATTATCTGTGATGGGTCGCAAATATTGTTCTAGATTTATCAATGAGAGCAGCCATCGATGGTGGCACTTTACCATTACTTGGAGTTCATGGGTTTTGTTGCTGTTTTCGTCTACATCGAGAGGATGCTTCTAGCCGGTTGCGTGCGTCAAATACTATTCGGAAGAAAAAATGCACAGCTTTCTTCCAAAGATCGATCCGTGTGCAGCTGTTTAGGTCGTAAGATCCGAGTCGTAAGATCTGTTTCGGGCGTACGATCGGCTCGAGTGTGTGTTAATTGTATCTAAACTCAATTTTTTCTCTCTCTCTCGCCACCCGTGCTGCGCAGGAGGCATATGAGGCGCAAAAGGCGGAGGAACTGCGGGCGATCCGCAATCTCGCCTATGCAGCGCGTGCCAGTCGATTCGAAGGGGCAGACGCCTTTGGCGACGAACTTGAGGAGCGACATCCCGCGGAACCTCTCTCGCCAGAACGCCTCTACGGAGTCTGAGGCGAGGTGGTTAGCCGTCGCAGGGTGTAAGCAACTCTTCACCTCTCCTACCGGTACTCTGGTTAACCCAGGTTGTGCGGTGTAGTGTGTGCTTTGAGTCTACATTCTGTTTCTCCCTCTGATGGCTAGCACCTAATTTGTCGTGACGCAATATCGATCCCCACACAGTAGGTTAAGGCAGCATTTGAATCGCCTGTAGTAATCATAGCTTTATCCAAGGTTACACCTGTGGAGGATGTCTTCGGACTCCTCGCACGCCATGCTTGTCTAGGAACGCACGGAAGTGTGGCGCGCTGTCGCCGGCGGCGCCGCTCGGCGAGCGGATCGATCGACCTTTGCCGGATCGGGCGTGGGTCTCTCTGCCAGTAAATTATACAGTTTCATACCAAGGGAGTAATACGTTTGCCATCAACATGCAATTCGCAAAAGAATTTTGGCAGTATCTGGAAATAGAGTAAGTTTATTTGGAATAGAGAACAGAAGTCTTGCGTGAAAGGGCTCCAGATCCTCAGTTCTACCTAGATACAGAATGAGCTTTCCCAATGTCGCAGCGGTCCTACTGCGCCATGGAAGAGTGTCAAAGTTGGTTTAGATGGTATTATGAATGACAGCTTTAGGAAAGAATCGAAAAAGAACATGCTGAAGCGCGCACTTGTAGTTTGGAAGCACGCACTCAACTAGGTGGGCAGATATTCCCTACCGCCGGTTCGGGAGCATTGCTCGGATAGAACTTTCGATTTGGCTTGCAACTCAGATATCCTACCTGTCAGAGATGTATTGCTGCTTGATTTTGCTGGTGCAATTCAGTGTTTGGGATGCGACAAGCCGGCGACGTCACTTGTCGAAGTTCTAGTAGAAGCTTCTGTTCGACTCTTAGCGTTGGACGTAGCTTTTAGCGGATTCCAAGGCTGGCAATCGCGACCTGCAGCAGATTTAATTCTTGGATAGATTGAACAGGAACAGTCTTGGCTTGTGCGACTGTGTCCGTGGGAATTCGACGGAGGTATCATCCTGTCCTACTTGGACCGCCGACAAGAACGCGGCTCTCGTCGCCTTCCATCTCAGAGGCTGTCCTACCCACCTCCAGTCGTAGCAGTAGGCGGCCCGTTAAATGTAGAAGAAAATGGCTGCGAGCCTTTGCACGAACTTCAATGTGGCGATGAAGGCATTTCGGCACCAACGGGGGGGTATACCCGAGCACCCGCAGCTTCCGGAAAGGGATCGATTCGCCTCCCCGTAGAAGAGCTGGAGATTCTGCAGGCTGCCGACGCTCTTGTTGAAGACAAGCCTCATATGCACTTATGGCCAGGGCTCTGGATTCCTAGTGGCGTGCTCTCACGGCAGGTACCGGCTGGAACACCGGATGCGCCCCTTGGCCGCGAAGTGACCGCGGCTCGAGCAGGAACAGGAACAGGGGCAGAGGTAGAGGTAGCCTCCAATGCTCCTCCAGTCTTGTCGTTGAGACCCTCTGGCACTGGAGCCGGCCGACTCGAGAGTGACCTGGCAGGAGCGACAATCCGAGCCCGGTGGACCGAGTGCGTGAGGGGCTGCAGAAGAGGCGCGTTCGTGTTCCCTGACGGATCGAGCGGAGGAACCAGCACTGCCAGAAGAACGGACGATGGAAATGGCGCCTTTCAGGACCCCTGCCCTTCCTCCTTGCTGGAATCGGTGGAAACAGGCACTGGCAGGGTTCAGCACTTCCGAGCACGGATTGCTGTCACCGCCGATGGCACCATCGGTCTTCAGTTCGCTGAGGCCAATAATAAGATATACTAGAATTTTAGCTCAAGCAGTCGCAATCGACTCGATAGGTCTATCGCAGCGCACACTTGCCACGCGGGGAAGCCACTGGGCGCCTTTGTAGAGGATCGGCTCGAGGATCGGATCATGAGGTCGGTGGCCGAGTTGTAGTCACAGGCCACGTAGAACCGCCCTGGAATGCGATTGGTCGGCGTAGGTATCCGCACCGTGGGCGGTAGTCCGCCCGAGGTGCTGCTCTAGCAGGTACCGCTACCGCTCCAAGGGTGGTTCAGGCGGTCATTTTCTCGCACAAGAGCAAGCGGTCCTGACAAGATTGCAGCTGGTGGTTACATTCGGAATCTGTGCACCTTAGAGAGTACTTCGATCAAGTCATAGGGTGGTACCGGTACTGCCGCAATCGGGTACAGAGGGTATTTCAGCTTGCGGAAGTCTCTCTCGGCTATGGAGCCGAATCGTTGCGTCCTCGTGTATTGTGCCTAGGAAGGTGATGATGAGAAGCTTACTCCGATTGATTCGAACTGTAGCGAGCCGGATAAGCTTCGATTTTTGGTTCAAAGCGATTCCATGTCAACGGAACGCCGGCGTGGGGATCTTGAGGACGTCCAAACTAGGTTCAAAGCCGATGTCATGCAGATGGAGCGTCCGATTGCCCCTGTCCTGACCAACGCTCCGTCTGGTTCTACCGATCACCTTCGGCAGCACGCTCTACTCAACGCGTGGAGTGAGATTGAGGACTGGGAACATGCATGTATGTCGCTCCGTGCCTGTGTGAACCTATCCCTGCTGGATTCAGATACTTCAGGACGTGGACCTGGAAGTGGGGGTGGATCTAGATCCGGGCCTGCTTCGTCTGCTTTGTCGGGCATGCAAGAGCACAGGGGGCAAGCAAATTCGCCTGGGGAGCCGCTGCTGCGTCCCGTGATACGGGCTGCTCTGAGCTCATGGAGTAACACCAGCACTGGGAGTGACAAACCTGGAGAGAATGATGCCCTCCGGCACATGAGGCAATGGGTGCTTCCGGCCGAAGAACTGCGCACTGGAGGTAAGCTACATGATTGGATCTGTAAAGGTCTGGAAATGCAGTGGCCAGGCGGACCAGGGTGCTTGAATGAGAAACACGGTGCTCCTCACTATCGCCGAATCGACAGCAGATTCACTTATGCTGGTGATAGCAGGGGAGACGTGGCTAGGGGTGGAGACAGTATCAGCTCTATTCTAGACGAAGTGTCTGTACTCTTGGCTGCCAGTCGGGCTATTGCTGTCGATGCCAAATCCATGGCCCGCCTCTTTGGCCCATCTCCTCCGGCAGTTATCAAAAGGGCGCTCACAGGACTCGCTGAGCAGTCAAAAACACGCTATGCACTCGCTGCCGGTGGAGGTCACAGGTCCTGTAGTTCCGGTGACAAGACCAAGCGTCGTCCCGATTTATCCATCTCTCGGTCAGCAGATCCGGGCATGCACATTGGACCTAGTCAAGCCATGTAGTAGCATCACGATCCCTGGGTGCAGGAGCAGGAGCTGACTACACAGATTGCGAGAGCCGGGCATGATCATCGAAATGCCCAAGATGGTAGGATCGCATGCGTCAGCACTGGCGATCAGAGCGACACGCAGCTCTTGTTTGACCAGGGGCAGGATAGTGGAGCAGCGAGGGGCGGTCAATCGCTGCCCGTTCAAGCGCCTCTGAGCGGCACCCGTTGCACCGCTGCCGAGCAGTTCTCCATGTCGCCGCTGTGTAACCTGCGGGACGCCGTGAAGCTCTCGTGGGAGTACACGGCAGGCGCACAGTGCTTGGAGATGGTACGAGCCAGAAAAAACGAAATGAAGATATTGAACTCCCGCTGTCCATGCGTCAAGCCAACTATTGTTTCTCTGAAAAAGAGGCAAGAGGGTCTTCGAGCGAAGCTGGAGCCTTTGGCTGACATTACCGAGCTGCCAGACTTCTTCGGGGCTTCATAGCTGCAAGTTCACGTGTAGTGCGTGTCTGTCCATGCAAGCTATGGCTGGTTAGATGCTAGAGCGGTGCCACGGCTGTCTCTCCGGACCGAATCTGAATGCCAACTGCAACTGGATGCAGTGACGGGTGCTCTAGAGCGGGAGATTGATGTGACCAAAGGCATCACAGCGGTTCAAGACTAGCTAGAGGCTGGGCAGCGTGTCGTCCTCACAGAGCTCTGCAGATGGCTCGCTGAGATTCAACTAGAGTCTGTGAAACTTCCGACGCCATCTGAACACTCTGACGATGACGGGTGGCTCGAGTAATTCAATAGATCCATGATTCCAATTGTGCTGCTGTTCAGCTCTGAGGCACCGAGACTGGCATGTGATTACAGTGATCGATCTTCAGGTGGTGCTGGTGATGGTAAGCTGGGCAGGTGTCGGGGCGAATGTGCCGCAAGTGGGTCTATTTTTGCCGATACATGATTTATAGTGACTCTCTTCATTTGATGTATTCTCTACCTAATCAATAACAAATAGCCCAGCGTCCTTGTACTTCACCCTTCCTAGTGCGAATTGTGTCGCAAGAGTATCTTGTGGTCCGATGTGGTATACCTCTAAACCCACGCAGTACCACCAGATCTACTTCGCGTCCTTGTCTCGTGCCCTGTCACCCCCCCCCCCCCCCCCCCCCCCCTGCCGTTGGTCCCCCCCCTCGTCCGCGGCCGGGCGCCCCCTTCCCCCTCCC
>Ga0136560_1002077_pt1 | contig 10169 bp, 4 predicted proteins | sample AntRauMeHopE1497_FD_104925 | JGI IMG/M metagenome (GOLD analysis project Ga0136560, IMG submission 104925) | Saline lake microbial communities from Rauer Islands, Antarctica - Metagenome Hop E1 #497 | ecosystem: Environmental > Aquatic > Non-marine Saline and Alkaline > Saline | place...
GCGTACGAAGCCTCGCGCTCCGCTCCCGGCGCTGCGTGGGGCGGTACCGGCTGCTGCCCTCCGTCCGGGTGTCGACCGACTCCGTCTCCACCTGGCGCTGACGCAGGGGCAGCCGGCGAGCGGCGCCGTCAGCCGGGATGAGGCACGCGCGCGACAAATCGTCGTCCGCGTCCGCGTCAGTGAGCCCGGAAAACCCTGCGGCGCGCGCGGGGGAGCGGTGCGGGGATGGGCGGCCGTCAGCGGGGCGCACACGGCCTGGCAAGGGGGCGCGCCCGGCCTCCAGGAAGTGGATACTACACAGCGGACGCGAACCGGGCCGGTCCTGGCTCACCGTTGACTTCAGGGATCTTCAGGAAGCGGGCAAAGTGCTCGACCTCCTTGAGGTTGTACGGCCTGGCCTTCTCCTTGCCGCCCCGGCCACCAGCACCGCGGCCATGCCTGCGGAAAAGTCACGGACGGCGGAGCGCACAGGAAGGGCCGGACAGGCGGTGTGAGGGTGGTGGAGCGCAATCGCCGGCCACGAGGTCGCGTGCGGCAGTGTTCCCGGGGCCAGCCCGCGCCGGCGGCTTCAGCTGGCTGCCAGGCCGACCCGGCGAGCTAGCGCAGGCGCTGGCACTGGTGGCCAGCCGCGGGGTCAGCGGGCGGGCGGCCGGGCCGGGCTATGCGGAAGATGCCGCGATCCGAAAGGGCAAGCCCGAAAACGGGCGCCTTTCACTGGACGACTCCCTCCTGCTGCAACGCTGCGCCCCCCCCTGCGCCGCGCCAGGCGGGGGCTACCGCCAGCACCGCCTGCCAGTGCCTCCGCCCATTTCCTGAACATGGCGGTCTCCCGCCGCTCGGAGGCTGGGGCGCGGCGCTGGGGTCGGTCGTGTACGGGCGCTGACCCCACTCGTCCGTCCGGCCACGCACGCTCCCGGAGGCGCGCTGCGGCCCGGCACGCCCCGCAGGCACCCGGCTTGGCGTCGACCATCCGTGCCACCCGCACAGATGGCCTGGGAAGGCCTCCCACGTCGCCGGCAAAGCGTGCTGCCTCGACATCCGCCGCACGTCTCGGCAAGTGGCTCCTGCCCGGGAATCGTGCCCCCCGTCCCGCCCGACAGGCCATTTTGCCCCTGGAACGTGCCGCGCCCGCCGGCAGGTCTCACCCCTTGCGAGTTTCCATGGCACAGAGCCGCAGTGCACGGTCCTGACCGCGTGCGACGAGCGACGGTCTTCAGGCAGGAAATGCGGAAAGCTCTGCCTGCACGTGTTCTTGTCTCGGCCGCCCGCTGGGGACACCAGTCCCCGCCGCGATGCGGAGCGGGACTGGGTCGGAAGGCTGGGCGGCCCCCCTCGTGTGCGCGGCCGGGGCGGGAGCGATCGCCGGCGTGGCCGCCTTTGCCGGCGCCTGGGCACTCCGGCGCAAGAGCGCGTCGAGCGGTGCTGTCGCGAGGCTGCCGCCGACGACGGTGCCTCCTGCCGATGATATCGCCAAGGCAATGCTGGTGCGTGCCGGCCGGGCGTGGCCGTCGCTTGTGGGGAAGACGCCGCTCATCCGCATTGCCTGCCTGTCGGAGGAGACCGGCTGCGAGATCCTGGGCAAAGCCGAGCACCTGAACCCGGGAGGGAGCCCCAAGGACCGGGTCGTGTTCCGCGCGGTCTGTGATGCCGTGGCGCTCGGCAAGCTTCGGCCGGGGGGCGTCGTGGTCGAGGGAACCAGCGGTAGCACAGGCATCTCGCTGGCTGCCCTGGCGCGGTGCATGGGGCTTCGGTGCGAGGTTTTCGTGCAGGACGACGCGTCCGGCGACAAGGTTGCGGCGCTCCGGCGCCTCGGCGCGGCCGTGACGCTTGTTCCGTCGCAGAGCATCGTGTCGCCGGCTCACTACGTGAACCAGGCCCGGCGGCGGGGCCAGGAGCCGGGGTGCCTGTTCGTGGACCAGTTTGAGACGGCTTGCAACGTCCGGGCGCACGAGGAGGGGACGGGGCGGGAGGTGCTCGCGGCGGCCGAGCGGGTGCACGCGTTTGTGATGGGGGCCGGGACGGGTGGCATGCTCGCGGGCGTGTCCCGCACGCTGAAGCGGCACCGCGGCGGGCGGGCGGAGGCGGCGGAGCCCGCCGGTAGCGGCGGGGTGGACGCTGCCGAGCGGCCGAGCGCGCCCCCCGGCCTCGGGGATCGGCTGCGAGCGGCGGTGGCCCGGTCGGGCGTCTGCGTGGTGCTGGCGGACCCGTCGGGGTCGGCCCTGTTCCACCGGGCGCAGCACGGGACGGCGTTTGCCGAGGAGCAGTCGGAGCGAACGGTGCGGCGGCACCGGTACGACACCGTGGTGGAGGGCATCGGGCTCGACCGCGTGACGTCAAACCTGCGCAGAGCCGTCCTCGACGCCGCCGTGAGGGTGTCGGACGCCGAGGCTGTCGCGATGTCCAGGCGGCTTGCAGAGCACGAGGGACTATTCCTCGGCTCTACCGCGGCGGTGCACTGCGAGGCGGCGCGGCGCGTGGCTCTGGCGCTGGGACCAGGTCACACGGTCGTGACGGTACTGTGTGACGGCGGGGAGCGGCACACCACGCGATTCTGGAGCGACGACTACCTGAGAGACGCCGGCGTGCTGCCCGCTACGACAGAGTCGCCAGGGCCTGAATGCAGGACTGACGGGATCGGGTCGGCGCGGCACGCGTGACAGTGTCAGGGGGTCGGCCGCTGGCGGTGTCGTCGTGCCGTTGCCCCGGCGAGGCTCGAGCCGACCGGGCTGACGACGTGGGTCGTCGAGGAGCGACGCCGACTGCCGATGGCACCGTCACGACACCTGGACGACACCCACGACGGCCGCCCACGGACCGCCGCGAGGCGTCGTGCGGGAAGCTGCCGTGCGACTGGTGGGAGGGGACGGTCGGGTACGTCGTGCGGGCAGCTGCCGTGCGACTGGTGGGAGGGGACGGTCGGGTACGTCGTGCGTGGGCGGGGGGTCGTGCCGGCGTCGTCGGAGGTGTAGCCAGGGGCCGGCACAGCGCCGCGTGGGGCGCGGGAGCCCGCCACCGTCGACGGGTCGGTGTGGGCAGCGGATTGCGACATCGGGCTCGACCACACCGACACCCGGTCGACGGTCGGTGTCGCGTCATTGGTGTCGTCGGTCGTGCGTGGGCGGCTGCCATCAAGCAGATACGGATTGTCGGGGAGCTTTTGGACGAGCCAAGCACCCTCAGAGCGAGTTGGGAGTTTGGCGGCGCCTCCTCCGCAATCTCACCTGACAGCCCTGCCCGCCCCGGACATCTGCGCTGTCACATCCACTCCACTGCTTGCGTGGTACATCCTGCCAGCTGACTGAGGCCTCAGGCTCATGTCAGCCGACGGCGTGGCGCCATTCTTCGCCAGGGGCAAACGACTTCCTGTGGATCAGGCGGAGGAAACTCCTCCGCCTGCCGCCTCGCCCGCACCGTCCGGCGCTTCCGGTCCGGCCCCATTTGTCAGGAGGGTAAAACCTTCACCGGCTGCGAAAGGTCCCAGGCCTGCCGCGGCGGTGGCGGCCAAATCATTCTATCGCAAGCCGAAGCCAGCGAGCGAATCCGGCGCAGCCTCCCCAGCCCCGAGCTCGCCTTCGGAGCAGGCTCCGAGGTCGCCGGCATCTGCTGCGCCTGCGGTCGCGAAGAGCGCGCATCTTCGTCCTTTGCGCAATGCCTCGGGGTCGGCAGCGGCTGCCTCGGCCGTTGCTGCGCCGTCGGCCCCGCCTCTGGCAGCGGCGACGCCTGGCGAGGCGGCCTCGAGGCTGGAACCGACAGTGGATCCGTCCGCCGTCGCAGTTGCGTCACCATCGCCGGCGGGAAGCACTGAGCGCGGCGCACGCGCCCGCAGAAGCTCCGTCGGTCCCGACCTGACGGACGCGGTCGCATCGGCCGCAACCACCGCGGCGGAGCTGCTGGAGTACATCCAGAGGCTCGGCCTGATGGATGATGAGGCTGCGCGCGACTTCTCCGGGATGTTCGAGCAGTTTCTTGTTCGCCGTCATATCCACGCCCGCTACAAGAGCGGCAAGCAGGTCAGGGCACCAGGAGCCGGCGTTCTGCCCCCGTCTCCCGAGGTCGTCGACTGGGCGCGGGTGAAGCCGCCGTCCGCCGCGCACCTGGACGACGCGGCCGTGGCCAGGGCGAGGAGCGGCAGCCACGGCCAGGACGAGACGGACCCGGACGGCGCGGGCGCTGCCTCGGCGGCACCGCCCGTGGGGGCGACGCTGCGGCGCCGGGCCGACCTGATGCGCTGCCCCAAGGACGGCGGGGTGCGCCAGGACCTGCTACGCAAGGTCGCCGTGGTGAAGCTCAACGGCGGCCTCGGCTCCCGCATGGGCTGCTGGGGCCCCAAGAGCGCCCTGGAGGTGCGCGAGGGCCTGACGTTCCTCGACCTGGCGGTGCGTCAGGTCGAGTGGCTCAACGCGACGTACAACGCGGACGTGCCGCTCATCCTGATGAACTCGTTCCAGACGCACGACGACACGGTGCGGGTGCTTGGGCGGTACGCGCGGCACGACATCACCATCCACTGCGTCATCCAGTCCTGCTTCCCCCGCCTGGACGAGACGACGATGCTCCCCATCACAGGCGCGGCCTTCGCGCCGCACGACAGGGCTGCGTGGTACCCGCCCGGCCACGGCGACGTGTGGCGGACGCTGTCCCGGTCCGGGGTGCTGGACGAGCTGCTCTCGGAGGGCCGCGACTGGCTCTTCGTGTCCAACGTGGACAACCTCGGAGCCACCGTGGATCTTCGCATCCTGCACAGCCTCGCCGCGGGGGAGCTGGACGCGGGGGGCTGCGACTTCGCGATGGAAGTGACGCCCAAGACGAAGCAGGACCGGCAGGGGGGCGTGCTGGTGGACTACCTGGGGAAGCCGATGCTCGTGGAAACGGGCCAGGCGCCGGAGCACAAGCGGGCGGCGCTGGAGTCGCTTCGGACCTTTTCGAAGCACAACACCAACAACCTGTGGGCGTCGGCGCGCCGGGTGAAGGAGCTCGTGGACACGGGCGCGCTGCAGACGCAGGTCACGGTGAACCGGCGGGAGGTGGACGGCGTCGAGGCGCTGCAGCTGGAGACCGCGGCGGGTGCCGCCATCGCGTGCTTCCGCCGCGCCGTCGGCCTCGAGGTCGACCGTTCCCGCTTCCTCCCGGTCAAGAGCACGTCGGACCTGCTCGCCATCCAGTCCAATCTCTTCGACATCAAGCACGGCGCCCTCCTCGTCTCCTCCGCGCGGCAGGTCACATCGCCCCCCGTCGTCCGCCTCGGCCCCGAGTTCTCCCGCCTCCGCGACTACGCCGTCCGCTTCGCCGCCGGCCTACCCGACATGGTAGAGCTGGACCACCTGACGGTGAGCGGCGACGTCCTCTTCGGCCGCGGCGTCGTCCTCCGCGGCACCGTCATCATCGTCGCCAACGAGGGCTCCCGCATCGACGTGCCCGACGGCGCGGTGCTGGAGAACAAGGTCGTCACCGGCAACCTCCGCATCCTCGACAACTGACGGTCTGGTGGGGGGGCGCTCCCGGGGCCGCGCTCGGCGCCGCGACGGGGGGGCGCCGGCCTGCTCTGCCGGTTCGGGAGCAGCGCCGCCCGCGGGGCTCCGGCACGCGCGCCCCTGTGCCGTTCCATGTTCGATCGCGAGCCGGCGCCAACAACAGTGATGGGGTTACAGTCGTCGCGCTCGGGCCGCCACGGCGCCGTCACAGCGCCGTCACAGCGCCGTCACACCGCCGTCACACCGCGGGGCCGCCAGCCCTAACCTCCCCTGCCGCCCTGGCTCACTCGTCCGCGCGGCGGCGCCGCCTCCGCCCCGCCCGCCGGTCCCCCGCCACAGCCTCCCGCGCCGCCGCCCCAAGCCCCGCCGCCCCGTCCGCGTTCCGCGGCGTGCCTCCCCTCACCGCGGCGGGGAGGAACACCTCGGCGTTGCGGGCCAGGCTCGCGACGCTCATCATGTCAGAGGCGTCGTCGGCCTCCAGCGGGCGGATCACGCGGCGGCGGGGCTGCCGGGGCGGCGTGGCTCGGTCCAGGCCCGCGGCAGCGGCGTCGGCCGCCGCCCCGTCGCCGCCCGGGGAGCCGCCCGACTGGCCGCGGCGGGAGCGCGCCTTCCGCGGGGAGCCGCCGGCGCCGCTGTGGCGGCTGCTGCTGCCCGAGGCGCGCCGGCGCGGCCGCCTCGACACCCCCGCCCCGTCGTCCTCGCCACCCTCCTCCTCCCCCTCCTCCTCCTCGTAGCTGCCCCCGTCGTCTTCGTCGTCCCCGTCGCCCGTCGCGTACCCACCCTCGTCGTCCGCCGACTCGCCGGACGACTCGTCGGACGACTCGTCGACGGCGTCGAGCCCCGCGGCGGCGGCGTCCTCCCCCTCCTTCCGAGCCCTCTCCACGTACTCCTCGTACCGCTGCGCGTCGCGCGTCAGCCGGGCCGCCTCACGAACCCGGTCCGCCTCGAGCGCCGCCGCGGCCCGCTCCATGAGCTCGGTGTACGCCTTCTGCGCGGTGATGCAGCGCATCCACGACGACGCGATGGCCTCCGACGCCGCCTGCATCACCAGCTCGTAGCCCCTCGCCGTGGCCACCCGGAAGGTGCCGCGCCGCTTCATGGCCGTGACCTCGGTGACCTCTCGCAGCGGGACGGAGCCCTTCTGTCGGAAGGAGTCGAGCTCGAAGTACTCCAGCGCGTGGCCCACGAGGACGAAGTTGCGCTCCTTCCAGTTGCGGATGACGTGTCCCTGCTTCACCAGGGGGCCCGACTTGATCATCTTGTTCGACCGCACGCCGAAGCCGCGCATCTGCTGGCGGACGCCGCGCAGCTGGCGCTCCCCGATGGTGCCCGTGATCCAGGGGTGCCTCAGGAGCTCGCGCGAGGTGAGGCGGCGGGTGGGGTCGACGACGAGGAGGCGCGCGATGAGGTCCCGGGCCTGGGGGGACACGCCGTCCCACGCGGGGCTGTCGAACCGGAAGGACGCTGCCCGGATGAGGGAGAAGAGGTGGTGCTGCTTGGGGTGGGAGAAGGGGGGGTACCCGCAGAGGAGGATGTAGGTGATGACTCCGAGCGACCACATGTCGACCTGCACGCCGTAGGGGCTGCGCTCCAGGATCTCGGGGGCGACGTAGGAAGGGGTGCCGCACGGCGTGGTGAGGCCGTCGACGGGGACGACGGACGCGAAGCCGAGGTCCGCGAGCTTGAGCGAGGCGTCGTCGGCGGCGGACTCGAGGAGGATGTTCTCGGGCTTGAGGTCCCGGTGGGCGATGCCGTGGGAGTGGAGGTAGGAGAGCGCCTCGGCCAGGGCCTTGACCGTGTCCCGGGCGCGCCGCTCCGTGTACACGCGCATGCGGACGATGCGGTCGAAGAGCTCCCCGCCGTCCATGAGCTCCGCCACCAGCACCCAGTGCTCCCGCTCCTCCCACAGGCCCACCTGCGACACCACGTGCGCGTGCCGCACCCGCCGGCCGACGCGCACCTCCCGGTAGAGCGAGCGCATCGCCGCCGGGTCGTCGCGGCCCAGCGTCTTGAGCACGAACTTGGCCGCGAGCCGCTCCCCCGTCGACCGGTTGACGCAGGCCCGCACCACAGAGTAGGCGCCGCGCCCCAGCACGTCGCCGGCCTCGAACCGCTCCCGGAAGCGGCCTCGCTCGCACAGGGAGCGGAAGTCAGCGTCGGTGGGGACGGGCTTGGGCCCCCCCTCCACGGCCGGCCTCGCCAGGTGGACGGGGAGCAGGGCCGACTGGTGGAGAGTGAAGCTCTCCCCCGCGCCCCTCGATGCGACCACGTCGGAGCCGCCGCGACTGAAGGCGAATCGGCGCCTGGACGCGTCGGCGGAGGCCCCCCCGCCCCCGCGGATGAAGTCGAGAACGCTTCCCTCCCGCGTGGTCATGGACGACTTGAGGCTGTTGACGGCGCGCGCGTCGCGGTCCGCCCCCGACGACACCGCGGCGGCCGACGCGGCCCGCCGCGACGACGCGGCCTTTCCCTCCCCGCCGCCGTCCTCCTCGGCGCCGCGCCCCGGCCCCGCCCCGTCCGACGACCCGTCGCTGAACGCCCTCCCCCTGCCCCCAACGGCGGCGGGCCGCGAGCCGCCCAGCGCCCGCTCCACCGCCGAGCGCCGCAGCTCGTCCTGCTCCGCCCCGAGCCGCCCCGCCGCCACCCCCCTCGCCATGGTCATGGCCTCCGCGCCCGCCGCCGGGTCCGGCCTCACGCTGAGGGCGTGGAGGAGGAGGTGGTACCCCTGCTGCGTCACGGGGGTCCACCGGCTGTCGCGCGACGCGAAGTGATCGCTCATCGTCGCGACAAGGCGGCGCTTGAACGACAGAGGCACCTCCTCCACGCACAGCCGCGCGTGAAGCCAGCGCATCCGCTCCGTGAGCTCCCGCTCCGTGGTGGCCGACGCCGCCGCGCGCAGCAGGTCGTCGAGCTCCGGCGACACCGCCTGCGGGTCGCGGCCCCCCGCCATCCCCTCCACGAGCGCGTCCACGGCCCGGCGCACCGCCTCGAGCGACGCGTCGGTGCCCTCCATGACCCTGTCGCGCAGGTCGTCGCGCTCCGCGGCCGTGATGGCGGGGTCGTCCCCCTCGGCCAGCTCGTCGATGTGCCGCAGCAGCTCCGTCGCGGGCGGCGCCTCGAAGCGGGCGCGGTCGAGCGCGCGCAGCCACTTGCGGCGCGTCGCGCGGCGGTCGGCCACGAGCTCGTACTGCCTGCCTGACGACGTGGTGACCGCAAACGCGCAGTCCTCCTCCGTCGCCTTCACGTCGGTGATCTCCGTGACCTGCACCACGCCGCGGGGGACCACCGCCACCGCGGACGGCGTCGTGCGGCCGAGAGCGGCATCCGAGTCGGCCTCCTCGAACCAGGTCAGGTCCGTCCAGGTGAGCCGAAAGAAGCGAAGCTTCAGGCTCGTGTTGATGGCCCCCTGCGCGGGAGCGGGCGGTAGCGCGCGGCGGGGCATCGATGGGCCGGGCGCCGCCAGCGCGCGGCCGTGACACCAGGTTCCCCGCGCCGGCGCGGGGCGATGGCAAGCATCGCCGGCCGGGTGTGACGCCCACAGCCGGCCGCCCAGGGCAGGGTCGCGGGTCACCGGCGCGTCGACGGGCCAGCACACATGCGCGCACGCGCCCGTCCCGCGGCGCGTCTCACCCGCTTGTGCAGGAGTCCGTGCTGCAGCACGTCCTCCACGGGCTCCCCGGGCGACTCCCCGGGCGACCGGAGGCTCGCCGGCCGCGCTGCGGCCATCGACACGGCAATCAAACGAGCCCTGGGAGGGGCGTGCCGCGCGGGTGGCAGCGCCGGGGCGAGGACCCGGTCTGTCGCGAGCAGCTGGGGGCAGAGACGAAACCCTAACCCAGGAGAGTGGCCGGGCGGCAGACTTGAGCGGGCCCAGCACACGCAGGAGCGGCGCGATGTGCTGCTCGCTGGTGGAATGGTTCCTATACTCGGTGAACCTCGTCTTTCTGCTGGCCGGGGCCGGCATCGTGGGCGGTTCCGTGAGCGTTCAACCTGGCTGTTTGCAGGGAATTGCGCGCAGGTCATCCGCGGGCCGCCAGCGGCGTTGACGCGCTGCTTCCCACTGTTTCGGCCGGAAGCAGCTAGAAAAGCTCCCACCTGGTGCTGTGGGGCAAAGGCAGCGCGGCCGCGGACTGGAGCTCGTGGGCGGCCTTCCCCTTCCCGACATGTTCCCGGCGCTTTCCCAGGCTCTATGCCCCGTGATGGAACAACTCGGTCCCGCTGCGCGCTTGTAACGTCCCGCAGTCGTACCTTCTGATCCTGCACGGGGGGTCGGCGTCTCTTCCGTCAAACCCTAGCCAGGCGGAGGTCTTGCAGAACATCGCCAAGAACATCCCGACGCCCCTGATCTGGCCCCTTTTCATCGTCGGCATGGTGTGCGTGCTGATCGCGCTCCTGGGAATCTACGGCGTGTGCGCCAAGCGCCGCGTCCTCGGCCGGTGCGTCCTCGGCGTGTACGGCACCGTCATTGTGCTCGCGGTCATCGTCGAGATCTCGCTCGGCGGCGCGCTCTTTGCCTGGAACTCGGGGGACGACTTCGTGGGCATCGGGACGCAGGAGGCCCGCCTCCTCAACGCCACGGCGGCGCGCGTGTACCCCCTCTGCTGCAACGAGCTGAACCACACGGTGCTGCCGCCTCACCCCGCCGGCGGCGACGATGACACCTGCCCCATCCCAGAGTACTCGGACCAGCTGACCGAC
>Ga0136560_1002079_pt1 | contig 10168 bp, 6 predicted proteins | sample AntRauMeHopE1497_FD_104925 | JGI IMG/M metagenome (GOLD analysis project Ga0136560, IMG submission 104925) | Saline lake microbial communities from Rauer Islands, Antarctica - Metagenome Hop E1 #497 | ecosystem: Environmental > Aquatic > Non-marine Saline and Alkaline > Saline | place...
ATGTAATAACCCACTGTTAAATTTAATAATGTGATTGCATCTATTCAATTAATTGTCTATTTAATGGAAAGTGGTGAGTGTAATCCACTAGATATCGAATGGTTCAAAGCTTGCTGTTAAAACAAGCTTCCCCCCTGTGTGTCATGATACTCCCCTACCATAATACTTTAAGTTAATATGTTTTATTAGCCTAGTTGAATAGAAAATGTTGTTTGTTGCGCTTACCATTAATTAGGTATATTAGTTTTAAATCTAACGATAATTATAGCTTTATTTTACATTTTAGCCACCTTGGCTTAGTTCATTTTAATTTTTAAATTTATTTAATTCAATAATTTAAAATTAATTTACGTTCAAGCAATAGTCTCCGACAAAAACTTATTAGTTTGAACTATAATTAATTATAATTCATCTTGTTCTAGCTTGAGTAGAATGTGATATTCTGTAAATTGGCAATAAATAACTTTTACATTTACTGAAACAGTAAATTAAATTGTAATTAACTTATGTAATTCCAAAACACTATTTAAATTTTTTAAGGTGAAGTTTATGCTTTTTGACAATTCCGATGTCACAGAATCTCCTATTCGTCAAAAAATTCGGGATTTCTATCGTATCGATGAAAGCGTTGCTGTAGAGCATATTTTACCGTTGGCAGAAGTTAACGATGATGCTGCAAGCAGAGCTTGGGAAAAAGCCCGTAAAATTTCCTTAAAAATACGTAGAGATGAATCGGGAAACGGTGCAGTAGATGCCTTACTGGCAGAATACACACTGTCTAGTGAAGAAGGTGTGGTGCTGATGTGCCTGGCTGAAGCCTTACTGCGTGTGCCAGATAAACGTACTCAAGATGCCCTAATTGGTGACAAAATATCTAAAGGGCAGTGGAGCAAGCATATAGGCAGCAGTGATTCACTATTCGTTAATGCCTCATCGTGGGGCTTAATAGTAACCGGCACCATGGTTGATTACGCTGATGAACGCGAAAAAGATAGCTTTGGTTTATTGAAGAAAGTTATCGGTCGTTTAGGTGAGCCTGTCATTCGCAAAGCAATGAACTACGCCATGAAAATTATGGGCGAGCAGTTTGTTATGGGTGAAACTATTCAAGCTGCAACTGAGTATGCCGCCACCATAGAGCGTAAGAATTTTGAGTATTCCTACGACATGCTTGGTGAGGGTGCGCGCACCATGAGTGATGCTGATAAGTATTTTAAAGCTTATCAAGTTGGTATAGATGCTATTGGGGCAGTTGCTCGTGCGTCGGGTAAGAACGATCCTCGCAGAGTTCCTGGCATTTCAGTTAAGCTTTCTGCTATCCATCCTCGTCACGAGTTTGCACAAAAAGAACGGATAATGACTGAAGCGGTGCCTAAACTTAAAGCGCTTTGTTTGCAGGCCAAAAGCTACAATATTGGCTTAACTATAGATGCGGAAGAATCCGAGCGATTAGATATATCCCTTGATATTATTGAGGCGGTATTTAGTGATGATGAGTTAGCCGGTTGGAATGGCTTTTCGATGGCCCTGCAAGCTTATCAAAAACGCGCTATTTTTATCGTTGACTGGCTACGTGAACTAACCTTGCGTGTTGACCGAAAGATGATGGTGCGCTTAGTGAAAGGTGCTTATTGGGATACTCAGATTAAAATCAGCCAAAAAGGCGGTTATAAACATTTTCCCGTATTCACTCGCAAGGCTTCTACTGATGTATCTTACCTCGCCTGTGCAAAAAAATTATTAGAATATAGAGATACTATCTATCCACAGTTTGCTACGCATAATGCTTACACTGTTACCACTATTCTTGAACTCGCAGGCAATGACAAAACAAGCTTTGAATTTCAATGTCTATACGGCATGGGTGGTTCTTTATATGAGCAAATTGTTAAAAATGAAAATATTCAATGTCGTGTTTACGCACCCGTTGGTCCTCATAAAGAGCTATTAGCCTATTTGGTTCGTCGTTTGTTAGAAAATGGCGCTAATTCTTCTTTTGTCAATGCCATTATTGATGAGTCACAACCGGTCGAATCTTTACTTGTCGATCCCGTTAAAAAAATGCAGCGTCTGAAAGACAAATATAATGGCCAGATAACCAAACCCATCGCACTATACCATGATGAACACGGTGTCGGTCGAGATAATTCTAAGGGCCTAGATTTGACAGATAGCAATACAGTAAGGTCTTTAAAAAAATCACTAGATCAATGGAATCAAGACAACTTGTTTTCTGAAAATGACATGCCAGAAGGGTCTATCGCCATTAGAAACCCAGCAAAGCATAGTGAAATTATTGGTTTTCAACGACATCACAGCAAGAATGAAATGCTCGCGATGATTGAAACGGCTCAACACGCATTTGCTTCATGGTCACAAACGCCTGTATCTGAACGCGCTGCCTTATTATGCCGTATAGCTGATGTTCTTGAACATCATATGGATGAGTTAATTGCCTTATGCATCAAGGAAGCAGGGAAAACGACTCAAGATGGTATTGATGAAGTCAGAGAGGCGGTTGACTTTTGTCGCTATTATGCACATCAAGCAATTGAACTTGCACAAGATGATCGTTTAGAAGCCCGTGGCGTGGTGTTATGTATCAGCCCATGGAACTTCCCATTAGCTATATTTATAGGACAAGTGGCGGCTGCGATTGCTACTGGTAATACGGTATTAGCGAAACCAGCTGAGCAAACAAGTTTAATTGCACTGCGCGCTATTGAACTAATGACTTCTGTTGGATTACCACATGGCGTTGTACAAGCAGTTATTGCACAGGGTAGTGATGTTGGTACTATTATTATTCCTAATGCACGTATTCAAACGGTTATGTTTACTGGTTCTATTAAAACAGCCACTATAATTTCGCAAACATTGGCTGATAGAGGTGGCGATCAAGTGCCCTTTATTGCTGAAACGGGGGGCCAAAACTGCATGATAGTTGACTCTACCGCCCTACCTGAGCAAGTCGTTGATGATGTTATTTCCTCAGGTTTTCAATCTGCAGGTCAACGTTGTTCTGCGCTTCGCGTGTTATTTTTACAAGAAGATATTGCTGATAATGTTATTACAATGCTTAAAGGCGCATTAGCAGAATTGCATGTGGGTAACCCTGAAAAACTGCGTACTGACGTAGGTCCAGTCATTGATCAAAAAGCGCTAGATTCACTCAATGCTCATAGTGACTATATGAAAACCCATGGTCAACTATTATACCAATGCGCTATTTCTGATGAGATAACAAATGAAATAGCAGAGAAAGAACATTTCTTTTTTGCGCCGCGACTTTATGAAATAGAGAATATTAGCGCGCTGAAGCAAGAAGTATTTGGCCCCTGTGTCCATATTGTTCGCTTTAAAGGCGATGAAATAGAAAAAGCCATTGATGATATTAACGGCACAGGTTTCGGCTTAACCATGGGTATACACACTCGCATAGAGCAGCGAGCCATAAATTTGGCGAAGTTATCACGAGCAGGTAATGTATATATAAATCGCAATATAATTGGCGCTATTGTGGGTGTGCAACCTTTTGGTGGTCGTGGTCTTTCAGGTACTGGGCCAAAAGCGGGTGGTCCATATTATTTACCCCGTTTAGTTAAAGAAAAAACAACGCCCGGTGCCAAGGAACTTAATGTATTACCACGGCAAGTAGAAGACTTAAACGGCGATACAAAAGCGCAAGCAGTATTATTTATGGATAGAGCTAGTGCGGCAGAAAAAATCTGGCGCTTGACCAAGTTAAATACCCGGATATCTCTTGTTAGCGAAGTGTTAGCAAAAATTGCCCGTATCGATATTATTGATAATTTAGCAGACGATTTAACTCTCACTTTAACGGCGGCGCGTTCACAATTAATTGATATTGAAAAACACTTGAATGAGCCAACGGTTTTACCAGGTCCAACAGGTGAATCTAATATTCTCTATTTAGAAAATCGTGGCAACATCATCTGTTTTGCTGACGAAAATGTTACTTTTCACTTTTGGTTGCTTTCTGTTGTAACGGCGTTGGCAACCGGTAATACAGTTATTACCGTGGTATCTGATTTATTTTATGATGAAGCGATAGCCTTTAGAGATAAGTTTGTTACAAGCGGCGAAAACGAAAATGTTTTTCAAGTGGCCCGCTTATGTCATTTAACAAGTTTGCTGTCACACCCTGCATTATCGGGTGTTGTTGTTGATAGTCATTGTGACCGTAAACATTATATCAGTGAGATGTTGGCTAAACGTCAAGGCGCAATTTTACCGGTGATCAGTTCAAAGTATTTTGATAATTTAACTCAGCGTTTATTAACAGAAAAAACAATTAGCATTAATACCACTGCTTCTGGTGGTAATACATCACTCATGACCTTAGATGAAAAAGATTAGCTATTCAGGGGTGAGCTTACGGTGAGACAATGCGACTTTCTAAATTCCATGTCATTCGTGGCCTAAACACAGCTGAGCCTAAGCACTCGGTCTATAATTAATCATAGAACGAGTGAATCTGCAGCCTCGTTATGCATTACTTAACGTTTGGAGTTTTTGTGACGGATAAGATAATTGTTCCGGTATCACTGCGCGTATTGAATAAAATAGCAAAGCACTATTTAGTGACTGTGATTAGTATCGTTTTATTTAATGTATGCTCTTTGTTTGCTTCAATAGTCCTAAAAGATTTTAATTGGTTAGCTGCATCCGGTGGTGTTACAACTATATTTGGTGTATTACTGACAGTTAGCCATTCAGTGCCAAAAACAGATGAGGAGGTTCAATATTATGTAGCTTCAATATTCCCAAAGTCCCGAGATGGGATAATGTCTGAGCTTCCAACAGCAAGAGGAGTTAATCTATCAATCCCTGAAGTTAGTGATGATGATGAAGCGCTAATGAAAAATACAGCCAAAAAAATCCTTAAAATTGAGTCCATCGGTGTAACGTTAACTATTATAGGTACTTTACTATGGGCATATTCTGGTTTTTTAACAAACTTTATATATCCGGTTAAATGTATAACAAGCTGTTAAGTAAGGACAAAAAATAATTTTGGTGGCTTACTGTTAAAAGGAAAACAAGCCAAGCCTTAGAGCGTTTGTAGCCGATGCGACTGCACCTTGTAATGATATTAGTGTTTTCATGAAAGATACTTTCATTGTTAATTTATAGAAATAGTGGTGATAATTGGTTTAGCCCAAAATGTCTTTCACAACTGCAGATAACGATGTTGCTTCTGGCGCTTCTTTACGCGCCAGCGCTGGAGTCTGGCGAGACCATGCGCCTGTTTGCGCCAGTTGTAACATGAAATGCGCGACGTCGGCCATTCGGGTACGGATCAAATCCTGAGGGATCACATCTTCGGTGACCACATAGTCGCCAGTAATTTCTCCCTCCATTAGCCAACCCGGACGCACCGCAGTCCAATTTATCGGCGATGCTCGCAGCTGCGTTTCCATTTCTGCCATATCATCTAGCACATTGTGAAGGGCAGCCATCATAGGAAGTTTGAAGTATACTGGACCACGATTTTTGGCCTCAACAAAGCTAGCAGAAATCACTATCAATCTATCCACCTTTGCCTCGCGCATCCCCGTAATTATGTTTGTCGTCCCTTGCGTATATAACGGCGGCGGATCCAATAAAACTTTAGGCGCTTTGCCCACGCCAAGACACGACAGCACCGCATCGCATCCCGAAAATGCGCCTGTTAGCTCATCTGTTAGCACATTGGCTTCGACCAATCTTATATTGCTTTGAAGCGCTGGCGCGTCTGACCAGTCTAATTCAATCGCAACAACATGGTGACCACCGTCCAGAGCCAATTTAACTAGATTTTGTCCAACCGCACCCTTGGCGCCCAAAATTGCAAGCTTCATCTGTTACTCCCGTTTTTTAGCTACTGATAAAAGAAATGTCACGCTTGAGACACGTAATAAGCATTGATTTGGTTGAATTTAATGTCATAAACTAAACGTTTGCTCAAAATCTTTATGCAATGCTCAATTAAGCTGCGTCAAAAACACACACCCTGATATTATTGCCTTGGTCTTGCCAGTCAGTTGTAAACTCTGATTTAACTTGCATTTGAAACATCCAGCAGCTTAAATGCGTAGAGTAAACCGGCTAAACTGGTGGCAAAGAAAAACCACAGCACTGCCAGTAGTGACCACCAAGCAATAGCGCTACTAACTGCGCCGACGATTAATAATAGCACGCCAATTACCGAGTTACTAACCGACACATAGTCGGTGCGTTTGTTACCCGACGCCATATCGAGCAAATAGGTTTTGCGGCCCACCCTAACACCAGCATGACCAATACTGAGCAGTAAAAACAGCAGCAAATAGACGACAAGCGTAACTTCTTGCAACATCATATGCAACACGGCCAATAAGCCACAGCCCAGTAATGCAAGACCAGCCGCAATAATAATAACGTTGCGGCTGCTGCGATCCGCGGCCTTGCCCCAAATAAAGGTACTAATCGCGCTGGCCAAGCTGGCGCTGGCTAAAAACCATCCAAGAGTTTGACCAGTGTTATGTTGTTGCTGGGCCAGCAAGACCAAAAAAGGCGTAACTAACGCCGAGCCCAACAGTAAAGCACGGCAAATTACAAACTGCCGAAAATGCAGGTCGGTTTTGAGCAGGCTTAAATTTTGCCATGCCTGCTGCAGCGCGTTAACACCACCGTCAGTTTCACCCGCCTTCTCCTGCACCTGGCTAAATAATGCCGCAGCACTAAACCACAACAATCCAGCGACAATCAGCAACACCAGATAAACCCACAAAATGTTTGGTTCCTGTGCCACCAGCCAAAATGACACCAGCAGAGTCAAAACGCCCGATACCGTGCCAGCAATGCCGATAAGCTGGCCACGTTGGCCTTTAGGGACTGTTTTGCCCTGCACATCTTTCATGGCAACTGAGCACAGACCACGCCCTAGGCTAAACAGTATGAGCAAACCAATGATAGCTGAGCCTGCAGCAGCGCCGCGCAAATGACTAACAGCAAATGCCATCGCCAGCACACAACTGCCCTGAATAATACTTCCGGTAATCCAAAAGGTTTTGCGGATCGCGTAGCGACGCACCCACGCACCAATTGCCAACTGCGGCAACATTGAACCTGATTCGCGAATAGGCACCAACAAAGCGACCATAGCAGGCGGCGCACCGACCACTGTCATCAACCAAGTTAACACCGTTTTGGGACTGGTAAGGGCATCCCCCAAGCTCAGCAATATCTGGCTAAATAGCACCACCATAAAGTTTTTGGGTACTTTAGTGCAGGCGCTATCTGGAATATCTTGGCAAGCACGGGCATCCTCTTCATTAATTAACAGTTGATATATTGTTTTAGCTGCCATTATTAATTCTCTTTGTTCTATCCAATAATGTCTACCTTAACCAACCACCAATCCTCCCGAAATTAACAATTTAAATACGGTAACAGTCGCTCGAATCGAAGTCCTTGTTAAACTTATTGTCAAGGTCGTCTGATCTAGCGGAATAGTATTTCTAAGGTCTCTGGCTCAACAGCATTGGCAAACTACTTTGCATTTAGTGCCCGCGTCAAGCGAAAAACCAGAAGTATTAGCTAATTGACCATAGCAATGCAGCTCGAACACTTGGCACTCAAAGCGCTGTATCAAGAAGCATCATCAGCACAAACCCAATTATAAGCCCACCCGTTGCCCAACTTTCATGTCCGGCGCGATGGGATTCAGGAATGATTTCATGGCTGATTACAAACAGCATGGCACCCGCCGCAATCGCTAGTCCCCAAGGCAGAAGGTGAACCGAAAGGCCGATTAATGCAACGCCCAACACGGCCGCAATAGGCTCCACCAGACCAGAAAAAATACCAACGCCAAGGGCTACACCTTTACTGTAACCAACGCTAATCAAGGCCAAAGCCACCACAAAGCCTTCGGGAATATCCTGTATCGCAATACCCACCGCTAGGGCTTTTGCACCCACCAGATCCGGCCCGGCAAATGAAACACCAATCGCCATGCCTTCAGGAAAGTTGTGCAACACGATTGCTGTGACAAAAAGCCAGACCCGCTTGAGCTTTGTTGCCTGCTCGATATTGATTTCAGTTCGGGCGCCACCTTCAATGCCTTTCACAAAATGCTCATGGGGCACAAGCCGCTCAATCATCAGCAGACCCAGAGCGCCCAATATGATGCCACCGCCAACAATGCCCCCGGCCAGCCAGGAACCTGCACCCTGATCAGCGGCAGTATCCAATGCCGGTATGATCAACGAAAACGACGTTGCTGCCAGCATCACTCCAGCACCAAACCCCATTAACGTATCGATAAAGCGCTGCGAAAGCTGCCCCGTTAAAACCGCGGGAATAGTACCCAGCGCAGTTGCCGCGGCGGCAACCATACCACCCATCAGCGCGCCCGTCATATGCGGGTCATTCGCCACCAAACGCAAATATATGCCGGGCAACAGCGCGATGAAGCCACCGATAAGGATCGTCAGAACTACCCAATACCGCAATGCCATAAACTCACCTTATGTTAATAGTACCGCGACTATGAAGATAATAAGAATAAACCACATACCTGATCTATTCAACCGAGCCTGATTTTGCTGGGTTTTGCGCTCGAAAGTTGCTGTTATTTGCAAAGACACCCACTGACGAATCGGGTAAACTTGCAGTGCATCATCAACCAATAATACCGCACTTTTCGCCATTCTTCTTGCACCAAAACTCGGTCTTGAAGATCCCGGCTAAAAACCACGACATTCTCCCTAGACCTTATTCAGTCTGGGCTGGAAACATACGAATGATTTCGCCTTTGCATTCTCATACTATTAAATAATACGCACAAGCTACTTAACGACATGGCAAGCGCCGCAATAACCGGATGAACCCAGCCCCATACCGCTAATGGGATCAGCAGTACATTATAAGTCAAGGCCCAAAATAAGTTTTGATACATTAAAGTGCGCGCTTTTTGTGCCAACAAAAGTGTAGCAGGCACTCGATTTATACTATTCGGCAAATACACCGCCGCTGCCATGGCAGTGGCCGACGAGGCCCGACCCACGGCAATACCCAGTCGGGCACCCGCCAAAGCTAATCCATCGTTCAGTCCATCCCCGACAAAAGCCACGCGGGCACTCTTTTCTAATGTCTCAATAAATTGATGCTTTTGCTCTGGCGTATGCTCAAAAAACACTTTTTGTTTGTTAATACCCATACGCTCAGCTAAAGCATAACAGGACTGCTGCGTATCACCGCTTAGCAGATATACATCAAGACCTTGTTGATGTAGCGCAGTAACCGTTTCTACCGCCCCTTCTCGCACGGTTTCTTGAAAATTAATACTACCGGCATAACGTCCTTGCTTTGCAAGGTGCAACTGCATACCGTTATCGATAATTGTGGGCAGGCTTACCCCTTGTTGCCGCAACCAACTAGCACGCCCGGCCAAGGCAGCTCCATTAGTGCTTTTCCACACAGTGCCCTCACCGGCCTTACTTTCTCGATGACCGTCGGTGACGGGTACCAGCGATTTTGCCACTGAAGCTTGCAGGCCTTTGGCAGTAGGGTGTAACGAATCATGCAAAATGTTCATAGCGAGTTGCAATAAATCGCTATTATTCCAACCCGGCGCAGGAAGCACAGTATGAATGCTTGGTTCGGCCGTGGTTAGTGTGCCCGTTTTATCAAACACCACAACATTGATGTCAGCCGCCGCTTCCAACGCAGCCGGGTCGCGTAGCACGATACCTTGCTGAAGCATGCCCGAATACCCCATAGTGATGACCATTGGAATAGCCAAACTTAACGCGCAGGGGCAACTGACAATGAGTACCGCTACACCAATACCAACTGCGACCATGATGGACTCGCCTTGCAAAGTGGCCAATACTACTGCCAATATAGCAGATACAACAATCACCGGTATAAGCCAACGCGCAATGCGATCGGTTAGCTGTTGCAACGCCATTTTTCGACTCAGCAAGCCGCTAATAGAATGAGATAAGCGGTCGATTCTCCGCTCACCGACCCCCGCCGTCACAATTAGCTGTAGCTCTCCTTCTAACAAGGTGCAGCCTGCCAAAAGTTCATTTCCAGGAATCATCGGCTGGGGAGCATGTTCACCAGTTAACAAAGACACATCTGCCTGTCCAGCACCGGATTTTACTACACCATC
>Ga0136560_1002080_pt1 | contig 10168 bp, 15 predicted proteins | sample AntRauMeHopE1497_FD_104925 | JGI IMG/M metagenome (GOLD analysis project Ga0136560, IMG submission 104925) | Saline lake microbial communities from Rauer Islands, Antarctica - Metagenome Hop E1 #497 | ecosystem: Environmental > Aquatic > Non-marine Saline and Alkaline > Saline | place...
AAAAACTGTTCGGAATAAAATTATGTGCAATAACAAAAACAACGTCCAAACACAATATATTTTGCGATAGCAAGCAACGCTCATGCTAGCGCTCAGTCAAAGAGAGTGTGTGAGATTGGCTTGTACTTGCAGTGGTTGCTGTTTTTCAATAGATTTATAGTAAATTGAATGCGCTATGATGCTTGGTTCAATATCAAAAGATTTTGTATTTCCCGCCGCATATGTAAACCGAAGCAACGATATGTTCTAACTTTGCCTCAGTTGGCATATCCAATATATGTTGGAGACTTCACCATATTTGTAGCATTCACTTTTGGGCTCTAGTTTGTTCAGCAGATTTCTAATTAGAGTAATTGGTCGAAGTCTGACGATGATGAAGATAGCCTATCTGACGCAAGTTTATGTATAGGTGAGACATCGTTCACGTCAAGTGAAACCTTTTATTTACATATATCGAAAGAGGATTGGCCGCACATCATACCACGCCCTGTCACTGAATTTCCTTTGAATATGACCGCAGACCTGACTGCCCCTGGAGACACTGGCTGGGTTGACAAAAAACCTGAGAGTCTGGCAACTACATAGCCACCACGGCAGCCCAAGAGATCTCGCAAAAGAACCAGACTCGCCCTAGCACCTTCGCAGGGAGATCGAGTCACTGGGCATTCGACAATGGTGAACCTGGAGGCCAAGGCCTCGCCAATGTCAGTGCTAAGCATCCTTCCGCCGCCAGTACTTGGTCATGCCCACAGCATGGCATCTAGCCTGGGTGAAAGCATGAATGAGAGTTCAGTTCTAAAATCTGCGGTGTTCCGAAGGTGCAACGCTGACCAGTGAGGCATCCTCCGATATTGTTGTTTTGACCTGGATGCTCATCGGCCGGAATCTCCTTCTACTTCTTTACCTCTCTCCGGCAGAAGAGTCTACGCACTCTGTCTACACACCATCCTGGACGCTTTGTGACCAGGAAATCCCGTTTATGTTGAGCAAATCAGTTGTTTGCGCAGGAAACCGTGGATACGAAGGAGGTGCACTCATAAAGACGGATCAGCGGTGATGGTTGCACTTGATTCAGTCGTGGAGTTGCTACCCTTGCCGGTAGTACAGCTATAGCTTCTTCGGCACTCTTCAAATCTTATCCAGCAGATTACACGCGCATCTATAGACCAATTAGCGTTGCAGTCACAACATGTAAGTGCGTTTGTCAATCGAGTTACGCCTTTCTGAACACTTCGGAATGCACTATGTATGGCATGTTTCAGCACTTGTTCCCTGTCTAAGGTATTCGAGTGTGCGCAGGTCTCAGCAGCAGTTGACGCTATGTTGCTTCGATCTGTTGCATTCACAGCATGCCACGAGGTGCTCAAAGAGCCAATGGCAACTGAGGATTCTTGTGACGCTCTCCGAAGTTTACGCATTCTACAGATGAGCGCCGAAACAGCCCTAGTAGCCGCCTGCGAGACGCTCGGCGAGTTCATAGATGCCGCTGCGGCCGCCCATTCGCAAAATAGTGCTAGCAATTTGCCGTCGGCTGGTGTACCTGCTAAAGGAGGTGGCTACACGCAGAATGTCAAAGTAGAACTATCTGGAGGTGTAACGGGACATAAGTAGAGACTAGTGCCAGCACCTGACGCAACAGGATTCGAATCTTCAACACCAGATACAAGTAGCGCGGTACCTAGAACTCCTGTAGTATCGACCCATACGGAAGAACTTCCTCAAGTTCCGGCCCTTACGAGCCCTATTGCGAACATGACAGTACAATCTGCCTTGGGATACATTGACTAGCTGCAAGGGGAAGCCACCTATCGGCAGGCATAGTTATAGGACGTGAAGTAGCAGTACGATCTCCAGGTTCACATGCCTTCGACGCCGTGGCTGCAATAGCAACTGGCAAAATTGAAATCTCAAGTCGATGATGCGCAGCGGGCTCTCAATGCATGTGCAGCCAGCCTCAACGCAGCAAGGGGGACTCATGGCTTAAACGTGTAGGCGGCATCGCAACAAATGGAATCTATTATGCCATTCATGCAGCCGCATTCCCACGCATATAGACTTGCTGAATCGATCGTAGCATCATCAAGGGTGAAACCGTTAGAAGAATCGTGCTGCATGCTGCTGGCTTTAAAGGTTTCTGCTAAGGGTGCATGGATTCGACCATTTCTTGTAGAGGCAGTGCAAGGTTTGGCATGGACAGGTGCAGTCGATCGCATCGGAAGTTTAAATGACGTTCCCCTCCTTAACGTTGCAAGGCTGCTTTTGCAGCCACCACAAACTGCGCTGTTGTGGTGTTGCAAGAGAGAAGTTCGGACATCGCTCCTTTTTTAGAGCCTAATGAATGCATTGGGGTTGGCTAGCGCCGTGACCAACAGCATGTGCGAACTGCTGCAGATGTAGCTGGACTCGCGCTAGATCCCAGGTGGAGTTGCTGCCGCACAGCGATTTGCACAGAGCTTGAAAGCTACAATGATGGCCGGCAACCCCCCGTTGAAAGGGGTCGAGACACAAGGCCTATTCGGGTCAGATGGAGATGCTGTGTACAGGGACCCACCCGATTCTGGTGAAGCCGAACCCCTGCCGAGGTCTGAACACGCGGGGTAGTCCAATCAAGGAAGTGAAGCTACCTTTGCAGCGCCCAGCCAAGCTGCAGCATCGCATCCGGGAACTTCGGATGCCCTAGAAGCAGGTAAACGTATATTTTCGAAGGTGTAGCCACCCATTGCGCCAGCAAGCCCGCCCATGCTCACGGAACAGCCGATTGTTACAGAGCCACAGGTGAAGCGAAATCTTTAGGGCGAAGAGCCGTCGAAAGCTCCTGGAGGCGCAACTGATAATGCTCTAGTACAACAGTTTTCGAGCGACGAGCTGGCTGAGGTTGCTCGGAACCTGGAAATGATGAGGAAGCGCACTGCAGCCAGCTCTAAAACTAGGCTGCAGATAAGCAAGCGAGGGGGGCGACTGCATCGCAGATCCAGAAAAGTTGAGGCTGCCATTCGTGACATGGATGTAGTCATCATAGATGATAGCTTGTCGGACTGCTCTATCGATTTGGACCAACTTGATTCATGATTTGCACATATAAATATTTAAGTATCAGTGCGCACATCTTGTCATCAGATGTCCATTCGCCACACGTGAAACTGTCTATCGTAGAAGCTACAAGATCCCACTTCAACCGAGCATTTACTGGATACTTTACCACTGTCCGTCCCCGCGGTTTCCTCTGTTCTCCTACTCTGAGACTGGCCGCACGTCGACAACCAGTCTATACCGTAAGCTAGGCTCTCAGCGGGATGACCAATATATGCACCGACAGCTGATAAATTCAGGTTTTCGGTAGCCGCATGCGGACTACACATGGTAGCTAGGGCACCTTCACTTCTGTCCTTCGCTTCAGTCGGCGCCACACACCCTCCCTACAACACATGACACCCACCCCGCATACTAGCCACAGCAAGCAGGTTTGCGCACCGGCTAGATTCTGCAGCAAGCCAATCTGGGCAATGTTTGACGCGCCACACCCCGCCACCACAATCATACTCGTCCATATGTTCCTTCGGCATACGCCGATCCCATACTCTTAAAAAGTCGTCGTACCCGCCGGTCGCATATGAATTCTCATTTCTGGGGTGCCACTAGCACGTCGTGACACCACTACCCGAGTGAGCTTCTACACTTACAATTGGGGAGGAGGTACCAGTTCGAATATCCCACAATTTCAGCTTCCCATCCTCCGCTCCAGTACAGAATACACTATCATTGTGGCAGTTCCAAGCAGCAATCCACACTTCTGGCACAATTCCAGGTGCAAATGTGTGTGCAGTAAAGTGGTGCTCGACTTCTAGAGCGGAACTTCTACTTGACGGTTCAGAGTCCAGTGATACCGTTGCTGCCTCTGGTGGCCCGCCGTACCCAGTTGAAGCACGGAGTTTCAAAATACTCACTGATCCATGCAAGTGAGACACGACAAGGCGAGGGTCAGCGCATCCAGTAGATCTATTGGACCAATCTAGCGACAAGCAAATATCAGTAGTGCCACCATCGTCAGGATGTACATTCGAATCGCCACCGAAACTGCCGACTTCCACCAGAGATCCTGGTGACCCATCGCAGGACTTCATTGCGATCAAACGTACGGTACCACCCATTCCAGCAACTCCGAGTACTGGACATTTCCCCCCACTCCACTTGGAATCCAGCACTGCAGGGCAATCTATCTACCCGTCTCGCACCCATTCTAGTGATTCATCGGCTCCTGTTGACACTTTTCGAAAGAATTGAACCTGTCCTGTTTTAGTGCGCTTTTCCTTGTCAAGCTGGTACAAACCAAGTGCGCAAATATTCAGTTCATTGCTCCACTCTACGCTGTCTGCAGTCATACCAGCATCAACAGTAAATACTTGATTCGTACCTTGCGGATCCAGCTACTCTTGAGAGCCTCCATCATCAGAACCTAGAATTTTAGATCCACTGACAGCTGCCATGTAATAATATTTAACTACTGGGCCAGTCTGCTTCCAGAAAATCAGCTCGAATGCACGTAGTTTGCTGTTCGAAGGACATAAATTCATAGCCTATACGATTACGAGTCCGAATCCGGATCATGATGCACGCGCGCGGCGCCTTCGGGTCTCGGTTCCGTAGTTCTGTAGAGACAGCAACGAGGCCCACGTCAATACAAGGGGTACCGCAGCTACTCGCAGTGCAGAATAACATGATACTCGAAGATTAATGCCTGGTCAGATTTCATTGTTCCTTACAGTCTCTCTGCTTGCCTTTACTTGCTGTATTTTGCACGTCGATGGGGTAACTCCGTCTGAAAAATCTGCTGCTATCCAATACGCGCTGAGATCAAGAAGTGTCAGAATACGCAAGAAAGCGCAAGAAATCGCTGTTCAGCAAGAGTATGAAGTACGTCGCGCTGCTGAAGACCGTGCAAGGCTCCAGGATGGTGGGCTGCAAGTCGTACCAACTGCGGAGCAAGAAAGGTACCAATCGGCTGTTTCCGAAATGCTGAGGGGATCCCTGTCAGCGGCAGAGAGCGTCAAATCAAAGTTGGATGCCGCTGAAGATGTTGCAGTCCATCTTGCTCTTGAACGAGCAGCTTCGAGCAATGGCCGTTTAGCTATGAGCGCTATGCTCAATCTTGAACGTGGACCGACTGCCGAGAACCTCTATCGACGTGATACAGCCAACCCGAGCACCCATGGTTCGGATACGAATACTTTAGGGACAGATTTGGCTTTCGATTTCAATTAGAGAAGTAGGCAGGCTTTGGGGGTTCAACCGGCATGCGACGGCAAGGCCGGTGACCTGGCGATGTGCGTGCAATCTAGGCAACTACAGAAATAGAAAGAGCAGCTGCGAGGCTTAGAGCAGCTTGGTTTCGGTTTGCAACTACAACCACCTACATGACGTAATCCTGCCATGCAACGAGAGCTACTGCTGCAGTTCAGATCTTTTTGAGTAGAGCCACGTTACGGGCTCGATTCGTGACCTCGGCTATGGATCCGGATCGGTCCATCGATCTGATTTGGCATGGAGAGGGTGTGCTGCATATATGCATATGTTCCCGATAAGTGCATCTGGGTTATCTAGATTTCTGCGATCGTAATCTTTCCTTCGATACGGTGGGGTGTTTGCCATTCGCCGGCGGTAGTGCTAGGCTAGTTGTTCGGCTACTTTCAGTACAGGACGCACACAGCCAGTGTGGGCGCGCCATAAGTCGTACTCGTATGTAAGACCTAGTGAATCCAAGGTCTGTCACTCCGGACCACTGAAAACTCATTGGCTGGCGACGCCGCGACGCACGCTTACACGGCGGCCGAGCCAAAAGGAAAATGAACGTTCATTTCGATGGAAATGAACATCACACCATTGGTTCCGTTGAAAATGTATGTTTAGTTCCCAGTTCTGTGCGACACCCATGGGTATCCGTTTAGGGAAACCTGAAATTTAGAAAGATGTTATCCCTTTCTGTAACCGTGAGCTGAACATGCCGCAAAGTCTTCGTAAACACACCTCAACGCGAGACAACCAGGTACTGGTTTCCAGATTCTCTCCCTTGAAGCACGCAGTACCCGCTGCTGTAGTACATGCGGTTTGGGATGCGTTCAATACAATTGCAGATGGACTGGCAATCAATGAAGCAGAAGCTATTTCGATCTGCTCATGCTTACAATCCGTCCTGAAGCACGATCGAGGAGCTGTAGCCAGCGCTACGCGTCGAATGTTTGCACTCTTGGACTTAGACAGAGTGAGTTACATGCGTAGTGTCCCTCAGTGTGACGCTGTTACTGACTTGTAGGCCATTGCTATCATTCTAGATGTTTTTGGTCGTCACTGCAGGCCGGTGTTGTGGATGGTTTGGAATTGTGCTGCACACTCGCGGCAACATCAGCCATGCGGTCAACTGAAAAGCTAGAATGTGAGGAGTATGGGCACGCAGTAAAACGTGCTATTTGATTTGTGACTAGTCTTTGGCTTAGAAGCGTACGACAGCTTGTCTGCACCTCGCAGTTATTTATCATGTATATGATTTCGACCAACGACGACGGCTTGGACAGGACGAGATCGTCTTGGCGTTAGAGTGCACAACACGAGGTCTTGCCAAGTTCTCCAGGTCTAATAAAGCTTTAGTATAGGATGTGCATACCGGCCGTGCCAGTCGTTTTCTGCCAGGAGAAATGCCCGCAGGAGCAGAGATAGCCAGAGTTGTTCGGTCGCTATTCGAGCAAGCTGCCACGGCAGTCAACGCCGGATCCAAACCCAGGACAGGCCCGGTAATCTCACCTCTAAGCATAGACATGGCTTCATTTGTTTCGCTTGCTTACTCCCACGTCGAGCTGGGATCATGGATGCGGCACTGGGACTCCCCCGGAGTTGGTGGCTGCGACCTACATCCCGGACCAGCCACTGCGAACAGCACCCCTGCTATATCTAGCAGTGCCTACAGCGATGGCGTGGGCAAGAAGCAGCCAGCTAGCTACGTAATTATGCAATCTGCTGACTGCTCTGAGGCGGGGGTGGGGGAGTCCAAGGTTGGTGAGCCTGGAGAGGCTGGGGCCAGGAATAGCGATGAAAGGTCACAATCGATGCAGATTCCGATCCCGCAGGCTGACAGACTGTCTGGTGTAGGTAGACCTAAGGGTGTCCGTCCGGTGGCGGTTATTGCTGGTGGGGCATTTCAAGCAGATTCACCGTCTGCTAGGCCGGCAAAGTCTGCAAGCAACACTGGCTATGGGTAGCGCGTTGCCAGTTCTAGTGAGGGTTCTTCTGCAACCTATAGCGATGAGTTGGATGTGTTTGAGTTCCTGAGAGATCAGAACGCTGCCATCGCTCGATCCCCCGCAGAGATAGCCAGCAAGGACCCTGAGCTGTTCCGTCGGTTAGGATTGTCTTCATGCGTTGATATGGACGGGACACAGCCGCATCTGCAAGGACATCGAGATTGGCATGGTGCTACCACGAAGTCGCAGAGAGCTTGGGTCGGGCAAATCGACCTAGTTCGTCCCAGAGACACTATTCCGACCCCCCTTGAGTTGCCAGAGGCTTGTGTCTCCATTGAGTGGGTGTACGGCTTTAAATGTTAGAACAGCCGAGACACGGCGGCATACATACACACTGGGGAGGTAGTCTATCCAAGCGGCTCCACCATGGTCGTGTTGGACCCAACGGATGGAGTTGGAAAGCATACCCAAAGGTACTTCTCAGGGCACAGAGACGCTGTTACGGCTCAATCGGTATGCCTGTCAAAGTCCGGGACTTGGAGCGTCGTCGCCTCCGCTGAGTTGGGACCTATGCCACGCATCTGCGTATGGGATCCTCTCTCCTGCACTACTGTATGCGAGGGGCGCTGTCCACACGGTCGATCTGTCAGTCACATGTGTTGGAGCCCTGATGGGTCAGTTCTCATGTCAGTTGGAACAGATGGGCGCAAAACTCTATGTTTTTGGACCGCTGATTCTAGAAGGGGTAGGCTGCGGTTGCTGCAGTCTCACTGCCTCTTGCCTGCTATTGCAGCTCCAGTGAGCAACGCTGATTTTGACGCTTCCCTTGGATTCGAGCTTCCTTACCCGCCGGACTGCGTTGTTGGACTAGAGCCTAGCGAGGCGGCTGAAGAAACTCTGTGGAAGCGTGAGCAGCGACGCCGTCAGAATAGAAGCGGTGCAGCCGAAGATGACGAGGAACATTCCAGGCCTCTCCATGCTAGAACCGTCGCATCGAGAGTACATCCCGGCAAAATTTTAGGGGCTGCTTTCGTAGCTGACTAGCGGTCTGTTGTGTGCGGAATTGACTGCATGTGGGAAGTGTCGTTGGATGAGTGCTAGATTGACACCAGTAATCGGTTGGGTGACCCGATTGCGCAGCATTTCGCAGCCTCGGGAGCAGGCGAACACGTCTCTAGTGCTTCAGATCAACATTCGCCAGATCAATCCGGAGCGGGGTCTGCTTTCGCTCTTCCGATGGTATCTAGGTTTTCAGTGTCGGTGCGTCCTGGCATCTTCGGGAAGCAGGGGCCCGTTGGGCTAACAGCAGTTTCCCCGCATCCAACTAGATCCGACGCATGTGTAACAGGGACAATAGATGGTGACCTATTCATTTGGGCCGGTAACGTTCAAATTGGCCGCGTGCCTGCTCATTCATCGTCGCCTGTCACTGTTATCAGCGTCGCGCTCGGTGGCGGTCTCGTGTCTGCAAGTTTGCTTGACGCAAAGCTTGCAGTGTTTGGCCCGGGCATGGAGAGGCTTCGTCTCATTGATCTTGCTGGTCTAGGTCTCCTGAGCACCAGCATTCAATCGCTGCATTGGGACCACGTCGCCGAACGCATGCTGGTTGGAACCCACGGTGGGGAGATCCTAGAGCTATCAGAGCACGATGGTTCTAGCCTGCACCTAGAGGGGGCCCTCGTGCACTCGCATGCCAAAGGACTCGCAGCTGGACTTTGCTCTCATCCTACCAAAGATGAGTTTGCAACAGTCGGTGACGATGCCACCTTGCGCATTTGGGACTCGCTAGATCGACGCATGACCGCTTGCATCCGACTACCAACAATGGCCCGAGCAGTGACTTATCATCCATCAGGACAGTACCTCTGCGTTGGCCTGGGCAGTCCTGAGGGCTCGGAAAGAGCAGGATACTACAGACCCTCGGATGCACGGTATGAGCCAGCCGCGACGGAAAGAGCCAATAGAGAAGGGGCTTTTGTCGTGTTTAACACCGAATCATGGCAAGTTGTGTATGCTGCTCGAGATTCTAGGAAGTGGATTACCGCTGTTCGGTTTAGTCCAGACGGGAACACGCTAGCAGTCGCATCTGCTGACAGGTCGGTGTACATCTACGATACGCATGTATCAACCGCGAAAGGAGAGCACGAAGCTGCAACTGCCTCATCTAGAAAACTCAAGAGCGAACGCGCGGCAGCTCCCGAAGACGTAAACGTTAAAGTTCTGACGGCCAAGCTGCCGTCCAAATCAGCAGAGGCCCCAGCTGGTAGCAGGCTCGAAGTGCTGGACACGCAGGCCCATGAACCGTACACCCCACGCACTAAACTTGACGGTCATACTAGCCCTGTCTTAAAAATAGATTTTACATCAGATAGCTCTGTTATTCGCACGGCCTCTGGTGCATCAGGCTCTGACATTGCTGGCACGAGAGGAACAGGAGCGAATGAGCTCCCGGGTTCTATTGCGGCAGAGTCTGCGGCTGCCTCGGTTCAAGGGCATTACAGCGCTGGTAGCACATCATTTCTGCCTGCCTCCGTGAGCAAATCTGTGGTCACCAGCAGCACGAAAGGAAAGGAGCTGTCGGTCGATGTGGCCGAGACAGCGAGAGATGCCGTGCTTCGAGAATTAGCTAGGGGTGGGTTCGAATCGATGCATTGGAAGGCGTAGACGGGAGAACCATTCCGGGCTCACGCGATGCTCAGCTCGTCCAATTGGCATGCATCGACTTCTGCCCTGACCTGGTCTACTGCGGGCTTCTGGGATGGAGCTGGCAAGGGTTCGGACGACTTCTGGAGGGCCTATTGGGCTACTTAGGTTCCAGGCATTCCTTTACCCGAGGTTAAGCGAGGGAGTAAGTCTGCTTCTGCCAGTGAATTTCCTACTGTTCCTCGACTGACCACAGAGGCAGGAGTTGCGGCGGAACAGGCCGGGCACCCAGTGAC
>Ga0136560_1002082_pt1 | contig 10162 bp, 10 predicted proteins | sample AntRauMeHopE1497_FD_104925 | JGI IMG/M metagenome (GOLD analysis project Ga0136560, IMG submission 104925) | Saline lake microbial communities from Rauer Islands, Antarctica - Metagenome Hop E1 #497 | ecosystem: Environmental > Aquatic > Non-marine Saline and Alkaline > Saline | place...
TCGGGAGGCTGCCGGCTCTGGAGCGCGTCGACCTGGGCTCCACGGGCCTCAGTGCCGCGTGCGCCGGGGCCTTCGCGGAGGGGGTGGCGGAGCGGGCGGCGGGCGGCGGCGCGGCGGGGCAGCACCTGCGGGTGATGCTCTCGCAGGACCGGACCGTGCGCTCCGCGGGCCTCGTCGCCATCGCGGCGGCGCTCACGCCCGCGGCGCCGACCCCGGCCGATGGTGCCGGAGGACCCGAGAGCAGCAGCGATGCAGGGGGCGCCGCGGCGTCGGCGTCGAGCGGGGCTGGCGCGGCGGCCGGCTCCGCGGCGCCCGGGCTGTCCCCGGAGGCCGCCGCGACGTGGGGCCTCGGGGTGTCGCTCGCGATGACCACGTCCTTCGTGTCATCCGAAGCGGTCGCGGCCGTGGCCGCCGCGTGGGAAGCGCAGGTGGACGCCGCCCTCGCCCGCCCCGGCCTCGCCACCGGCGTCCTGTTCCGCTCCGTGGACGTCGGAGCCACGCGCTCCCTCGGCCCCGACGCGGTCGGGGCGCTCTGCCGCGCCGCGGGCAGGGCCCTCGGCCAGGCCGGCCTCATGGGCGGCGTGGTGAGCCCGGCGGACAAGCGGACCCCGGCAGAGCTCGCGGCGGCGGTGGCGCCCGAGGTGTCGCGCGCCATGGTCCGGCTGCACGCCGTGGCCGCGGCGCACCCCGAGGGCCTGCCGCCCATGCGGCTCGACGGCACGACGGCGTCCTTCACCGGCCCGGGGCTCGACCTCGCGGGCTCGGGGCTCGACGATGACTCCACCCGCGCCCTCCTCGACGCCGTGGCCGCGGCCATCGGGCACGACGAGGCGGCAGAGCCCCTTGAGGAGTACGAGACCAAGTCCTCGGCAGAAGTGGCCGCGGCCGGCGGCGTTGCAGACCCCGCGGCCGTTGCTGCGAGGACCACCCTCATCGCGACCAAGGAGCTCGCCGGGGGCGGGCGCGCCATCTCGGTAGCGGTCAGCCGGCCCTTTCTCGTCATCGCGGACAACTCTGCCGGCGTCAAGACGTACGCACGGATGAGGACGCTCCGCCATTGGCTCCAGATCCTGGCCTGAGCCGGCCCGCCGGGGCCACCACGCCGCAGCAGGGCATGTTGGCTCCCCTTTCTCGACTGCGCAGCTCCAGCCGTGTCCAAGCCCGGCGACGCCCGTCGGCCACGCGTCAGGCCGGTGTGATGCAACTCTGCCTGCCAGCGAGCCTCGCTTGCATCACACCACCCGGAACGAACCACACTTAGGCCGCCCCTACAGACGCTCAGTCTGGTGCTCACCTGTGCCGCAGCATCATGGCAGCATCTGAGCATGGAGCGGGGTTCAAGCTTCGTATCCTTCATTTCAACGACGTTTATAGCATTGGCGAGAAGCCCGAAGGCAAGCCGTGCGGTGGGATCCCCCGCTTCCAGACGCTCATCAAGGCCAGACGCCAGCAGGCGGCTGAGGACGGGGTGGCGTGCCTGACTTGCTTCAGCGGGGATGCGCTCTTCCCCTCAACCCTGAGCACGCTGACGCAAGCAAAGCAGATGGTGGATGCGCTCAACCTCACGATTGGTGACCACGGTGTGTCTGGGGTCGGCAACCACGACGGTGAGCACGCCGAGACGCCTGCGCGGATCCTAGAGGCAGGGCCAGCGGTTCTCGGTCAACCAGCGGTCGGCGCCGCGCCAGCGAGCGTGCCCGCGAGACCCCCGCCTTGAACCGTTTGTGCTCTTCGTGGCTTCGCAGCCGATGGCGGCCTCGAGATCATGGCGTCGCGGTTTGGGGAATGCAAATTCCCCTGGTTGCTGAGCAACGTCAGAGACCGCGAGTCCGGCCGGCCGTGGCGGGGCCTGCGAGAGTTTGTCGTTGTCGACGTGCCGATCCCGGCCCCGGGCACCACCGTGCCACCCAAGCCCAGCGTAATCGGCGCTGACGAGACGCGGCGGATCGTGGAGGTGATGAACAAGCGGGCGCTGAGCCACCTCTCACCGCCTCCGACCAAGGGGTGGAAAGTAACTGCGTCAGACGCAGCTGCTGCGGCCAGGGCCGCGCAGCCAGCCACGCCCGGAGGGGCCTCCCCCGTCTCGGACGCATCCGGGGCGGGCGAAGGAGACTCGTCGCCTCCCGCCACGCCCCCAACCACGCCCCCGCCCCCGCCGACCGCCACGCCCGTCACCGCCCGCTCCCCATCGGGCGCCGTGCCAGCCCGGCACGTGCGCGTCGGCGTGATCTGCCTGGCGGAGTACGCGTGGCTGGAGACCCTCACGACCGTGTCGCTCGACCAGGTGGACTTTGAGCCTCCGGCCGACTGCGCGCGACGGCTCTGCCCGGTGCTCCGCGAGCAGCTCAGGTGTGACGTCATCGTGGCGCTGGCGCACATGCGGCTTCCGAACGACCGGGCGCTGGCCTTCGAGGCGCAGCGGCACGTCGACGTCGTCCTCAGCGGGCACGACCACGACCTTGCCTTCGAGATGTGCGGCGCGGTGCCGGTGATCAAGTCGGGGACCGAGTTCTGGTGGCTCTCGCAGGTGGACTTGGACGGCTCGGCGATGGAGAGCCCCGAGGCCGCGGCGGAGCGCATCGCGGCGGCAGGAGGCAGGCGGGACTACGGGTCGGCGACCGCGCCGTCCGTGTCTGAGGACACGATGCAGGGAGGCTGGTCGTGGGGGGAGGGGGACGCGGGCGACATGGCCCGGGGCGTGCAGGTCGTCCCGGGGCTGTCGGTGCCCTCGGAGCTCACCAGCTCCCGGCTGCCGCGGGGCCCGCATCGGTGCTCCAAGCCGCGGTGCACCGTGACGCTGTTCGAGACCCGGACGGAGCACCCCGCCGACCCCGAGGCCGCGGCCGTGCTGCACAAGTGGGAGGCCCAGGTGGAAGAGAAGCTAAAGGTGGTGATCGGGGAGACGGCGGAGGCGCTCGACGCCCGGTTCAGCGAGGTCCGCACGAAGGAGACCAACGTGGGGTCGCTCCTGGCGGACCTGATGCGGCAGAGCGTCAACGCCGACTGCGCCATCCTCAACGGCGGCACGCTCCGGGCCAACGCGGTGATCGGGCCCGGGAAGATCACGATGCGCCACGTGGTGTCGCTCCTGCCGATGCAGGACGCGGTCGTGAAGCTCAAGGTCACGGGGGAGCAGCTTGTGGCGGCGCTGGAGAACGGCGTCAGCAAGTGGCCGGCCCTGGAGGGGCGCTTCCCCCAGGTCTCGGGGATCCGGTTCACATTCGATCCGGCCATGCCGCCCGGCGAGCGCGTCCTCCTCCCCTCGGTCAGGGTGCGCGGGAAGCTGCTGCTGTCCCCCGACGAGGCTAGGGCGGACGACTGCACCGTCACGGACTTCCCCACCGACGGCTCCGTGTCGAGCAGCGGCACGTCGCTCTCGAGCAAGTCGGAGGGGCCCAGGGTGACGCCGCCCGCGGCGGTCCAGCTGCGCCGCACCCACTCGTGGGTCCCCTACCTCACGGACGAGGGCCGCACCCCCGCGGCGCAGCTGGCCGCTATCGCCGCGGCGGTGAAGTACGGCCGGGGCGGCTCAGACGACCGCGACGAGGCGGCCGAAGCCGTGGCGGCCGGGATGGAAGGCGGTGCCACCCCCGTGGTCCACGCCCGAGCGGCCGGGGACGAAGCGGTGATGTCGTGGGCAGAGGCCCTTGCGGCCGAGGGCTCCTCGGGCGCTGCCCAGGGCGACGGCTGGCGCGCGAAGGAGTTCACGCTGGCGACAAAGGCGTACCTGGCAACCGGGCGTGACGGGTACACGTCGCTGGCGGAGGCGGACGTGCTCATCGACGAGGAGAACGGGCCGCTCATCCCCGCCCTGCTGCAGTCCCACATGACGGCCCTCAGCTGCCTCAACGGAATGGACCTGGCGCGCCACCACTCCAGCCGGCGAGCGGCCCTCAGCGTGATGCGGCGCTTCGTCAGGCGCCGCCGTACGAGGCGCTCCTCCGCGGCGCCCGCCTCCGGCGCGGGCTCGGGCGGGGCGGCGGCCAGCGCCTCGTCGTCTGCGGGATCGCCCACGACCCTCCACACAGCCGCCGCCCTCGGCCTGAGCATGAGGCACCGGCGGCCGTCCATGGCCATGGAGGCGAGCCGCGACGACGGCCTGCTTCCCACGGCGGGAGCCGATCTCCCCATCCCCGAGGGCTGCACCGTGCCGTTTGTTCTCAAGACCAAGCACCTTGGACGCATCGGCATCGTCGGCCGCAATGCGTGAGCTTGTGCTGCAGCAGTCGGAACGCCAGGCCCCCCCCGCCCAAAAGCCGATCCCAAGCGCAAGTGAGGCTTCTCTCGCGACTCCATGCTGAGACCCGCCATCTGAGCACGAAGAAATGAACGAACTCGAGTCGTCAGCGCGCACAACACGGGCAGCCGGGCAATCCAAAGGCGGCGGGCTTGAGGCTCTACTCGGCCGCCTCGCCCCGACAGCGCTGCTAGCTTCACTGGTCCGTCATCACAATGGCCGCAGCTTTCCCAACCACGGCGCACGATATGGAGGCGCGTTTCGGTGGTGCCGTGTTCGGTGCAGGCGTGCCAGACATCAAGGCGGACTCCGCGGTGCTGGACATCGCAATGCACCCGCTGCAGGACGTCTGCGCGTTTGGGTCTATTGAGGGGACCGTCGAGCTGTGAGTGATCATTGCTTGAGCACGGATGCTGGAGCCGCCACGCGGCTTGGCTTGTCGCTCAGGCTGCAACATCTCTGTTGCCGTCCTTCGTCGCTTCGCTGCTGGCGCAGGTGGCAGTACGGGGCCGCCCCGTCCCGGGTAGCCAGGAAAAAGCTGTTTGGATCGTCATGCCGATCCCTGTCGTTCTCCGAGGACGGAAACCGTGAGTGAACGGGACTGCATCTCGTGCCCTCGGCCATTCCTCCCGGGCGCCACGCTGTCCGTCGTTCGAGTCCGGCGTCGCAGGGCTTTTCGCTGCCGGCAAGGACGGCTCCATCGTCGCACTCGATGCTACTGGGGCGGAGGTCAGCCGGATTGACGCTGCGCACACAGCCCCCATCACGCGCGCGCACCACTTTGCGTCCGTGATGCTGGCGACCGGGGACGAGGACGGCTCAATGGCCGTGTGGGATATGCGCGCCTGTAAGCCCGTGATGCGGTTCGAGGGTGGTGCCAAGCCCAGGCATTTCGAGGACGCAGTCTCTGCCTTTGCTTACACGGCATCTCCCGCCCCCACCCTGCTGGCAACAAGGTAAGAAGCTTCGCGGATCGACCAGTTTGCGCATTGCCTCCGCCTGCTGCGGCCGGCCTGGCGTTCCGAGCACTTGACGCGGGGGCCCAAGTAAGCACTGCGCCGCCTCCACCGCCTCCGCTTCCCTGCGCAGCACGGACGGCACCCTGGGGGTGGTGGACCTCCGCGCCGCCCGCGTGGCGCACCGTTCGGACCAGATCGAGGACGAGCACCTGTCTGTGGCCATCATCAAGGGCGGGCGCAAGGTCATCACCGGCACGCTTGAGGGCGGCCTCTGCGTGTTCTCGTGGGGCCGGTGGGCCGACATGGATGACCGCTTCCCCGGCCTGCCGGACTCGATCGAGCGCCTGGTGCCCGTGGACGAGCACAGCGTGCTGGCTGGCTTCGGCGACGGCTCGGTCCGGCTGCTGCAGGTGCAGCCCAACCGGGACGTCCTCACCATCGCCGAGCTCGGGGACAACGCCGTAGAGGCCATGGTCCCCTCCCGCGACGGCCGGGTCCTCGCCGTGTCAGCCCAGGAGGAGCTCGTGCGCTTCGTGGACATCTCCTCCCTCTCCGCGACGGCGGCGGCGGCCGCGCATGAGCCCACAGCGGCAGCCTCAGCATCTGCATCGTCAGCCGTGCGCCGTGCCCCTGCTGCTGATGACGACGACGACGACGATGAGGACGATGATGACGACGACGACGACGACGACGACGACGACGACGACGAGGCTGACTCTGGGCTGATGGGCGCCGCTGCTCGTGCAGCAGCTGCCGCCCGTGCCTCTGGAAGGCCACTGCACGGTGGTGCACGTAAGGGAAATGCGGCGGGGATGGGAGGCAGTGACTTTTTCTCCGACATGTAAAGCAGTTCGTTTGTGGCCAGACTCGCACTCGTCAATCAAAGCCATCAAGCCCCGAAGGTTGGAACCTGGCCCATGCTTAGCATGCGAGCCGCATCACGGGTAGCAAAGCGCGTCGTACTCCGCGCCGAGGGCTATGCCAGGCACGCTGTAGCATCTGCGGCATTGCCCCAGGCCTCACGAAGCCTCCCGGTGCAATTCGCTCAGACCAGGACGTGAGACATTGTCGTGGACAGTTGGATTCGGGATCAGGGCGCGGGCGGGCGGGCTGCTCATGGAACTCGTTGCACGCGGACCTCGCAGGCTGTCAGCGGAGCCCGAGGTGCCGGCCCCAGACGACTTGACCGAAGCCATGTTCCACGAGGTCGCAACCGAGACCCTGGAGGACCTTGAGACACAGCTCGATGCGGTGGACGAGTTTGTCGATGACGCTGAGATCAACAATTCGGTGAGCCAGCGCTTCAGCCAGGGCACCGGCCGAGGGCCGGCTGCTTGCACATGCCCCGCTGGGAGTGGCACGGCTCAGTGTGGCATGCATCGTTGGCGCCCTCCCGTTGAGTCACGCCTGCATTCGCACCTCTTTGGGCTCGTCCGCTCACGGCCGCAGCAAGGCGTGCTCACGCTACAGCTCGGGGCTAAGGGTACGTACGTGCTGAACAAGCAGACCCCCAACCGTCAGATCTGGTGGAGCTCCCCGGTCAGCGGGCCCAAGCGGTTCTACTGGCACAAGGAGGCAGCGGAGTGGCGGAACACCCGGGACGACGCTGAGATGCTGGGCACACTGCGGTCAGAGCTAAAGGGAATCCTCGGGGAGGGCTTCTCTCTCGAGTGATGATGGGGCAGAGGCGCAGTGCCGCAAGCAGACCGATCCCTCGTCACTCTTGCTCCGGCTCACGGCTCGGACTTCATGGGGTTGGCATGCGCGGTCATTGTGGCTGGCATGGCTGGTATCCTATCGGCTGATGCATCTCGGGGAGCCGCAGCGGTGACGTACGATGCCATGGCAATCGAGCTGAAGGTGACGCCCTGTGAGATCCCCCACACACCGTGACGACTAAAGCCTGGTGCATGTACACACGCCTTTAGCATGTGTAGCCTGCCGCACCTCTCGGACCGCAGGGAGCGGCTCTGGAACGCCATCCCGGGAGGCTGCTTCAGCCTCCAAGCTCGCCAACCTTGCCGAGGCTGTGGCGCTGATTCAGGGCCATCGCAGGCCGGGACAAAACACCATCGCTGTCTTGCCCGAGTACGGCATGACGGGGCCGGACTTCCCCACCCGGGATTCCGTGCTCCCATTTGCTGAGGCTGTTCCCGACCCGGCAGCCGGAGCCGTCGCATGCGGCAACGCGACCATGCGAAGCTTATCGCCAGTGCTTGAGCGTGCGAGCTGCGAGGCCGCCGCTCAAGGCGTTGACCTGGTTGTTAACCTGCCTGAGGTAGAATGGTGTGCAGGCGCCCCAGAGTGTCCTCCGGATGGGAGGTTCCAGTACAACACGCTTGTGGCACTTCGTGGCAACGACGGGGCAGCTGTTGGGCGGTATCGGAAGCTTCACCTGTACTTTGAGCCGTCGTTCAACAATGGCAGCAGCTCGCTCTCGGCCCCGTGGTTCGAGTCGTCCTTCGGGACGCGGTTCGGCATGCTGATTTGCTTTGACATGATGTTTGCGGAGCCATCCGCCCGCATGCTGGAGCAGGGTGAGGTCGGGGACGTGGTCTACAGCACGTGGTGGGTCAACATGCCGCCGTTCCTGACCGCGCCGCAGGTCCAGGCTGGCTGGGCGCAGCGGTCCGGGGTGAACCTCGTGGCGGCCGGGGTCGGGCACAATGGCTGGAGGTCGAGCGGTTCGGGGGTCTACGCGTCGCAGGAGCCCTGGCCCTCGAGGACGGCGCAGCACTTCAACAGCCGGCTGCAGGCAGAGCTAAGCCTTGCCGTGGTCATGCGCAACGTGACCACTCGCAGCAGCAGGGCCGCACCGCGACCCGGTGCCAAGGCCGAGCGGCCGCTGTCTCTGCCCCCGAGCAGGTGGGACCTCCACCAGCAGGTCTTTGCGGCCGCCAAGGGCGGGCTCACCGCAGTTTCGGCGGGAGGTGTCGAGTGTGAGGTCACGACACGCGCGGCGCCGTCGTCCCCGGCGCAGTACGCCGCGATCGCCGCCGAGGGGGTGTACAACGGCATCTTCCCCGCCGTGATGTGCGGCGCGTGCGCGTGCGCGGACACATCAAAGCCCTGCTTCCTCGGGCAGAACACCCTTACAGGGGGTGCTCGGCTCCCGGGGGCAGAGCTGCGCATGACGCTCTGCAACGCGACGGGGCCAGCCTCGCAGTGGCGGCTTTTCGGAAACGCGGCGGCGGACGGCGGGAACAGCACGCACGTACGGGCGGACGCGACGTGGCAGCCGGTACCTGGGCGTCCCGACTGCAGCCGTGCGTCCCTGTCCCTGGAACCCACAGGGACTGCTGGCGTACTTGACGTCCTCCTCTACGGAATCCAGGCAGCGGGCTAGGTGCCGGCCCGGCGCATGCCCCAGCCGCCGCTGCTTCCCGACTGCAGGCTTCAGCGTGCCAAGGCTGCCGACGCGAGGGTCTCAGGCCTCTGCAGTCTCGCCATCCGAATCGCTGGCGGACGGGGACTGCGCTGACGGCCGGCTCGCCGACGAGCGGGCCAGCCTGGCCCTCTTCCTGCCGTTTGCCCTCGCGATCGGCCCCGTGCGGTCGCGGGACGAGTGCCACCTCTGCGACTCGGCGGCGAACTGGTGCCGGAGCCTACCCAGGGCCGCCTCACTGGCCGTCTCCGCTGCCCGCGCCGAGGCGACATCCGACTGGAGCGACGATGCCTGCTCACGAAGGCTCGCCACCTTGCCCTCTGCAGTGGACAGTGCGGCGTGCGCAGCAGCTGCCAGAGATTCGGCCCTGCGATGCTTTGAGGCGCAATGGGGCGCACGAGGCTTCACTGCAGACACGGCGCATCGAGCCACAGAGCAACGGATGTCACTGCTGCTCACGTGGTTGCCGCTTTCGTCAGCTCCGTGATCCTTGCAGCGTCAGCATCAGCCCTGTCGCGGGCTGCGGCCGCGGTTTGCTCCACCTCGTCGCGGAGTGCCCTGACCTCTGCGGTGCGTGAGGCAAGGTTCTGGCGTAGAAAATGATACATGTTCCGCCGCGGGGGAGTCGTGCGCAAGCGGGGCCAGCATGCAAGGGCGGCGCCGCGCGGCTCACCCTCGAGCGCCAGCCGACCGCGTTCACCGACCCTGATGGCCTGTGCCAGTTCAGCCCGGGTGCTGGCCAAGTCAGCCTGCAAAGTTTACGCCGAGCGTTTCACAAAAAGAGCTCAAGTTCGCATCCGGGGCCAGATGTGCTGCATCAGGCTGAATGAGTAAAAATCATTACCTTGGCTTCCTTGAGGTGCTTCACGAGCTGCTGCCGCTCAGCGAGCTCCAGCTCAATCGCAGAAATCGCCTGCGCAAGGAGATTCATCTCGGCGAGGCACGCCGAAGCCGCAAGGCCCGGCATGGCCATATCGAGGCAAGTGTCGTTCCTCTGCCTGCATACAGAGCCACGAGCACGGACGTCAAGCGAGGCAGAAGCTCCCGAAGTGTCGCCCACTTAAGCCCACCGCCAGGCTTTTGACCATCGCGCAGGAGCGAAGGCAACCATGGTGAGCCAAAATTTCAGTGGGCGTGCAGCACGAACCAGGCGAGCCGTGCCTCTGGACGCGTAATGGGGACGCATCGACGCTCGGTTGCCCAATGCTTCTGTTGGCTCTCCTCCCCCGCCCGCGCCTTCCGCAGCCCAACTTCACCGTCGACCAGCTGCGGTGAGCTTGCCAGCACAATGTTCGCCCCGCTGCCGCCTTCCATCGCCGCCAGGGACCTCCCGGCGCCGGCGCGGAGCTGGTTCACCCTTCGTTTTCGGCGCTTGACGTTCCGAGCCGGAGCATGCGGGCCTTCCGCCCTCCCCTCCTCCGCTGGCCGCGCCCGAAAGGACGCGTACGACCAATCCTCGCGAGCTTGCCAGTGCCACGATCTGCTTTTGACCTGTTCTCCTCCCGGGCGCCCGCAGCGACATCATGGACATTACGGACAACATCCGCTGCCTGTCCGTGATCGCCCACGTGGACCACGGCA
>Ga0136560_1002083_pt1 | contig 10160 bp, 7 predicted proteins | sample AntRauMeHopE1497_FD_104925 | JGI IMG/M metagenome (GOLD analysis project Ga0136560, IMG submission 104925) | Saline lake microbial communities from Rauer Islands, Antarctica - Metagenome Hop E1 #497 | ecosystem: Environmental > Aquatic > Non-marine Saline and Alkaline > Saline | place...
AATGAAAACCCGAGTTTTTGTCTCTTTCTTTTTCCCTTTGCCGTCGTTAAAATTATAAACCGTAGCTACGGCTCGCCCACAGCTTTCGCTGTGTCGTGCCTAGGCAAAGAAAAAAATAAAATTATCAAAATTTTCGGGTTTTCATTAAGCATGAGTATACTTGTTCACAAATTTTGTCTTTTGTCTGTTGGTTCTACCATTATTCTTTTGGTTATAAAATAGAGTTATCTGAACTTGATTTAGGACAAAAGGACGTAAGACGCAGGACTTTTTTAGGGTCAAAGTGTTACTTTTTAAATAGTTATGTTCTTATCGACTTTTAGAGCTATTCACCCCTGTCCGGAAATCCTCTTGTTTTACCCTAGCCCTAAAGGGAACCAAGACGACTTCTGCACTCTCACCCTTTAGGGCGGGGGAATAGAGGGCAGAAATTGCCAGACTTTGGTAATGGGTGAATAGTTACCTTTCAGACAAACATATTTGGTCTTATGTCCTATGTTTACAAGTCCTATGTCCGCTACTTTATTGTTCTAATTCCTACAACATTAGTCGTGAACCTGTTTTTTGTCTTTTTTCTTGGCTCTGGTAGCGCCCCGAGGTTTCGGGGGTCTTTATTCTCTCTTTGACGATAATTATTCTTTTTAATTTTTCGGTTATTACCCCTTGTTCCCTATTTTTGCAGAACTAATAAAATCACAAAAACATATGAACCTTCACGAATATCAGGGAAAAGAGATATTGGCCAGTTTTGGCGTACGCATTCAAAGGGGCATCGTAGCCCACAGCGCTAAAGAAGCGGTTGATGCAGCGAAACAGTTAACGGCGCAAACCGGAACAGGATGGCATGTTATAAAAGCACAGGTGCATGCGGGTGGTCGTGGAAAAGGTGGCGGTGTAAAACTAGCTAAAAACCTGAAAGAGGTAGAGGAGATTGCAGGTAGCATCATTGGCATGAACTTGATAACGCCACAAACTTCTGCCGAAGGCAAAAAAGTACATCAGGTCTTGGTTGCCGAGGACGTGTATTATCCCGGGGATAGCGAAACAAGCGAATTCTATATGTCGGTTCTTTTGAACAGGGGAACGGGTAGAAATATGATCATGTATTCTACGGAAGGCGGCATGGATATAGAGGAAGTGGCAGAGCACACGCCTCATTTGATATTTACGGAGGAAATAGACCCGGCGACGGGACTTTTAGGTTTTCAGGCCAGAAAAATTGCCTTCAACCTAGGACTTTCGGGCATGGCGTTCAAGGAAATGACAAAATTTGTAGCCTCCCTTTACAAGGCCTATGTGGAGAGCGATTCCAGTATGTTCGAAATCAATCCGGTACTAAAGACATCGGACAATAAGATAATGGCGGTAGATGCCAAGGTGACTATTGACGACAACGCCCTGTACCGCAGAAAACAGTATGCGGAAATGCGCGATCTTAGGGAGGAAAATCCTATAGAAGTGGAAGCAAGGGCCGTTGGACTTAATTATGTAGATTTGGACGGCAATGTTGGTTGTATGGTGAACGGAGCCGGCTTGGCAATGGCTACCATGGACTTGATCAAGATGGCCGGTGGTGAGCCCGCAAATTTCTTGGATGTTGGTGGTACGGCAGATGCCAAAAGGGTAGAAGAGGCGTTCCGTATCATCTTAAAGGATGACGGAGTTAAGGCAATATTGATAAATATTTTTGGCGGTATCGTACGTTGTGACCGTGTGGCACAAGGTGTTGTGGATGCCTACAAGAATATGGGCGATGCTATTAAAGTTCCTATTATTGTGCGTCTTCAAGGCACCAATGCAGAATTGGCAAAAGAAATTATTGATAATTCTGGACTTGCGGTACATTCTGCCGTGCAGTTTCAAGAAGCTGCTGATAAAGTAAAAGCTGTTTTAGGATAAATAAATCTTCAGTAAAAGTTAAAATTTGAGTCCACTCCGAAAAGTCGCTTTTTCGGGACAAGACTGTGTTGATTTTTTTTGATAAAAACCTGTAAAATCCCTATCGTTATGTATCTGCAAAAAGACCCCGCCCCCTCAGATAGATATGTTCAAGGGCCTTACCTCGCAGCTGTCCGATCGCAAGACTTCGATACTCGACGACCCCGCTTCGTGGCATAACGTTTTTTTTCGTGAGGTCGCCCAAAGGGTGGACGCGTCGGTCTTCGAACCGCTCTTTTTGGAGGGCAGCCGCCCGAACTCCCCGCTGCGCGTCCTGTTGGCCATGATGGTGCTCAAGGAGGGCAACGGATGGAGCGACGAACAGCTCTACGACAACTGCCGTTCCAACATGCGCTGCATGAGGGCGCTCGGCCTGTAACGCATCGGCGACGACGTTCCCGTGGAATCCACCTACTACGAGTTCCGCAGGAGGCTGGCCGTATACAGTTCGCAACATGGCCCGGGCCTTGTCGGGGAGGCTTTCCGCTGCGCCGTGCGCGGACAGATAAAGGCGCACAATATCAAGGGGGAGAAGATCCGTACTGCCTGTCCATGGTCTTTTGGACGAATTTCAGGAGCATCCTGAAAAACGGGGCGGAAACCGCCCTGTTTTTGCTTTATTAGCTTTTTTGGCCACGGGAAACACCCCGGGGATGCCCAAAAACGAATTTTTTAACTTGATCGGGAACCAAAACAGACGGACACCGAAATAGGGAAACCTCCAAATAGTATCCCCTCGGAAACATGAAAATTGAAAAACCGAACAAAAACAGGGCTAAACGGAGTGGACTCAAAGTTTACCATAGAGAGCGTTGTTTGTGAAAACAGCGCCCTTTTTGGTTGTAAGAACTTTTGATCTTAGACAATAAGCAATGCCAAAAGAAACTTCGTTGGAACATATCATAAAATCAAAAAAATATCTCCAGCTTTACCTCAACGAGTTCATATGCAAGCTCAATAGAAGATATTTTGGGGAAAAGTTGTTCGATAGGCTTGTAATAGCAAGCATTACTGCTACTGGATAATAAACGGATAGACATATAAAAGTTATTTAAAATTAATCTAAATAAACTTTGTAGGTTTAATTTACAGTATTATTTTTGCGCAAACTATTTATATCAAATCTTAATAATAATAGTAAAACCATTTAAATTGTATTAATTATGTATCAAAACAAAATGAAAAACACAATCCTTACGAGTAAAAAAATAGCGTTGAGCCTATTTGTAGTAGGAGGTTTATTTACATCGTGTTCCGATGATGACGATGACGGCATAGTAATACCAACCTTAACAGTGCCAACGGAGTATTTGTCAACTAACTTTAATGCTAACGTTGTAGCAGAAAATACGGTTATCGATGAGTTAACGGCAATGACCTCTGCTTTAAATGCAGCTGAGTCTAATGCTCAAACGGGAACAGTTGCTCCAATTCCTTATCCAACAACACTTTCATCAGTAACCTTACCAACCTATCGTGCTTTAATGAATGATTGGTTAGTAGAGTTAGTAGCGTCTTCAAACTCTCCAGACGGATTTCAAAACCCTGGTTTTGGAGGTTCACCTGCAATGGGACAAGAAGGTGGTCTTTTAGGAACCCGCTTATTGGATGAAAATGGTCTAGAGCTAGAACAAATGTTACAAAAAGGATCTTTTGGTGCTGCTTTGTATAACCACGCCATTACTGTGGTTAACGGTATCAAAAACGGTAGTGAAGGTTTTGAAAATAGTGGAGCTATTGATAGATTGGTAGAAATTCATGGTGCAGATACCGCTTTTGATGTATCAAACACTACTGCTGCGGCAATCTATTCAAGAAGACGTTCTAATCTTAGCGCTGAAACAGGTTTTTTCTTTGATATTAAGCGTAATCTAATCACAGCAAAAGCGGCTATGGAAGCTGATAGCGATTTTACTACGGAAAGAGATCAAGAACTTGACGATTTTTTAATGAATTGGGAATTATCAAATTATGCTACGGTAATTTATTATTGTCATGCGACAAAGGTTCAATTAACTGCTGCATTTGCCTTAGCAGATGGTCCAGATAAAGATGCGGCTTTAGGTAATGCACTTCACGCTTTCGCAGAAGGTGTTGCATTTGCGCATGGGTTTAAAGGTGTTTCTAAAAAAATGATTACCGATGCTGAAATCGATGCTATCTTAGCAAACTTATTAGCATTAGAAGGGCAAATCCCTGAAAGTTTTAGGTTTTTAAATGAAACAGAATTATTTACCAACCTTGATGAAGTTATAGACGATTTAAAAGCTATTTATAATTTCACTGATGCTGAGGTTATAAGTTTCTATGTAAATAATAATCCATAAGTATATTCATTAATACAAAAAATGGAAACTTGCTTAAAATAGTAAGTTTCCATTTTATAAAAAATATTGCGCTATGAAAAATTTTAAATTTATTTTCCCTTTTATACTGGTGTGTTTGTCCGCTATTGTTTGGAGTTGCAGTGACGATGATCCTGTTATTGAAAGTAATGATATTTTTGACAGACAAGCAATGCTTGCTAATTGGTCAGACAATATAATAATTCCAGCTTATCAAGCCTTTAGTACAGACGTTGATGCTTTAAAGTCAGCAGTAGAAGCTTTTGAGACAGAGCCAAACGAAGCCAACTTAAATACAGTACGTCAAGAATGGGAAGCGGCGTACATCGCTTGGCAGAATATATCTATGTTTAACATCGGGCCAGCTGAAACTACCTTTATGAGAAGCTTCATAAATACCTATCCTGCAAATGTTAGTAGTATTAATACAAATATAAGTACGGGTAATTATGCTTTGCAGGCAGCCAATGCTAATGACGAGCAAGGTTTTCCTGCTTTAGATTATTTATTATTTGGTTTAGCAGATAGTGATGCGCAAATTCTTGAGTTCTACACTAGTAATGTAAATGCGAGTAATTATATAAACTATCTTACAGACCTTGTAGATCGCATAAATGTAATTGCAAATCAAGTTGTTGCATCTTGGGAAGGCGATTATAGAGATACGTTTGTAAACAATAGCGGTGCCGCTTCAAACAGTTCAACTAATAAATTACTAAACGATTGGATGTTTTATTATGAAGTAGTTTTTAGAAATGGAAAAATTGGATTTCCTGCAGGTGTTTTTTCTGAAGGTTCAACGTTGCCACAAAACGTAGAGGCATTTTATAAAAAGGACTTGTCTAAGACATTATGCCTAGAAGCTTTAAATGCCTTTCAAGATTTTTTTAATGGAGAAGCCTTTGAAGGAACAACTAGAGGCGAAAGTGTGGCAAGTTATTTGAATTTTTTGAATACTATGAAAAATGGTGAGGATTTATCACTCATTATTAATAATCAGTTTGATTTGTCTATAACCGCAATATCAAATTTAGATGATAATTTTTTCAATCAAATAAACACAAATAATAATGTAATGCTAGTTGCTTTTGAGGAATTGCAAGCAAGTGTTGTTTTGTTAAAATCAGATATGTTTTCAGCCTTGAGCGTGGCCGTTGAATTTGAAAGCGGTGATGGTGATTAAATTATGTTAGAAAAATACACTACATATTTACAAAATTCTGAAAAGGCCGCACCACTTGCGGTCTTTCGGATTTTATTTGGTGGTCTTATGATTTTTTCAACCTTACGGTTTGTATCACAAGGTTGGGTCAACAAATATTATATAGAGCCCAGTTTTCACTTTAAGTATTACGGTTTTGAATTTGTTACAGCATTTGGCCAATACACGTATATACTATATGCAATTACACTTTTATCTGCAATAGGAATTACTTTAGGCTATAAGTATAAAACCGCTACTATTTTATTTTTTCTAAGTTTTACGTATTGCGAACTTATTGATAAAACATATTATCTCAATCACTACTATTTTGTAAGTATTATTGGGTTTTTACTTATTTTTTTACCAGCAAATTGCTATTTTTCAATTGATGCCTACCGGAATTCTAAAATAGCGTTTCGTAAAATACCGAGATATAATATTCTTGTAATTCAACTGATGTTATGTATCGTCTATTTTTATGCTGGTCTCGCTAAAATAAATACCGATTGGTTGTTTAAAGCTATGCCCTTGCAAATTTGGTTACCATCTCGATACTATTTGCCAGTACTTGGTGACCTTTTTCAAAAAGAATGGATGCATTATGCCATGAGTTGGTTTGGAATGTTATACGATTTAGCGATTCCTTTTCTTCTTTTGTTTAAAAGAACACGGGTCTTTGGTTTTGTTTTGGTGGTTATTTTTCATGTGCTTACACGCGTGCTTTTCCCGATAGGTATTTTTCCGTATGTAATGATTTGTGCAACGCTTATTTTCTTTGATGCTTCATTTCATGAAAAAATTATTAGCTTTTTTAGAAGATTATTCAAAATTAAATTTGTTGAAAACAACAGAGCTTTATATTTGATTCCTAATGTTAAAAAGAAGCTTTTAACCACATTATTCATTACTTTTTTTACGTTTCAACTCGTTTTTCCATTTCGGTATATGTTATATCCCGACGAATTATTTTGGACAGAAGAAGGTTATCGCTACTCCTGGCGAGTTATGCTTATTGAAAAGGGTGGTTATGTCCAATATAAAATTGTAAATCCTAAAACAGGGAATTGGTTTTATGTAGATCACAATAAATTTTTAACGGAGTATCAACAAAAACAATTAAGAACGCAGGCAGATCTTATACTAGAATTTGCTCATTTTTTAGAGAAACATTATAAAGAAAAAGGAATAGAAAATCCTGAAGTTTATGTAGAGAGCTACATTGCATTAAACGGCCGTTTAAGCCAGCAATTTGTAAACCCTACTGTAGATTTAACTAAAGTTAATGAGTCCTTTAGTCATAAAGACTGGATACTACCTTTTAACGATACCATATATGGGTTTTAATAAAATTATACTCTTTATATTAACCTTATTTAGCGGCACATTGCTTGGCCAGCACAACTTATCGGGGAATATTATAGACTTAGAAACGCAGACAACAATACCCTTTATTAAAATATATGATACAACCTCTGGTAAAGAAACTGTCAGCGATGCCGAAGGTGATTTTGTGCTAACGGATTTACAGTCTGGAGCGCATACTATTATTTTCTATAATGAAAATGCTGTCTGGCATGAAGAAATATTTGTTTTAGCTGATAACAAAAACGTAAGTGTGGCTGTTAATAGAACGATTAGCCTATCCGAAGTTATTATTCAAGCGAAACGGAGAGAAGTCTTTAATTTAAAACGAGCAAAAGATGTAGAAGATATGACGATATATGCTGGTAAGAAGAGCGAGTTTGTATTAGTAGATCAAATAGTAGGCAATAAATCTAACAGTAATGCACGGCAAATTTACGCTCAAGTTGCGGGTTTAAATATTTATGAAAGTAATAATTGTGGTTTACAACTTTCTATTGGCGGACGAGGTCTAGATCCTAATAGGACTTCAAATTTTAATGTGCGTCAAAATTCTTATGATATTAGTGCTGACGTCTTGGGTTATCCAGAGAGTTACTATACGCCACCTGCAGAAGCTATGGAAGAAATTCAAATTATCCGCGGTGCAGCATCATTACAATATGGCACCCAATTTGGTGGTCTTATTAATTTTAAGCTTAAATCGCCATCAACAAAGCCCTTAGAAATTGTGACTCGCCAAAGCTATGACACCAATTGTGGTTATGCCACATTTAACAGTTTTAGCGGTACTAATGGCAAATTTAGTCATTATACATTTGTGTCCTATAAAAATAATTTAGACGCGGCACCAAGGGCAAACATGAACTTAGAAGCGCTTAACGCTTTTACAGATCTTAATTATAAATTATCAGATAAAACATCTATTGGACTTGAATACACGCATCTTAGTTATACCGCGCAACAGGCAGGTGGTTTAACTGATGCTCAGTTTGAAAGAAATCCTTTTTTTAGCAATAGAACTCGAAATTGGTTCGCGGTGAACTGGAATTTACTAACTGCAAAATTTACCCATAATTTTTCTGAAGATGAACGGTTCAATGCCATATTGTGGGGAATGAATTCATCGCGTAGTGCTATTGGTTTTAGAACTAATCGTGTATCCCAGATTGATGATTTAGAAGAACCAAGAGATTTACAAGTTGGGGATTTTCGAAATTGGGGAGCTGAGTTACGTTATTTAAAAAACTATAGTTTAGGTAGTAAAAAATCTACCATATTGGTAGGAACTAAGTATTATCAGGCTTTTAATGAGGAACGTCAAGGTCCAGGAACAGCTGGAAATGATGCTAATTTTAACTTTCAAGATTTTGCGATTGAAAACCTTCCAACAGAATTAAGACAGTCCGATTTTAAATTTCCCAATCTGAATATGGCATTATTTGCCGAAAATATTTTTTATGTTTCGGATCAGCTATCTATAACACCTGGTATTCGTTTTGAACATATAAAAACAGAAAGTGAAGGTACATTTCGTCTTGTTAATAGAGATTTAGCCGGTAATGCATTACTTGACACGACTTTTGAGGACAATCGAACACGTGACCGTTCTTTTTTATTAATGGGTTTAGGACTCAGTTTTAAGCCTAATGATGCCTTTGAAACGTACGGTAATTTTTCGCAAAATTACCGATCAGTTACCTTTAGCGATATTAGAATTATAAATCCTTCACTTCAGGTCGATCCTAATATTGATGATGAAAAAGGCTTTACCGCAGATTTGGGAATTCGTGGACGCTACAAACGTATATTATCATACGATGCTAATGTATTTGGTTTATTTTATGAGGGTAGAATTGATGAAGTAATTCGTACAGCAACACGATTGAATGCCTTTGGTGAAACAGTAGAAAATGGTCGAATTGTTAGGTTTCGGGGAAATATTGGTGACGCCTTAATTTATGGTTTTGAAAGTTTATTGGATTGGAACATTAGAGAAACCATTTTTCCAGATAATAATGAATTTAAGCTCAATTATTATGTCAATTTTGCTTTTACAAAATCTGTATTTACGTCATCTGAGATTTCTGGTGTTGAAGGCAAAGAACTGCCTTTTGCGCCAAATGTTAATCTAAGAACAGGATTGAATATGGGTCATAAAAACGTACTCTTAAGCCTTCAATATTCTTATTTGTCCGATCAATTTACAGACGCCTCTAATGCACCACGAGATGTAAATGATAATTTAAGTGGTATTGTTGGTGCTATTCCTGCTTATAGAGTTTTTGATTTATCCTTAAGATATAGATTCAAAAAATATACTTTAGAAACAGGTATAAATAATTTTACTAACGAACTGTTCTTTACGCAAAGAGCTACAGGCTATCCGGGACCAGGAATAATTCCAGCTGCACCACGTAGTTGGTTCGTTACTTTGCAGTATCAATTTTGAGTAATCACCTTTTATTATTTCGAAACGATGTATATTTTGTATTCGGATTCAAATGTACTTCTGCTAGTTTTCTTAAATTATGATAAATAAAATCAGCATGCTTGGTCATCTTTTGAGTAATGGCATTGTTTTTAATATCATTTTTAAAACCATATTCAAATTTTAGAGTTCTCTTAATACGTTCTGCAACTACAATACTCCCTATCCGTAAGGCAGCTTAAAGGTATTACTTAGTCTATTATGATGCTATCTTCTTGGTCGCAAAAACTTGGTCAGGCAGGACTTTTCCTATTTCGGCATGTCTTCTTTCGGTGTTATAGAATTCAATATACTCGTTTACCATTTGATATAGGCCCAGGTCTCCGTTTGGAGGGTTCGGATATATCTTTTCATTTTTGGGGGACTTCCAGAAGCGTTCTATAAAAATGTTGTCCAGGGTCCTTCCCTTGCCGTCCGTATCCCTCTGTCCAAGTACATCTTTTAGTTCGTGTGTGTTGTTCTAATTTTTGTGTTTCACCAAATATGAAAATTACGCTAGCCTTAAGTAGTTCCTCCACCTTTGAGTTATATTATAGAAGCTTACAAAAACATGGGAGACGCTATGAATGTTCCAATTATCGTTCGCTTACAAGGTGCCAATGCAATTATTGCAAAAGAAATTATTGATAATTCTGGACTTGCGGTACATTCTGCCGTGCAGTTTCAAGAAGCTGCTGATAAAGTAAAAGCGGTTTTGGCTTAGTATCCGTTAAAAAATAAACATTACGTTTTAGGTGATATTATATAATTCCAATTTCCTTTAAAATCTTTGTTTGTTAGGTTTATTCCTTTCAATTCTTCGTCTGTTACTTTAATTCCT
>Ga0136560_1002084_pt1 | contig 10147 bp, 6 predicted proteins | sample AntRauMeHopE1497_FD_104925 | JGI IMG/M metagenome (GOLD analysis project Ga0136560, IMG submission 104925) | Saline lake microbial communities from Rauer Islands, Antarctica - Metagenome Hop E1 #497 | ecosystem: Environmental > Aquatic > Non-marine Saline and Alkaline > Saline | place...
AGCTGAGGCGGTCAAGGATGGGGCCGTTCTCGGAGGCGGGCTCGGGCCGCGAGGGGTGCGGGTGTGCTGCCCCCTGGGGGTGGCACCCCGGCTGCAGCTCGGGGAGCCACCAGCGGAGGAGCTGGAGCAGGGTCATGCGGTCACCCTGGCTGCTCGCCTCGGCGGGCTCGCCGTGGCGTGAGGACCGCCCGGGGCCGCCGCGGCTGCCCAGCGACCGCCCCGCGGACGCCATGCTCGGCGGCAGGGTGGTGTGTCCGTTGGAATCGCTGAACCCGGAGCTCTGCGTGGTGCGGGGCACCCGGGCAGAGCCGACGACGAGCCGGCCGCCGACGACCCGCAGCGCCTTTCCGAGCGCCGCCTGCTCCGCCGCGTCGCCTCCGACCGTGGCGGTTGCGGGGCTCTGCTCGCCCGCGGGCGGCCTGACCCTGGTGGTGGTGTCGCCGCGCGCGAGGCCGTGGAGCGCGCCGAGGTAGGAGCGAGCCGTTGCCGACGTGGGCCGGGCGGCTGCGCGGCGCGTGTCGAAGTCGTGCGCCCTGGCACCGGGCGGGCGGTCGTCGCACCGGGGCCCGTCGAGGACTGCCGTGACGCTGAAGAGCGCTCCGACCTCGAGGGCGGAGGACCGCGACGCCCCCAGCCTGTCGAAGGTGAGCGCGGTGGCGTCGTGCAGGCCGACGGGGCCGGACGGCGACGCGGGGCTGCCAGTCACGGTGCCCGAGAGGGCGTCGGAACCGGCCGCGGAGAGGACGGAGCGACGACGGCCGGCGAAGAAGCCGCCGTGGGACGACGCGGGGCTCCCGCTGATGGAGCGCGCCTGCACCCCGGCGGAGGACACGGAGGATCCGCCGTCAGCGCCCCGCCGGGCGGGCGGGGGTAGCGCCAGGGCGAGGCCCGAGCCTGCCGCACCGCTGTCCCTGGCCACGCCAGGCAGTGCGGGGCCGGGGCCGGCACTGGCGAATGCCGCGATCGCCCGGGTGACAAGGACGTCGCCGAGCCGGACGGGGCCGAAGCGGAGCACGCCCTCGGGCGACAGGAGCATGCCCGCCGCGGCGGCGAGCGACGCATGGACGCCGTCCGCCTCGCTGAGCAGCAAGAGCACCTCTCTCACGCCAACGACGTCCTGCAAGGACCCCAGGGCGTGGAGCACTGCGGCGCGCCACGCCGCGGCAGCACAAACGACGGCGTGCTGACGCCGCACGCGGTCCGCGACCGCGAGCTGCGCTACACGCTCGTGGAGGGGGTCACGCCAGTAGTCCGGCATGCCCATAAACTCCATGACCCCGTTGAACCGCGGGGCTCGCGGCGCAAAGGCTCGGACCGGGTCCATCTCGAACACCCTCGGCCGTGCCGTACCTGTCTTGTGCGCCGCGGAGATGGCCGCCTTCCCCTCCTTGCGCAGGCGGCACATGGACTTGATGAAAAGCTCGGGCACTCGGGCCGGAACGACCGTCTTGCCGGCATGAGGGGGGTGCGAGTCAGCCAGCCGGGCGTCGGCAACTCGCTCCGCGAACGTCGTCCACCCGTCGCGGGGCAGGAGCGCGTCAAAGACGTCACACGCTGCGATCGTTGCGGCTTCGATCGCTGAACGCCACGATGCATCGAAGGTCGGTGAAGCCTCGAAGCCAGACGTTGCTCCGAACACGTCGGAACTTGCCAGCAACGCTGCCGGCCTTGCTGCGAGCGAACCGCAGGGAGCGCCAAAACCGCACGTCATGGACCCGTTGGATGCCAACAAACTCGTTGTCGGGGCGGGCGGAGCGTGGTGCAGCGGCATGAGGCTGTCATCGCCCGGTAAGCGGAGGACAGATCCCCAGCAACTGGGACGGCGTGTCTCGCGGCCTGGACCGGGAGACGGATTCGGCCACGGCGCGCCAGGGCGGGGGCCGACCGGCCCCGCTTCGGATGAACTCCATCGGTGATCAGCGTACATACACTGGGGTACGGGAGCAAGACGTGGTAGGCCGCCAGTGCCCCGGCGGGGAGCACGAACGCGGAGCCTTCCGGCCGCGTGGAGCACGGCCGCCTCATCGGCCTCCCACGGGCGAACCTCGCGGCCTGAAACGTCAGAATGTCTCACACACATCGATGCGTGCCGGAACGGATGCCATGCAGTCCTCGGCCGGGCGGAGACCGCAGTTCGCGTGCCGCTGTCGGCCGACGTGTACGACGACGGCGACACGGCGTCCTTGGGCGTGATGTCTCGGGACGGCGACAGCGACTGGTACCTCTGACGAGGTTCAGATGCGCCGGCGACCCAACGCCCGGGGTGCACGCCTTGCCGAAGATGTGCGCCTTTCATAGTGGTGGACGGGGGTCACAGGCGAGCGTGACGATCGACCAATCTCGCGGGGCCATGCGGCGGGCTGATTCGGGCTCATCGCTGGAGCGACGGCGTGGCGCCCAGGTGCGGCGCAGCGATTCGCTGGCGTGTTCTCGTGGCGCTGGCACTGGAAGCTGCGCGAGATAGGGCGCTTTGGCAGTGCTAGGGCTGCGTTGCTTTTTCCCGCTGCTTCCGCACGATGGCGGCTGGCCCGGGCTCGGCGGAATCTGTGACGTTGCCGTCGCGCCCAGGGCAAAGCTTGGCCCCGGCACACGTACCAGTGCACATTCCGACCCCGCAGTACTCAGCTACTGCCTGAGGACGGCCGGCGGATGACAGCATGAACCGCTATAACGCGTTTCTTGATGTGGTGGGGTGCCCGCCCCCTCGCGGACAGTCTGCGGACTCGCTCGTGCACGCTTCAGCGTCAGCTGGCACAGTCGCCACTGAAGCAACGACCCTGCCGGCTCGCCAGCGCGGCGATGGACGCTCGCTGAATTCTGTGGACGGGGAAGGTTTGAGCAGGCTTGTTTGCGTCGCAGCAGCAAGCTCAAGGGGGAAGGAGCCTGCTGGCCTGCCTGCACCGGCTGCCAATATTGGCGTACTGCCTGGTGCACCCAGTGCCGCCGTTACCCGGGCAATCGCCGCCATGGTGCCCCCGGGCAAGGCTATGAGCGTTAGTGCCGCCCTCTTCGGCCACAGGGACTGCCCCCGCAGCCCGGTGCCAGGAGCGCACCTTTGGATTAAGAGCTGCCCCTGGGACTGGGTTGCAAAGGCGCAGGGCGGCGGAACGGCGGCAGGCAAGGCCCGAGCAGATTTTTGGCAGCACGTCGCGCCGGAACTCGGCGGCCGGAGCTCGATTGCGGCCGATCTCTCGCGCACTGCCGCACAGCGCGCTTCAGGAGCCGTGTGGAGCGCAGAGGAGCGAGGGGCATGCGTGCGGGGAAACGGGCACGACGGCGACGTTGAAGCCCCTGGAGGCGCGTCAACCACGCTCTCAGAACGAGGCGCAGCCGAGCGGGCATCGCAATCCTTCGAGTGGGGCCCGAGCGGTCGTTCGCCGCACTCGTGCTCCCGCGCCGTGACCTCACGGCTCGCTCGAACGGCTGACCCCGACACCGACGCGGGCCTCCAAGCCCGCCGCCGGTTGGGCGCCTCGTGGTTTTTCGACGAGCTGCCGCCCGACGACGGCTTGTGGGCTGAACACGGCGTGCGCAGGCGCGATGTAGCCGAGGCATGCCTGGTCCGCGGCGTTTCCGCCGCCCAGCTGCGCGCACAAGCAGACGCCAACGGCGGCTTCGGAAGCCTGCGCAACCGACAAGTCGCAGGTGCGGAGGAGGATGCGCTCGCGCGGGTCGCGAGTCGCGCGGGCTCGCTCGCAACGCCGCTGCCGGTTGCCATCCATGCGGAGGCCGGCACGCAGGACCCCGGGTCGGCCCCGCATGCCTCCGGTGCGGTGCTTCGGCTCCCCGTGTCGTCGGGCCCTGCGGCTGAGCCGTGGGGCGGGAGCCGGCGCTGGCACGACGGCGGCGGTCGCTTCGTCGGCCCGCGGGCCTCGAGGCGAGGGTACGCGACGCTTCGCCGCCGCGCGAGGGGTTTCCGGTCGCGGGCCGCGGCGGCCGGGGCGGGCCGTGCGCACGACCCGCTGGCGGCGTTCCTGGGGCTGATGCAGGAGCACGGGGCGCTCGCCGCGGCCCTGGGGCGAGCGGTTGACGGCGCGGAGCTCGAGGAGCACGCGGCCGCCCTGCGGCTGGCCGGGCAGCGCCGCGGCCGCAGCGACGGCGGGAGCGGAAGCGGGAGCGGAAGCGGGAGCGGAAGCGGGAGCGGAAGCGGGAGCGACAGCGTCGGCGACGGCGGCGACGGAGGCAGCGACAGCGACGACGGCGGCAGCGACAGCGATGCGGGGTCCGACGGCATGGGAGCGGCTGACGCGGACGGTGCCGGGGGCTCAAACAGATCCCGGAGCGCGGCAACCACTCAGGGACCAAGGCCGGCGCGCTGGCAGCCCCCGATGGGCCTCGCGGCCGCCTCTGCCCGCGTCGGCGACGGCCGGGTCCTGTGGCGCAAGCTCCTCCGGACGGCTCCATCCCTCCCGCGGCTGCTTCTGGGGAGTCCCCCGTCCCCGGCGGCGCTCCTGGACTCCGCGGGGCGCGCCGTCGCCGACGCCCCGCCGCCCCGCGGCTGGGGAATCCGCCCCGTCACTGCCGGCGCGCACAGGGTACGGCTCGTGGCGGAGCGTCGGGGCGGGCCGGCGGGCCAGCCGCCCTTCCCGGCCTCGGCGGTCGCCGCTGCCTTCCGCTCGGTGATGCACCCGTCGCTCCTCCCAGCGCTCCGGGGGAGCCCGCAGCCGCCCCGGGCCGGGGGAGGTGATGACCAGCCGAGCACGACCACGGACGGCGCGGCCAGCCCCGGGCACGGTGCCCCGGCCGGTGACCGGGCCAGGCTCCTCGCGGGCGGCTCCGTGGCCGTTGAGGTGTCGCTCCTCGCCCACGCTCGGCTCTGCTCCGCCGCGCCGCCCGTTGTCGACGCGGAGCTCCCGCCCCGCGGCGCGGGCGCGGCCCTGACCCTCGTCCCCGCCGTGACCGCCGTCATCGAGGCGCGGGGCCTCAACGCGTCGCGGGCGACGGTGGCCGCTGCGGCGAACGATCCCCTCGCGCTGGGCACCAGCGCGGCGTTTGCTGCGGCGCTCCGCCTCGCAGCAGCCTCCGCGGCCAGCCAGGGCCAAGGGCGCGACGTCGACGCGGAGCGCGATGAAAGCTCTGCCGGTGCGGCCGCGGGAGCGCTCTGCCGGTCGGCCGGAGCGTGGGCGCTCCACTGCCCGGCGCTGCCCGCCGACGTGCGGCCGGGCCTTCCGAGCGCCGGCTCCCTGCTGCGCCGCGCTGCCGCAGAGGTGGCGCGCGCCGGGGCGGCGTCGGCAGTGCTGCAGCGGTGGCAGTGCCTCGTTGCAGCGCGCCACGGCAGCGGTCCTGGCGGCGCTGCGTTCCTCCGCCCCGGCCGCGCGGTGCCCGCCGAGGCGCCGCACCCGGCCGACCCCGCGGCCTCGCTGCGGCTGCGGCCGGCCGAGCCCCCCTGGCCTGCGAGCCGCGCCGTGGTGCCCGGCGTTCGGGTCTGCAGGCCCCGGGAGGACGGGCCACCGCCGGAGCAGCTGGAAGCGACGGCCTCATGGGCGGGGCACCAGCGGTGGTGGGCCGGCCCGGTGTGGGAAGGTCTCAGGGGGACGCTTCGCTCGCTCGGGTGGGCGGGGCTCCGGGCCGGACCGGCCGTGCCCGGGCCGGCGGTGCTTCCGCCGGGCTTCGGCGATGAGGCGACGGAGGCCGCGCACGGGGCTGCCCTGCGGTCGGCGGCGTCGTCGTCCGTTGCCGGCGTCGCCCTCCCGGCTGCCAGGGAGGCCGCGCTCACCCTCGCGGCAGCGGCCGTGGCGTCATCGGGTCTCGGAGCCTCGGGGCTGCCCGGTCCGCCGCCCGCTCTCGACGTCTCCCTCGCGTGGTGCCTGCTGGGACCCGCTCCCGGGGCTGCCCACGGCGGCCACGGAGGTCCGGTTCTCGGCACCTCGGCGGGTGGCGGGCGGCCAACGAACGATGATTCCAGCGAAGGGTCTGACGTCGGCGATAGCGACAGCGACGGTGGCGGGGGGAGCGAGGCAGGCAGCAGCCCGGGCTCAAAGCGGCCGAGGCCGGCGGACGGGACGCCAGGCGGGCCCCCACCAGCGAGCGACGCGGAGGAGGGCGCCGCCGAGAGCGACGCGGAGGAGGGCGCCGCTGAGAGCGGCTCGTCCGCCCGCCGAGAGCAGCCAGGCCGCGATGGCTGGGCGGCGCTCCGGTCCGCAGGCTGGCTCCTGCTGAGGGCGGGGCAGCCCATGCGGGCGCTGCTCGGGGAAGAAGGCGGCGCGACGGCGGAGCGTGGCGACGGCGCGGCGGCCTGGGCGCTGACGGTCGCAGCCCAGGCCGCGGCAGAGGCGGGGGGTGCGCTGCCGGCCGGCGACGTGTCGGCGATGCTACGGTGGAGGCTGGTTCGTCAGTGCGGCCTGTGCGGCTTCGCTGCCGTGTCGACCTCCGGCCTCACAGCCCACGCCGCGGCGGCGCACAGGGGTCGGACGGGCTGCGCGCTGTGCGGCCGCGGGCTCTCGGACACCAGCGGGCTCACGAGGCACGTTGCCGCGGTGCACAAGCCGGAGCAGTGAGCGGGAGTGAGGGCAGGCGCTGCCGCTGGCGCGAGTGACCCTCCGTGTGCCGAACCGTGGTCGCGGGGTGCTCTGCTTGCGCGGCGGGCGCAGCCACGCACGAGCCCGCCTGCCGGGGCGCCGTCGGTCGTCACATGAGTCCTCCGGGCAGGCCGCGGCTGGCCGCGAACCACATGCGGACGAGCATAACCTGTGCGGCGCTGAGGCCGACGACGATGAAGGTCTCGGCGACCGTGTAGTACGCGATGCGCTCGTTCGTGGACTCAGCGGCTGCGGGGCGGGGGGAGGGGACGGGGCGGCAGAGGGCTGGGGGTGCCAGCGGCTCGGCGAAGGGCGTTGCGCGCGCTCGAACGGGCACGAGCGTGCAGTCTTCAGCGGGACTCACTGTCGCGATGCCTGTGCTCGCGCTGCTTGAGGAAGTGCTGCATCTCCTCAATCTTTGCCAACCTGTCGTAGATGGTGGTCACGCTCTTGCGCATGCCGTCGACCTCCTTGGTGGCGCCGTTGGGCGTGGCCGCCGAGACTCCCGTGACCTCGAGCTCAAAGTCCACGACCTTGGCCGTCCACCTGCTCATCGTGTTGTCCATGCAGAACGCATAGTTTCCGCTGGTTGGCGCAAGGAACTGCGACGCGGCGACGCAGCGGCGCGGTGTGAGGGGCGCGTGCGCCGGGTCGCTGGCCGAGCCGCCGCTGCCGGCCTAGGCGGCCGCTCTCACGGTGTGGCCCTTCTTCAGGAGCGTGTCCACGACGCTTCCCGAAGTGTCTTCAATGTTGGAGTACACAAGCTTCTCGTACAGACGCCCCTTGCCCGGGGCATCGATCTTCATGCGCACGTCCAGCTTGCCGCCCCGCACCACGAGGATCTCGGCACGGACCTTCTGGCCCTGCTTGATCTCGTGGTACAGGCACTCCTCCACCCTCGGCTCGACCTGGAAAGCCAGCGAGATGGGAGCAGCGGCGGCGTCCGAGGCCATGCCAACGAGCGCCAACGCGCCGGCCAGCAGCAGCGTGGGGACCATCCTCAGCGCCTTCCAGCGCTGGCTGCAGGTGTCAAGGGTGGTCTTCCGCCCGCTGGTCTTGCTGCTCAGCTCCCTGAGCGCCTGTGCCGAGCCCGGTCGGGGCAGGACGACCAGTCAAGCAGCTCTGCTTCAACGAGATGGTCAATCGGCTCTGCGGCGGGCGGGCATCCCCGCGGCACGGGCGCAGGTGGCACCCGCTGCCACCCCTGGTGGTGCGAAGGCGGGAACGCCATGGCCGCGGCCGGCGCTGACGAGTCGTCACCCCAGCGGTTCGATGAGATGTTGGAGCTCGCGCGGCGCTTTGCGGCAACCAAGACCGAGCGCAGGACCACGCAGCAGTGAGGATTGCGTGTGTCTTCGAGGCTAGGCGTGCGCGCCGGCGCGGCCTGGCGGCATGCCCGCAGTTCGGCTCCCTCACCAAGCGTGGCGCAGGGGATCGGAGTCAACGCAAGCTGCTCTCCCCGCGCGCCGCCCGCTTGCCTCCGCAGCCTGCTGACCTCGATGTCATCTCACAACACGAGCAATACCACCGGCCCTGGCTGCTCGTCCTCTTGCTCGTCGTGCAACTGCATCCGTGCCATGGTCAGCCTGAAGAAGCGCCGATTTGTGCGCTCCGGGTTTGACCTTGACCTCTCGTACATCACGGACCGGATCATCGCCATGGGCTTTCCCTCGCGGGGCTGCGAATCGTGCTACCGGAACAGCGCTTCCAGCGTGTACGACTTCATGTCTCAGCGCCATCGCGGCCATTTCAAGATCTGGAACCTCTGCAGCGAGTCGGGCCGCGAGTACTCCAAGCATCTCTTCCCGGGCGCGGTCGAGCGGATCGGCTTCCCCGACCACAACGCACCGACGATGGCCCAGGTGGCTCAGTTCTGCGGAAGCGTCGCGGCTTGGCTCGCGGCGCATCCGGACAACGTCGCTGCGGTCCACTGCAAGGCCGGCAAGGTGAGGCCCGGACGCCGACCCTGCCGCACGGCGGTGATGCGCTGCCCCTCGCTCGACGCGCGGCAGGGGCCGCCGCGGTCGTTGAGACGGGCCGCCTCTGCACTGCCTCGCACAACAACCCCCCCGCCCGCCCCCCACCACGCGCGCCCTCTCCCGCAGGGACGCACCGGCACGATGATCGCCGCCTACTGCGTGTGGTCCGGCGCCAGCGACAGCGCGGCGCAGGCCCTGGACCTCTTCGCCCGCCGCCGCACCCACAACCGCAAGGGGGTCACCATCCCGTCGCAGCGGCGCTTCGTGCGGTACACTGAGGTGTGGCTCAGGGCCAAGGCGCGCGCGGGGGCGCGGCTCCTGTCGCCGGGGCAGGCCGCAGACGACGAGGCGGTCGACTCGGAGGGGGTCTCGGCGACGGCAGTCGAGAGCGGCGCGGCAGATGAGGCGGCGCCGGGTGCCGAGGCCGGGGCCGTGGCCGGCTCCAGCCAGTCGGGACCGGTCTCCCCCGGCTCTGCCAGGGTGTCGGTGCCCTCGGAGGCGCAGCTGGAGCGGGAGTCCACGGGCGTCGCGGCTCTGCTGACGGAGGTGGAGGCCGGCGCCGACGACGAGGACGACGAGGACGACGAGGACGACGAGGACGACGAGGGCAAGGACGGTACGGCGGCCAGCGAGCCCGCCGGCACGGCGGAGGGAGCGGCGCCGCCATCGGCCGCTGCGGCCCCGGCAGGGCCGGCCGAGGCAGCAGCCGCCCCACCCGCCGTCCCGGCGGCCACCCCCGCCCCCGGCCCCGCGCCCAGGGTCCTGCGCCGCTCCCGGCAGAGCATGGTGGCGGACTACGCCGAGCAGGCCTCCATCGCCGCCTGGTCCCCCGAGCACGACCCCACCGTCCTGCCAGTCCGCCCCGTCCGCCTCACGAGCCTCGCCATCTCCTGCCTCCCCGTCGGCACCTCCCAGCCGCTCTTCGTCGCCGTGTACGACCACAGCGGCGCGCTCCTCCTGTCCTCCGTCGCCGCCGGACCCGGCGACGGCACATTCCGCCAGACCGACACGGGCCGCAGCCTGCCCCCCGCCGCCGGCGGCCTCCCACTCGGCCCCGTCACCGATCCCACCCCCGGCACCCGCGGCCCCTCCTCGGACCTCGTGAGCTCCATGAGGCCGCCGTGGAAGGCCGACGCCATCACCCAGGCATCCCTCAGCGCCGGGCAGAGCCACGACGGCGGCCTGCCCACGGCCGTCGCCATCCTCCGGAACGGCTTCGCCGTTGAGCGCCTCGTCACCCCTGGCGCGGGCGGCGCCGTTGCCATGGCGGCGAGGGCCGCAAGCGGGGACGTTGCCGCCCCCACCGGCATGTCCGTCGTCTTCCGGCCCGGTCCTGACGGGTACGAGGGGGAGGACGCCGACGACGAAGCCGCCGCCGCCGCCGCCGCCGCCCCGCTCAAGATGGTCGCCGCTGCCTCCCGCGTCGCCACCGCCGCCTCCAAGCACCCCGCCGAGGGCATGGAGCTCGTCTCCGTCCGCGGCGACGAGTCCCCCGCCCCCGCCTCGTCCCCCCCCTCCCCCCAGGCCCACCCCCCCCCCCCCCCCCTCCCCCCCCCCCCCTCTCTCCCTCTCCACCCCCTACTCTACCCTTCCTCCTCTTCCCCTTTCTCTCTTTTTCCCCCACCCACCCCCCCTCTTCCTTTCTCTTTC
>Ga0136560_1002088_pt1 | contig 10137 bp, 11 predicted proteins | sample AntRauMeHopE1497_FD_104925 | JGI IMG/M metagenome (GOLD analysis project Ga0136560, IMG submission 104925) | Saline lake microbial communities from Rauer Islands, Antarctica - Metagenome Hop E1 #497 | ecosystem: Environmental > Aquatic > Non-marine Saline and Alkaline > Saline | place...
CTTGCAGGACAGTTGCAGGACCTGGCTGGATCCGGGCACTCGTCACACTCCAGGGAGACTGAAGCAGAGGGGGGGGAGGGCTCGGCCGCAGACTCCGCAGACATCCCGATGATGCTGCCTTTCCTCCCTCTCCTGCTGATCCCAGGGAACACAGGGGGTCCCGCTTCTGCGGTAGCTCTGAGAGCAGGCGAACGAGCAGATCCTGATGCACTGGAAGACGAGAGAGATAAGAGCGGCATCACTCCGGCTCCCGAGCTTGAAGCTGGGGGTACTTCTGCTACTGCCGTTGCACTGCAACTCAACCGACTCGTGCATGATGCTGTATTGCGTTTACCAGAGGATACAGCAAGGACCTAGAGGGCATCAGCTGCTACGCCAGCTAGCACGGAGTTGGATCATGGGCGTGGGCATGTGTGGCCTCCCTCCACGTATCTCGGAGCCAGGGAACAAGCCATGTGGCCAGGGGGTCTCAGCCTTCTTCGGGCTGCCGGGAGTTTTACAGCACATGCAGCACAGGTCGAGCTGCATCGTTCTGCCGCAACAGGTCGGGAACTCCCAGTCTCCGCCGTTCCTGCTACCTCTGCTCTCGTATGTACTACCGGGCACTTGCTCGCTTCCTTGAGCACCTTGGCAGAAGCAGACGTTGGAGTGGCTCTGCTGGATGCATGTGCATCATCCGGCTCGTCATTTGCGGCGGCAGTAGGATCGGGATTGCTCGACGGATCAAGTGAATTGTCGGCCCTAGGCGTATTATTGGCCCGCGTAGCTCTTGCTGGGGCTGTGCAGGCGCTCGGATGGCTGCGTGGCATGTCAGCAGGAGACCGCAAAGGGTGTAAAGACCAGTTCTACTAGCTTCTACTTGGGTGTGCCATGTGCAGGGAGGCAGGCACTCTGTTGGCGGACAGGGCGACAGACAGTGGAATCGATGCACTGCATCTAGAGATGGCTGTGGGAGTAGCTGCATTGTCGAAGCTTCCCGTAACACTGCGACTAGAGCCCGTACGATAGGCATGGGGACGAGCACTCGATACCGTATGCAAGGCAACTGCGGCAGGTATAGGCGTTGACGTCCCTGGGATCGGTGACTTGGATGGCGAAGCTAATGTTGATGTCAGTAAAGATATGCTGAAAGCTCTGACGAAGCTTGCACGGGCAGGAACCCAAATGAATCGCATGGCTCCACACATGGCGACGCAGGTGCTGCCCAGCCTTGTTGGAGTGGCGATCTCGGCGTCAGCAGCTGGAGCCAATGGTGGAACGGGTGTCGTGAAGGCGCTGGTCGACGCGTCGAAGCAGCTGTCTTGCCTTGATTCTGCAAGCGGAGACACGGCAGCTGCTGCTCTGCTCGCCTGCGCTGCATTCGCTTCTCGACCTTCTCAGGTAGCCGTCTCTGATGAAGGCTCCGAGGCTGCAGCAGCCTCTATCGATGATTTGAACGCTAAGGACTCTCATGCAGAGGTGCTCGCATCATGTGCCGAGAGAGGAGCTGCCCACGCTATCATCCACATGGCTGCATCGGACGAGGGATACGGGCATCTGGATGCGTGCTTAGTTGAGGTGGAGAGAGACGGGGGGCCAACTGTCGCCCTGACTGATGACGTGAAGCTGCCAATGGGACCTCCGGGTGTGAGTGCCGCGGTGCAGGTCCTCCTAGCGTGTCAGCTGTGCGCTGATGCACTCGGTTGCAGCTGTCCTTAGATCTCGGCATCGCATGACAGGGTGAGCAAGGTGGCAGCCGTGTACGTGGCGAGTCTTTCCAGGCCCGGTAGACCGCCTTTCGAAGAGGACAAGTCCATCGCCGAGGCCCTGGAAGGGATTCTAAGTGGGTCCAGGGAGCCATGAGGCGCATGGGGCGTACATTTCTGTTCAGTTACTGCCGACGCATGAGCCCGTTAGCCTGGATTCTAGATTCCACCTGACCAGATGCCCGTTAGCCTGGATTCTATATTCCTCCTGACCAGATGCCCGTTAGCCTGGATTCTATATTCCTCCTGACCAGATGCCCGTTAGCCTGGATTCTAGATTCCTCCTGACCAGATGCCCTCTAGAGTCTAGACTGACTTTGATTCATGCAAACTATAGTTTACAACTTGTCAATGATGGATCACTTCAACATTAGGTAATGCGTAGATGCGGGCTCCCATGTCCCTCGCCATCATAGCGAGCCCCTCCGTCTCGATATGGCGTCGATAAGGAAACGGAGGAAACACAAGCCCATCCCTATGAAGGTCCCCTCTCACCAGGAGCATCGCCCCACCTACAGAATCGATCTCTACTAGGAGGCTCTCGTTCCCATCCCCTCGCAGCTTGTGGATATGCTGGTTACCAGAGAACCCATAGCCCTCGAGCAGAATTTCCGGCCCATCCCCCGCATGCGAACCAACCCCCGTTGTGTATGCTGACGATGAGGATGACGACGATGATGATGAAGAAGAAGAAGACGATCGAGGTGCAGCCCAGTGTTCCCTGCACTCGAGCTCGACGCTCTGACTGCTCTCTCCACCGTAAGTAACGAGCGCTTTTCGCTGTGCCTCAGCTCCCGCCGCCCGTCTCCCAGACTCCTATAGGCATGTCGCCAGCCCAGCAGGCATGATGACCTTGGCCTGGACAGCTTTCCAGTCCTCCGTAGTCATGGTGCCCAGTGCGGCGGGCTTGCCTAGAAGTTCTTCCTGCAGGCGGCCGGCTACAGCCTCTAGCTCCTTTGCACCTGGGAAGGCAGGCGATCTGGAGGAAGGGAGACCCTCGGTCAGTCGTAGCTGGGAGGCGCATGCCTGTACCAGCTGCAGGGTAGTCATGGATTCCAGGGCCTTGGCCGACACGTCCATTGCAGGAAACAGGATTTCGTACTGCCGCGGCGGCTGCGGACGCTTCCACGAGTTCAGATCGTACGATCTCTGCCCTGGGCCCATGACGCAATTCGGAATCACTATGTCCTTGCGAGGTGCGATCAGGCGCTGGATGACGTCGGGTGGGTACGACCACAGGTCGCTGTCAATCCAAAGCACCCATTCTTCGTCTTGCAGCGCCTGCAAAATAATGGTGAATGGAGTGGACAGAAACACGAGTCTATCACTCGATTCGCAGGATGTGCACCGATAGATCTACACATACAGGTGGGAGTGCGAGTCATTACGCAGGAGGATCATGTCAACGATATAGTGCAGCTGAAGCATACGATAGCAGCGTATAGCGTTGGAAGTGTGCTGGGAGCGTCTGTCGGGTATCTCACCCGTGCAACGAGTTGGTTCCGCGAACGTGCGAGGATCGATCTCCTGTCGACTTGCTTGCTCTTGTCATGTCGCTGCGTGCGGGACAGGCTGAGCCCATAGTGCTGCTCAAAAATCGAAATCCGCCTGAATTCTCCACGAAGTAACCGCTGCTACTCCTGAAGCAGCCCTAGAGTGGTGACACCTTTAGGGGAACCGGCGTCGTCACTGTCCGAGTCCAAAAAAGCAATGCTAATTTTACCGTGAGGGTAGCTAAGGCTTTGAACATTCTTGAAGAATCGTGGGAGGTGCTTCCAAGCATTTTTAACAGGTGTGAGTATTAGCACTGTGCCTGGCTATAAAGTGGTCTCTAAGTTCGTGTTTGAGCACGTTTCCTTCGCAAAACCGCGGTTACCTGTATCTACTTGAACCCTGTCAACTAAATCCCTCTCCTCCGTCCGGATGCTTCGAAGAGAGCTAGCTGACGTTCCGCTCTAGTTTGCCATGTTCAGCACATGGCTAATGATCCATCCCAAGCTGAAGCTAACGAATATTGAAAGCCCGACTGCCCAACCTTGGTGAGCTTGCCCTCGGAATCTATCGTTTGCCCTGGCGACAGGGGCCATATTTTCACGCAAGAGTATACAAAGACAAGGTTGTACGTCTTTCTAAGCAATATATTGCGTATTTCCTTACTTTCTGGCGAAAGCAAGACGTCGAGACTCCTCCGCCCAATATTCGGAATATAAACCACCTCATCTTGAGCCGCAAGCAGGGACTGTGCCGTTCCAGTTCCTAGATCAACCATCACCAATGTCGTTCAAGGATATTGCATAATGTCGGGCTGGCTAACAGAGTCCACTATATTGCCGCGCAAAAGTCGGCCAACCGTTGGACATTTTTCCGTGAGTTGCAGCTAATTCTGGGTACGTGCGAGCACAGGTTATTATCCTAGCACAGAAGTTTCTGGCACTCGTATCAAGGGCTTGCCAATTGATAATTTATTTTACAGGTTGGAGCTATTCGGCTGGCAATTGCCTCAACTAGAGAAAAGCGAGGAAAGAAGCGAACGTGGGACAGAGTTGAAGATCGTCTCGCTCATGCTGCAACAGGGGTGGATCATGCATCTGCCTCGACAAGAACGGAAACAGAGGGGGTGATTCCTACTGAGAAGTGTAGTGCTCCTCAGAAGCCCCCAGTAGATACGACTTACGCCACATACCTGGCAAGTTTGGCTAGAACTACAGAAGGCCACCAAGCTAAACCAAAGAAAAGGACTAAGGACAAAAAGCGAAAGCGACATCATACCAAATCGAAGTTAATCCAAGAAGATTACCCCGAGAGACTCGCCTTAAAGAGTGGCGCGAAGCCGCCGCCAATTGTACCTGCTGAAGTGGCTGATGGTGCAGTGGCCGGGTCGGCTCGTAAGCTGCGACCGGTAGTCGATGACTTTGGGCGGCGTTCCAAGCAGCTTATTTCCACTGTATCGAGCGAATACTTGCAGTATAAGGCTAGCAAAGCAACGGCTGGGGGAGGGTCCGGGCTCGATGCCAGTGGCAGCGGACCGGTCCTGGGTCTGGGCAGGGCGGGAGCACTGAGCGAGCATGCAGAGAAACGCCGTAGAATCGATTGAGAGAGAACGGGCTCGAGGCAACTTGAGCTCCTAGGATGTCCATAGGGTGAGTCGAAGGGCGATTCATGCAAATTAGCGATACATAAGCTTGACAGACCAGACCGATGGAATTCTGATCTATAGATCTAGATAGCGTCGCTGTGCCAGTGGCTCGAATTCATCGGATCCACGCGTCCATCCATCGGCGAGCTGCGTGGAGACAAATGATCAGTAGTGGGTGCAGAGGGGCCTGGAATGGCATCTGGGTACTGAGACTCTTCGTTTTAGTTTATCAGCGTGCCTCCACGTTCCAGCCAGCATGGTACGACATCCGCATTCTGCAAGGCCTAGCTTCGGTTGCAACCGGAAGCGGCGCTCGCTTCTAAGAGTTCGTTTCGTCGGCCAGCTTTTGGTGCCGTTGAGTGACTCTGACTGAGCTGCAGATCCGATAGAAATTCTGGTCAACTTTTAAACATCCATGTATGCAAAATCGCCTGGGGAAATACTTCGAGATGGCTTGCGGTCTTGTCAACAGCCAAGCAAAGTTCACGAGATCGTTGCTGCAACTGGCCGTGCGCACCTACTTGGACTAGATTCTCACGGTCAAAGCGCGTTGGATTTTGCCCGGAAATTAAGGCTTCCTCCTGCTTCCGTTTAGACCGTCGCCAACTATGTCGGTGCTGAGCTCGAAACACGCAAACAGGAGGAGGCAGATGTAAGAGCTTCTAGTTTCGTCGGAAGATTCCTAGCTGCAAACAGAGCAGCAGGCACTGAATTACAACAAGCCCTAGAATCAGCTACAGCTGTAGCTATAAAGAAGGCTTTGGTCTCTGTTCAAAAACATCGCCCGCCAGAGCGTATCGAATTCGACACCTTGGTAGCACGGGGCGAACCTTCAACATAGAGGTTCGACGCTGCTCTCCGGATGCATCAAGGCTCTCACCACCGGGCTTCAGTAAGTGCAGTGCTCACACCTGCTGCGCACCGAATAGGCTCGCGGCGACCTGCTTCTGCGGTGGAGTTAAGATCGCTCATAGCTACTCCATTGTCGCGGGCTAAGACGGCACTCATTAGCAAGGCCCAGCGCACTTCAAGTACGGTGTCGCATTCGAAAGGAGCAGTTGACAGCGTCAGATATTGGACTGACATCCGCTCTTCAAGTTCCGGACTTAATGCACTTGCAATAGCTGTTAGGGAGAGCGACCTCGCGCTTGTAGAGCAACTGCTTCGTCTTGGTGCATCTCCAAACTCTTTGTGCGGCACGAGATCAGACGCTGTTTGCATTGCCGCTGCGTCTGGCAATATCATGTCATTGAAAGCAATGCTGGTGCTAGGATCAGCAGACTTAGGACACAAGCTCCTGCTCGAAGGCGCTGCATCCGTTGATGATCTCCTCCGCAAGCCGCTAGGATCTTTTTCGACAGCCACTGCCCTCCCGCTGGTGGACGCTGCGAGGGCAGGTCAAGCTAAGACGGTGGAACTACTGACCCAGACTGTCCGTGCAGCAGCTGTAGGGGTCACCATTACCGACACTGCCGCCCGTGCTCACTTCGGTACCCGGCCGCATTGGTCTACAAGAGTACTCCATTGGCTGCATGCGCGCGACTACAGCGGACAATCGGCACTTGAAGTAGCTAGCTCAGCTGAGTGCTTGCGTGCACTATTGTTATTTGAGAAACGGCTCATGGCTGCAGCATCTCGAAACTCTAATGATAAATCCGGGAAACAGGCGATTCGGTGCGGCAAGTGCGGCATGCGGATGCGGAGAGAGGAACAGGGGAGACATGACACATTCCTGTGCTCGTACGCCACCCATCGCGACATTCCGTACACTGGTATGCCCAGGCATCAGAAATTGCCTGGACTCTCTTTTGAACAGAGGCTCCAGCGTGTCCGGCGCCCTTCGCTCTACCACACGAGCATTCCATGTCGCGAGATTCCGAAATACAAGGCATTGCCAGATCTAGAATTACCTATATGCCTCAGTACTCACGTTGAAGAAGTTATGGCACTAGCCCGGTGCTCCAGTGGTGACCAGATTCACCCCGTTGGCACAACAGGTATTGGATTTTCATCTGCTGAGATCGAGACTGGTGGGAAAATGCGAGACTGTGACACGCCTCTCGACGTGAGACAATTCTTGCGGACTTGCAAGGGTCGCACGCTGTCTGATGGAAGCATGCTGGGCCGGGCATTACTAGCTGCTGAAACACCCGCTCAGTTCAAATAGTCCAACTTTCAATTGCAAGAGCTGCTAACAGGCCCTACAGAACTACCGGAGTCCTTTCAGCATGAATCTGGGCAAGCGCAGAAAGGTGGAAATGCCGCTTCTCTAGGTACAAGTGATGCCACAGAAGTACCATGTCCGCTCAGATGCGGGATGTTGCTGCCAGTAAAAACTGTCGGTAAGCATATACTTGATCGATGCTCAAGGCGAGCCCTGCGCTGTCCTGATGGTTGTGGAGAGAAGCTAGAAGCACGAACTCTTCATGTGCACACGGCGACCTGTTCCCACCGCGTGGTGACCTGCGGCTGTGGATGGGTGGTGAGGCAATGCGATCTGCCTAATCACTTGCGGAACGAGTGTCCTCGCGCCGAAATAGCGTGTCCGAATGCATGCGGTCTAGTAATTCGCAGGTCGATGCTTGGAGAACACAGGCATGGGAGTTGTGCACGACGAGTTGTCGTCTGCACTTCTGGGTGTAGTCAACTCGTGGTGGCTTCTAGAATTGATGATCACTTGAACCTTCACTGCCCGACCAGGATGCTGCCATGTCCGAACGATTGCGGGAGCATGATTCAGCGTCAAGATCTTGACGACCACTCGCTTCTCTGTTCAGAGGCAGCTCGCCCTTGCGTGCGAGGGTGTGGGTAGGTTGTATTGCGCGGAGACCAATCGATGCATGACATGAGCTGCAATTCATTTCATCAACCATGTCCCCTCGGTTGTGGCGCAAGCATGGCTCGGGGATTGTTTGACGAGCACGCCAGAACATCGTGTCCACACAGGATCGTGCAGTGCAAACTTAACTGCGGTACAGAGGTCCGGTTCGCGGATCTCACGTCACATGAGGAGTCAGACTGCCCTAAGCAACTTGTTCGATGTTAGGCGTGCTAGGAGCGACTCCTAAGACATCAACTAGATGGTCATAGGATAAGTCGCACTGGTAGATAGCTAGATTGCGGCCATGGAGGCATCGCTTGTCGCCGTAGTCTCAGCTCATGGCTGGCAAACCCCGGCCACAAGTCAGCGCCCCCTCGACTGCACCGATGCGTGCATCACGCTTCTACCCCACTCGCGAATGAACACGTGCTGAACGAACCCGCCCTCCTGCTGTCTCTGATTCGACTCGTTGATCAGGCTGAGCTTAGCTTGGAGCACGGGCTGGGGAAAACTCCCTTGGTGAGGGCAGCGGAACTGGGGCTGGTTGCAGCGATCCGGATTCTGGTTGATGCAGGGGCAGACCCGGACCAAGAGACATCGACAGCCCGGTGGCCGCTTGCCGCAGCAGCAGAAGCGTCACACCTATCTGCTGTTAGTGCTCTTGTGTCAGTTGGAGCTTCTATTGCGCACATCAGCAGGATAAGGCGCCGAGCCATTGACTATGCAATGCGAGGAAGCGAATGCCACTCATTCCTGCAGAACCAGCACAGTCTTGACGCATAGTTGGCAAGGATGTTTCGTTTGTTGGCGTGTAATGACGCGACCGGACTCTGTAGAGAACTCGGTGATAAGTCTCTGGGTCGGTGGTTGTCAGCAGTTGACCGTCGCGTCAAAGATCTAGAGGACACAGAGGTTGCTAACGGCTCGACTGACGGATTCCCATCCGCTCTCAGTCGATTTGAAATGCTAGCCGTGCTAGAAAGTGTGTAGAAGCGTGCATTTGCAGGCAACTTCAGCACAAACGAGGCCCTGCGAGCAGCAATCCTAGATCGAGAGAACCAGGCCGAGGTACTCAAGAAGCAAGGCTTGCAACTTCTGTGCAGTGCAATCAAAAAACGCTTTAGTACGAGAGAGCAATGTGGCATAGGAGCTGTCCCGGTTCCAAACGGCTCTGCAATGGGCAGGACAGTTACTCTCATAGCTCGACCTCCCTCGCTTCGACTGCTGAAAAGATCTCTGCAAACCACCATGGCAAAGCTAGCTGCCGTGTTCGATGGGATTGACAATGCCCGAAGAGCAATGGAAGGCGGGAAGCTGATTCATACGATAAATGGATGTGGGCATACATTGTTATCATATGCAGCATCGATTGGAAGCGTCCGTTGCCTTGCTGTGCTGCTGAAGGCGGGTCGCTCAGCTGGTACGCCCATGCAGTGTTTCTAGGCAGGTGCCACCTTGATATAGTCGCATTGGCGAGTATCAAGGTCGCTGAAGAAATATGCTACACATGTATCGCATGGATCAGGCAAAGATTCGCTCATGCAGGCACTTGAATTGAAGCTAGGAAATGGATTGAAAGTCAAGCGGGCGCACAAGGCTTGGAGGCTCGCAATGGCTGCTCAGCCACTCCCGCTGCATCAAGCAGTCTACAGCGGTCATGTTCACTGCGCCATGCTCCTGGTGCGGTTCGGGGCACCAGTTGATTTGCGATCGCACGGGCTACCCATCGCTTCGATGCCCTATTCATCGGAGGGAGAACTCGACAACCTCTCAATTCGGCTTCGGGTTCCAGTTCTGGAGCGTGACGGGATTCTATCGGAGAAAGACGATCCTTCAAGCGAATTCTACGAGGAAGACCTCGGCAAATCTCCTGTGTCTCGAAAGGGGAACTCGAAACTGCTCAGCCGTTCTGTCTCCCTCGAGGAAACAGCTTTCGCCGGGTGTGTGCATCTTGGCACTCGGAGCTTTCGACCTGGTATCGGCTGGTCCACACGAGACAAGCACGTGGAATGCTTAGATATGTCTATGCAGCTATTGAATGGGTCACTTAAGCAGCGGAGACGCATTCAAGACGAATGGCGCCGCCATCGGACGGCCAGATCATAGGCAGCCATTAGATCTCGCACGGAAGCAGAAATGGACGAGTACGCCAAAGCTGGAGATATACAAGGAGTGCTGTCCTGCTTAAGGCGCGGCGCGAACCCAGCTGCTGAGATACGAGGAGGCTTCAACGCAATCTGTATAGCGGCATCATCGGCATTGATGATCGCTGACCCAAGCACTGGTATCCCGAAGTCCGCGTGCCGACTGATAGCTGACACATACGCACAGTCTCCGGCAGCATTGCCTGCATCAGCATGCAGCCTTGGAGTGAGTCCAATTCACGTGGCATCCTTCTTCGGCCGGGCAGATGTAATTCTCGAGCTTGTGTCAGA
>Ga0136560_1002089_pt1 | contig 10136 bp, 8 predicted proteins | sample AntRauMeHopE1497_FD_104925 | JGI IMG/M metagenome (GOLD analysis project Ga0136560, IMG submission 104925) | Saline lake microbial communities from Rauer Islands, Antarctica - Metagenome Hop E1 #497 | ecosystem: Environmental > Aquatic > Non-marine Saline and Alkaline > Saline | place...
ATTCGAATGCCCTGGCCCTGCACGCCCACTCCGTGTCGAGTGCCACGAATGGAAGGCCAATCAAGGCAGGGTGTGGACCGCACACCCCTACAGCAATCGACGAGGCGGTTCGTCCATCTGTTGACCACGCTCGTACTCGCTGCAGAGGAGGCTTTGCCTCAGCAGTCTCATCTCCTTGATGAGTCGCTGCTGGGGCATCACCAGCTGCAGAGGTGGTAGGGGCAGCAGTAGGCACTGTCATGCTGCCAGCTGTCGGTTCTGCATCTCCTGCGGTGCAGCCGATTAGCTTGCCTGCGTATACACTGCTCCTCTCAGTTGTTCCCTCGGAGGTCGAGAATGCCCCTGGCTCAGCCACTGCGGGTCGAGGCATGCCCAGTCCAAGCCTCTCAGCAATAGCACCGGCCGATGACATGGCCAAACTCCGAGCCTTTCGATAAGCGACGCCCGTCGTCTGCTTGACAGTGCGCATGAGAGAATCCTTCTGCATGTTGCGACGGAACCGCGCAGCCTCCCTGTCCTGAGGACGGTGCTGCCTATCAGATCGGGCTCTGTGAATGTCAGCGATGGCTCTATCCCTTGTGCTGACTTGAGCACATGCAACTCGACCGCTTGCCGCAGATACTGTCCTTCCCCTCGTGACACCGCCTACAACGTCGGCCTCTGTCGCTGTTCCCTCAGGAAGCAGCTCCTTGGGAAGCATCACATCATACGGTGCTGGCGTATCATCAAGACATCGATCTACAGCGGGCTCAGTGGCACCATCCCCCGCCGTATGGTGGCTCCGTCTCCAGCGTCGGGCTGGTGTCACCCACGGTCGAAGCCAAGCTAATATGGCATCTCTTTCAACAGTATCCGACTCAGTGGACTGCGATTCAAGGTATTGCTCGGCTCTTGAACGCCATTCTACTGGAGGATCCGGGACGAACCTGAGACGGAAAGTGGTAACCAAGACAGTTCCTCGCATGCCAACCCTTGCATCTATTGCACCCGTTACAAGCCCAAGCAGCACCTCACCTCGTACCAGCCCGCAGCTATCTAAATACTGTGCTGCAGCACCTGCCCGTGCAAACACAGGCAGGCTTGGTTTGGTTTGTCGCGCCAGTTTTGGCTGAACCACCCTTGCCCCTATATTCAGAGGGAGTCCAGATCCTTCTCCTGCTCCTGCCCCCCCTGAACCGTTGCCGTTACCTTGCATAGGAACTGTACTAGCTCCAGTTTGATGCTCAGGTGCTGCCTGCTGGTGGCTCGCACACAAATCCTGGGGACTTGCACCATGTGCATAAATATTGGCACCAGTGCCGTTGCTACCCTGTCTCAGTCGACTTGCAGGCGGCGGTTTCACGATCACGGGACTCCCAAACCAAGAGAAAAAGCCGCTACTACCTGGAGGTGCATCGTTTGTTGATCCTATAGTGCCAATACTCTGGCTACCACCGCCATCGCTCCTGCTCCTACTACTGCCAGCAGCAGCACCTGCAGGCATGGGAGCAAGTGGAACGGCTCCGGCCACCCCCATCGTCTCGAGGCTGTGCGCCCCGTTGTGAATAGATTCGACTGCACTCGTCGCACCAAGTCCTTCGAGACTCCCCGGTGCTTGTCCTCTGTCCTTGAGCACTGCTTCAATGGCCTCATCCAGGATGGCTTGAGCCCGACGCAGATGGCTCTTCGTGAGATGGCGCGGGGAGCCGGGAGGTTCGATCGATCGAAGGACGGCCGACGCCGGACCTTGCGCGGTCACTGATACTGCTTCGTCTTCTCCTGCGGTGGGCTCGCTCACCAGGGCACGAACAGCTGGCAGCACGTGGGCCTCGAGTAAGGACAGCGGCGGAAACTGCATGCCTGCGCCACCCGGAACGCCAGGCGATACCATCGTCGCGGAAGGGGCACCCATCAGCTACGAGGCAATCTCGCTGCCTTTAAAGACTTCATGTTCCCAGCATCCCCGCGCCGCAGCTCGCACGGAGGAAATGTTCTTGAACGTTTCGCTTTGGACAGCCCACACGACGGAGGCAACTTCAGATAGTCGATTTTCGCCAGATCCTGCACAGCTTGCGCACCTTGCAATCTGGGCGGCTGCATCTGCAAATGCCAATTTAGTAGACACGGTTATTACCATTACTTTGTACTGCGAAAGATGGTCTGGCATAGTTCATGCAGACGAATGGTGATCTATGTGTGTATGCAACCAAGGCTTGACAGCAAGCACGGCCTCACGGCATCATGGCGCATCTTAAGGGGAGAATCACATATTTGCATAGCTACGACAGATGCGAACGGCCCTAGTTGATCATGTTCTTCGTCGCTGAGCTGCGATCACGAGACAAAAAAATGTTCGAAGGAAACTATGGTTCTACATAACCGATCGGAGCAATTATGAGCAATTCTTCTGGAAACTGCATCTAACATTCTATAGTTTTTGTGATAGGTCATTCCACATGCAATGGCTAATTTACCTAAAGTGCAGCATACGCAATTTTGTCGAGAGTTGCTTTTTCTGTGTATATACACGTTACATACATACACTAACTCAGATCCCAAACTTCTCACTCAAAGTATGCTAGGAAAGCGTAGCTACTAAGATAAATGGTGTATCATACACTCAGTTTGCTTGTGATCGGCTGCTTTTGGACGCGCTCATGGGCTGGAGCCTGCACAGCGCTAGAGTCGTGCAATGCTTGCTCTTCTGTCCCTGATAAGCGCATCTGCGACGGGGCTCAGCAAACGTGCACTGATTCCGTTTGCTTTCATTGGTGCGCAGATGCCGCTTGGTCGTGCCAAGTGATTGCTGACCCGTCCAAGTGCCCTGAGGGGGGTAAAGGTTGGTCACAAAGCGGATGCAAAACTCTAGCGAAGCAAGCGTCAAGCTACGCTGTTTCGAAAGCTTTATGCCGGCAGGTCAAAGCATTTGCGTGTTCCAGCGAAGGGCCGCTAGGCTGCTGCGACACGAAGTCATCTTTGACGACCTATTCTCAGCTCCGTGATTGGGTGCTAGAAGCCAGTGTGGGTCCGGTAATGGAGGACGAGGACTTCGCACCAACAGACGAAGGCGATCCTGGAATATTTGCTAGAGGAATGGCCGCTGCTGAGGCAGCGTTCGAGGCAGGAATTGACGACCTCTCTGATGCGGGGGGTGCCATGGGTGCCCTTACAGCACTCAGCTCGATGGGCCTGTGGCCAAGGCCTCTGCTCCCTCTGCCAGTGTGCTCAATCTTAGGCTCGGGGCTTAAGGCCAGCGAGCAGAGCAAGCAGCTCGAGGGCGAACCAGGTGGCGATAAAGACAACAAAGGGGACGCGGAGAACAATAAAAGCAACAATAATAAGAAGAATAATAACAATAAACTTGAAGGCAGCAAGTAGAGCCAGGACCAGGAAAGCGGAGGATCAGTGGCAGTCCCAGACGATTCAGTGCACATCCCCTCCATTGCATCGCTGCAGCCTCTCACGGAGGAGGAGTCCGATGCCCGGTGCGCCTTGTGCAGAGACATAGTTGACATCGAGTTGGTGGCCAGCGATGCTGTTTGCCCACCACCGGCGGAGCCGACTCGCAGCAGGGCCGGGGAGGATCAGATGCCCTCGAAGAAGGATTGCAAAGCCTTCACGAACGCAGGAATGACATGCAGCGAGGCCAAGCCGGCCCATCAAAGCTCCAGGGAGAGATGCCTAGCCATGGTCAAGCAGGCAAAGGGGCAATTCGGAGCCATTAAAAAGGCGTTCAAGGAGCGAGCGTGCGTCTGTATGGGCTGCTGCGCGAGGTCGGGCGATAGCGCGGGAGTGCAAGTTCGGGTGGGCGGGAATAGCGGACTCAAGGGGCGGGGCTCCGAGGCTGCAACGTGCTTTCATGCAGCGGTGCCCGCGATGACGTTCAATGGGGCCGTGGGTGGGGGAACGAAGTCGGACGAAGCTGGGGGTGGGGTCTTGGATTAGGATGCGAATGAGGTGGCTGAGTTCACAAAACAGCCGCAGTGAGTCCCCGGTTGCTATAGTTGGAAGTGTGGTTCTTAAGTGATGTTGATGAGCGAGTCAGTTTAGATAATGAGGCTTGTTTGCCACAACTAACCGAATGACTGCCCCAGCCGGGCCAGCCCCCTTCTGCCCCCAGCGAACCAAATGGAGCCACAGCGAACCTATTGGGGAATAGACGAAAATTCGTCAATTAACATAGACACGTTATTGCTGAAAGCCTGGGCATAAAATCAATTTTGAGCCATATGCATATGTAGGCTTAAGTTTGGATAGAGCATGGAGTGTACGGAGGGCCCGCCTAGATTGCATGGGCTTAAACCCTAGGCTCGAAGTGCTGAGCATACCGCTAGTAGCTCCGCTGCTTCATCCCGGAGCACTGGAAGCAATCAAATCCATCTACAAGATTTTGTCCGAGGTACTAGCGTTGTAACCAAAGTTCGGTCGATGAATTTAGTCTTGTTACAAATGCAACTTGGGCTCATCTCAAACCCAGATCGGCGAATGGCTGAGATAAATCGACAGATAGAGGCGCTCCAGAAGTACAGTTTTGACCATTTTCGGATATAGCTGCTCTGGAATGCATTGTTGCAACACTTTGCAGACAGAAGAGAATCTGACCGTCGAGCAGCTTTCAGAAGCTTGGGTCTAATGACTCACCACTATGCTCGATTGTTCGGGCTGCGGTCGCAGTTTGTGCATGTTCTACAGTTCGGAGAGCTAGCCATTCGCGAACTGCAAGGTTTTGCGCACGTGGGGCAGCTGACACTGCAAACGCAACCTAGGCACGATCATGTTCAAGAATCGCCATAGGAGTGGGTTCGTGCCTGCGAGCGTGCCTCAGCGGACCTGATACAATCGAGGGGTATCCATTTCGCAAAATCGTTCATCAGCTTGCGGCTTTGGGCCTTGCGTGCTATCACGCGGGACGGGACGCGGCTGGATCCACACGCACGCCAAGCGAGCGACGCGCTTGCTCGCCTGGGGTTACTCTCCTCTTGCCAGCCCTGGGTTCCAGGGGTGTTCCTTGACGCTGCCGCAGTCTTCTTGACGAACGCAGCGGCCTCTTTTAGCGACGAAACGATGAATCAGATATTTTTGGCCGTATGCGCAATCGCATCGCGAGCGGCTAGAACAGGAGACAGCGAGGCGAGCGCTGGTGCTTGCGACCTCATAGGCCTGGCCTCTGGCATCGGTTTGGTCGCAATGCGTCCATTCTGCATAGAACTGGCAATAGAAGCGCTCTGTGTAGCCGCCCGGCGATCATCAAAGGCGGCATGGCTCGGGTTTGGGCGGATGCTGCAGCTCCTTCAAGTCGTCCCCACCCTGAGTGGAGAAGCGGGAGGGGGAGCGGGAAGGGGAGGAGCAGGAGGGGGGGCTCGCAGCGTTTTACCATCCGAGCATGAGCACAGCAACGAGGCATAGGCCTGGGCCAATGAACAGCACGAAACGTTGGCGAGCGATACCCCCAGATGCATCGCGCTTCAAACCATGCTTGTCTCATCTGTACGGGGTAAACGCACCGAAATTTCGCAAGAAACAAGAACAGAAGTGCTCAACTGGACTAGCCCAAATCTAAACCCACTCGACAGGCCTGGGACAGACCGAGAGACGCAGAGTCGTAGGGGTAGACGAGTTGGTGTAACAGAGCAATGCGGTGCTATTTTCCTCCTTGCATCGTGGGCTAGAGGCGCTGGAAGTGCGGGGGCCAGAGGACATGGGGCTGGTGATGGCGCTGGTGATGGCACTGGGGCCGGTGCCCAGAGATTGAATGCTGAGGTCATCAAATCTTCCTCCTCGCCTCGCCGACGAGATCCGGCGAGCTCTCAGCTGCCATCAATCCCACTACTGTCAGTGCTTGACGCCTCACATGCTGCTCTGGGACGGCATCAGCCGGCAGTTGCTCTAGAGGTGGCCAGGGCGGTGGCAATGCTTCTCGAGACAAGACCCAAACTGTTTGGTGGTCCTGAATGGAGCTCTCTCCTTCGATTGCTGCAGGGCCTACGGCAGTGGTGCCTTGGCATTAGGGCAGGGAAGGAGGTAGGAAGGCCAAAGCGACTCGCAGCAGGCGCACGTGCAGCCACAAGTGCAGGTGCGGGAGTGGGCAACGAATCGCGACAGAGCACAGGTAATCAAAAAGCACCTCCTGCGAAGCAAGACAAACAAAGTGATGGCAGCCACCGGTAGCCATCAAGTGCAAGCGGCCCACGAGGAGGAGTCGGAATCGGAGCCGAGCCAGTCACTTCCGTTAAACCTGCTCGCGAACAGTAGCGGCGTACTAGAGAATCAGATGATGGCCGCTCTGGCTAGAAACCCAGGGAACAGCGCCAGAAACTGGCCAGGGCAGTAGTGAAGCTAGTACTCCACACGTGTGCTGCTGTCAGACATGGTCACTTCCGTGGAGATCCAGAGCAGCTCGAATCTGTGATAGACACGTACAGAGATGCAGGTCCGGACGGGGTGGCGGTACTACTGGTATAGCTGGGCTGTGCGCGTGCCTCGCCGTGGAAGGCTGGCTGGATGCGCACCGCCCAACTCCTAGTGAACCGATACTACGTGCGAGAGCCTCGATCTAAGGTCAGGTTAGAGCTGCTCCGCCGATTGTCAGACCTCTGGGAGCAGTGGAAATGCCTTCATGCCGCCGAGGCGGCTGATAGCGTGCTCCTTCCAGTCCTGGCACATGTGCCTTATGACCGGTCTTCAAGCGCGAGAGCCGAAGGTCTCTGTCTCCTCACGCGAGTGGCGGCTCACTGCTCTACTATGCCTGGCATTGCCGCCTCCGAGACACTCGACGTTGTTGTGTATTTGGCTCTGGCCGACTCGACCCGATCTACCAGTAGGAGCGCGGATCTAGATGCACAGATTGAAAGCAAGTTTGACGGCGGTACGATGAAGGCCGCATCTCTGCTGTGGTCTGCCGGAAGCGCATATGCCGCTCAGGTGCCAGGGCTGCTATCGTCCTCCAGAATCGGGCAACTCGTGTGTGGCGGAAGAAGCGACCAATGGGACGCGGCTTCGCTCGGTTCACTCGTGAAGGATGCAGTGGCTAGCTTACGACCTGCTTGCGTCATGCCAATGCAGCAAGATCACTGCAGTCTCGTAGCCTCCATGTGTCTAGGTTGGATCGCTGGACAGGCCACGTCTGTTGTTCCCTCCACCCTCGCGTGCAGGCTTCTTTCGGCATTGGCAGCCGTGCTCGGAAGGCAGGCCCATGGAGACGTGCGTGTGCTGGCTCTGCGCGGCCTGCGTCGTATCAGTGCTGATGAAGATGGCCACCTGACCATGATATCACCGAGCACTGGGACGCTGGTGATTTCGGCCGTCCGAGCGACGAGGTTTGATGAGGCAGCTCAGGCCGATGTATTGCATGGTGGCACAGATCCTCTGCCGGAGAGCGGCGAGGAAGCTCTGGAGGCCGGGGGTGCTATATGTGTACATGGTGAGCTTCCCGGCCAGAAGGGGTCCAGTCGCGGACACGCAGAGTCATCTTCTTCATCACCCCCACTCTCGCGACGGCGGCGGAGCAGTCATCGCTCGACTAGTTCTGCAATACCTGCACACGTGCAGATATCCATGCAGGTCAGACGATCTTCGTCACACTCAGTTGAGTCCGTCGAGTCTCCACTAGGCAGTGGGGCTGGCATCGGCTCGGATGTTGATTCGCTGTCAGAGCCCAGGCGGCACAAATCTCCGTCTTCGCCTGCGGCAGGGGCAGGGGTAGGGTAGGCAACAAGCTAGCTAGTATTTGAGGCGTATAATAACCAGGGCAAGCAACATCATGGTGTAGTAGGCAATTCAGCTGTGTTCCCTGTCGCAGGCGGCATCCGACAGTCCGCCAGGGAGATGGTCGATGAGGCTGCATCTGATACTAGGAGCCTCCGCAGGAGCAGCTCGGAGCTGGAACCCACTTCCCTTGGAACTGATCTAGACTTGGCGCCCATGTGGGAGGTTGTTGAAGGTTATCTGCAGCTCTTCTAGCGGGAGTCTAATCCGTGGGTCACATCTGCAGCAATTCACGCACTCAGAGGACTATGCGCGTCTGGCACAGGGTTAGTGGACGTTGATGTGACCGAAGCAGTGAGACTGGTCGGCGCTGCGATCGAAGTTGGCGCTGTCGCTCAGTCCATATGTGCCATCGGAAGAGCCGCCCAAGTATCTCCAACTGGGAGCGAAAACCAGCTTCACCTTGATCTTGATTCCGACAGGGTGGCCTACGGATCGCAGTTGCAGTCGCAGTAGCATGCAAGCGGTACTCCTCCGCGGCTCGGTGCTCGAGTTGCGCTGCCTTCCATCCATGAGGACAAAGAGGCGCCAGGTAGTGCCAGTGGGTCATCTGATGGAGGATTAATAGCCGGCAGGTCGTCCGAGGACCAGGCATAGGCGCCAGGTAGCGACGATGAAGATACCCCGACTGTTCAGCATCAGCCAAAATCGCCCCGGCTCAGATCGAGGCATCTCTTGGGACTAGGACTGTCAGCACAGCCATCTTCTGGTCTCTACGGCACTGATGCTGCAGTTTAGCATCCAGCCACAGTATCAGAGGACGGGGCGTCGGTAGTTTCTGTGCATCTCGCCCCGGACTCATCTCCGGAAGCTCTATCACGAATCGGAAAGAACAGCGAGGGCATGCAGGCCAGGACCGTCGGCGAGCTATCGAACGACCCTGCAAGTCAGGAAGCCGAGATGCAGATGGCACTGTAGCACCTCCGCGACTCACAGGCGCCTGCATCGCCTAGGAATCGATCCTCCACTCTTGTTCCCCGGAGCAACAGGAGGCGGGGCATGGGTCCAATCACAGCGAGAGCCCAGCTCGCCAGGACCAGGCCGAGATTGGGCTCGACAGCGCAGCAGCGGACCTAGAGCGGGGCCATAGTCAGCCCGTCCCACCACGCCGGCGGGCGGGCAATGGCTATCAAAGAGGAGGATAGGTCACGCTCGCTAAGGGTGCGAGCCCTCTCTGCAGGAGACACCACAAGGAGCAAAGCCGCCGCCGTGGCTGCATCTAGACGACTTGGACTCCGGCGGAGTCCGTCGAGTAAAGATCTTGAGCTTCATGCGTCACGACAGGCCTTTGATAGTGCACCTGTAAGTGCAGGAGGCAGCACAGGCAGTGCGAGCACTTCTGTTCGCTCTCTCGCTGCATCAGATGATGGAACAGGATCACAAGGGGGGGGTGCGGTAGGCGTACACCTCAGTAGGCGTCGTTTTGTGTCTGCCGACTCGAGTTCAATCGAAGTCGAAGACGGTGCTGGGGCTCGTCGAAACCCACCCCTGTGGCGCGAAGCTGCTGAAACTGATCGCCATGTAGTATCAGGCAATACAGATTTCACCACGCAGATGCACTCGGTGGGTTTGCGCGGGACGGGGCGCCAGCTAGATGAGGAAGATGTTTCGCTCGAGGCATCTCTGGTGCCGTTGAGGTCTCGCTGGAGGTTCCAAATGTCATCAACGATCCCATGTGGAGCGTTCGACCACATCTCATCTGGGCTTGAGGTAGCTGTATCGCTTGCCTGCTCCAATCCAATGCGAGGGACGTATTCCGGCCCTGCCAGAGCTATTGAATCTGCGCTGGGGGCAGTGTCTTCTAAGCTGGATGGACTTGCGATTGCGTCGCTGACGACAGAATGGATGCCGAGTCGTCCCCATATAATATCTTCGTTGGCCCTAGTTCACAACTGTAGGCGGGGGCTCGAGGCAGCGTGCGCACTTTCTCTTTCAAGCGAAGGTGGGCTCGAGATCAGGGAACAAGGGATGCGAGGCTTCAGCAGACTGGCTCAGGCAGCTGTTAGCTTGCAGCAGAATGCAATGCAGTCTCCGCACCCAAGGCGGTGGTCTATACTGCTACTCGGCATAACGGCTCGATGCATTGGTGCCGCTGTAGATGCGCTGGAGGATGTCCGCAGCTTAGGCTCGAAGCAACAGCGTGGCGGGTCAGCACGACGGGTGATACATCTAGCGGATAGCGTGGTTGCAAACTCGTTGCGTATCGTAGCAGCTCTGGGCCATGGATTCGCCTGTCGTTCGATTGAATCGAATCCGGGTAAGGGCATTGAATATGCTTCTGTGTCGCCAATGCAGCAGCCACAGAGTGCCAAAACTCGATTTGGTCTTGAGCCAGGGCGTATCTCTGCGGTTGACAGAGGCTCTGGGGCCGAAGTGCGGACCTTTCTCTGGAC
>Ga0136560_1002090_pt1 | contig 10134 bp, 15 predicted proteins | sample AntRauMeHopE1497_FD_104925 | JGI IMG/M metagenome (GOLD analysis project Ga0136560, IMG submission 104925) | Saline lake microbial communities from Rauer Islands, Antarctica - Metagenome Hop E1 #497 | ecosystem: Environmental > Aquatic > Non-marine Saline and Alkaline > Saline | place...
CCATCGGCTACCGCTACCTCAGCATCGGCGGCACCTCCTCCATCGCCCTAGACCGCTTGCATTCTACCTCTTGCATGCTCGCCCACTTCAACACACGCACCCAAGTCACTACCGGCATCGCAGGCTGGCCCAAGCAGTGCCTTGACGATAACGTGGCACCGCAATTCCATGCACCCATTCACACCTCTCAGCTCACGTAGAGCCTCGATCTCGCAATTCACCCTGCCGTCCAAAGGCTGCACTTTGAGGACCCAAGGTGAAATTAATTCATCTGAAGGTGGACCATTGTTTAGTGTGGCTCTTGCTTGGGCAGCAAGCTGCCCGCCTGCTGCTGTACGAGCATTAGCTTTACGGACCCTCTGTTCTGATGACAGCAGTGCTCGCCCGGACAGGCGCGATGCTTGCGGAGCTAGAACTACGGATCTTCGCCCCTTCCCAATGCAATCCATAGAGTCAAGCTATCGGTTAAGCAACGCTTCAGCCGCTGCGTCGTTCTCCTCGTCCCATCCAACCAAAATTGCTCCAGAGGCAGAGGCAGAGGCAGTGGCAGTGGCAGAGGCAGTGGCAGTGGCAGAGGCACGCGTCTGTGTAGACACGTGCAATCGCCGGCTAGCGGCCAGCATGGAAGACACTGGAAACTCAATCCCGGCATCGCCCACTTCTTTCTTCTTATGTGTTGGTTCCTGGCCACTCTTAAGCTATTTCTAAAGCCAAATCCAGAGATCACAGTATCGTGATGCAGCAACAGATATCTCCCGTACACTTTCGCTTGATTCAGCGTCTTGGAGGTGTCCTGTACGCGATTCAGAGAGTTGCCGATCGGTCTTGTCTTTACGGGAGAGCTTTGTATGCTTCGTTCCCCTAAGTGCTGTGTGCAAGAATCCGGAACCTCTCAGTGACTACATTTCCAGGGAGAAGTTCCCTAACTACTGCTCTCCATGCGGCGATCCGATAATTTCGGTGATATAGCTCTGTAGATGACGAGAAGTCCGATTTCCGAATGCCTACTACCGACTCCGTTTCCGGGAGTTGTCAGGATAGTTTGGTTCCGGGCTTGACCATCTGCTTTGCCCGGTTTCGCTGTTAAACCAATAAGGGATGCCTTTCGACTTTGATACATGCTGGACCCACGGCATCGTTAGAGTTTCGTCTTCAATTTTGCACCGTTGCCTAACTTCAATACATCTGTAGCGGGCTATCTTCGGTGCGCATTCGGGTCTTGGTACGCAACGACGTAAGTAACCTAAAATAAAAACAGAACGCCGCGAAGTGCTAAGAGTATCCGGAATATAAACTAATCCGAGCAAAATGTTATTCCGCTAACAACACATTGACACATCGTTCCTTTGCCATGACGGGGTGATGTGCACAGGGAATGATTACTTAGTATCGCAGAAACGGCTGCGCCGTGCTTTGGTTGGTCACCATGTCGAGGTTAGGGCCCTAACATTGAAAATGTATTCGCTCGTGCACTTGCTTGCCTTCTTCCGACTTCTTTCGCCAGTATCACATTATCTCGAAATTTGTGCAGACATCGATCGACATGCGGGTACTCATTATTGATGATGTCGAAACTAGTCCAGACGATGCTATAGTTGCACAGGCAGGACGCAAGTCGGTCCCAGCGATCCGGATCACCGGTCCCACTATTACGCTCGGTGGGTCGGCCACAGCTCACATTCACGGGGCATTGCCATACTTATTTTTCATTATTCCTGATGAGCTTCTGATTGCTGCATGTTGTGATAAGGGAATGCGACCAGGTGAGCTTCTACAAGTTCTTGCAATCGATCTTGAGAAAGGCATTTAGAGCGAGAGATCAAGACGCTCAGCCTCGAGATTCTAGGGTTCAGCCGGGGGAAGTGTCGATCGAAGAGCCTATGCTGAGCCATTGGTGGCGTTGGTCCAGCTGTGTAGAGGGACTCCCATGTTCGGCCTCCATTCTGCTCGGCGACTCGGGGATTTGCAGACGCAAGCCGCCGGCACAGTGGGAGGAAATACCAATGGGCGTCAAATTCCAGAGCGAAATCGTGCTCAAGCGCGTACCCAAGGGCATGTTGTAGGTGCTGCGGGCTCTGGCATGAGCGACACGATGGATGCGAGCTCGATGGAGGAAGAAATGCCGGACCTGGGCGAGCACCGAGCACCTGCTCGCCCAGGGACACACGGCGGTAGCAATGGCGACACCGATGGAGACTAGAGCTCCACTGCAGCTCCGCCATCTCACTTGCTTTGCGCTGTACATCTGTTCGAGATACGGGCACAGGAGCAGGCAGCCGACGTGTTGCGTGCAGGTATCTCTGAGCGGGTTCGTGGGCTGCTATCCCTAGGTGCCACACATCTGAAGCGACTCCGGACAGTAGGCGGTGCACTGGGTCGGGTACCTGGCGGGTTGGTTCATTAGATGGGGGGTCCTCGCTCGAGCCTGCAGCGACTAGATGGGGGCCTGGTTCCTATCGAGAGTCACGTCGGGTTCCTCATGCGGGTGCTGGCCGATGCACAGATAGCATCCGCAGGACCCTGTAGGCTGCATGGGGCTCAACTAGTGTGTGGACGTAGGGGTATCATGAGCTAGATGCAACAGTAGGATAAACAACAGCAACAGCTGCAGCAAAATGACCAGGCTAGCCATGGGATTCAGTCAATTCAATTGCCTGCCCGAGTACTGCCACTACTGGTACAACCAGATTGCAACTAGGCTGACGAGCCAACATCGCCGCAAAAGTGCGTTGTCTGCCTGCCTCGCGGGGCTATATGCCTGGTTGGTGAAGCAGATTCAAGCCGATTAGCAGTAGGAAGTAAAGAAACAAGCAGCAGTAGGAATGACTCTAAGCGTTGTAAGAGAGGTGAAGGCACGTCCCAAGGTCGCGTATAGAATCGGGATGATTTGGTGCCGCTGTTCGGGAGATCCCTGGTGCTTGACAGGGACGAACGCAGTAATAGCTCTGATTTAGGGTCCAGTTTTAGGTCTAGTGCTTATCCTCCTCTTCTCTCCGGCGAAGACCTACCTCGCGCAACTAGGCTGTGGCACGAGCGCCGAAGGCACTTGCTCCGACGAGCTCAGAAGCTGTGTCTCGTCCAGTCAAATGGTATGATGGGACCAGCAGTAGCGCATATAGCTTAGAGGCTTGAAGCAGCCGCGGGATCCCCACGGCAAGCTCCTACAGTACCCCTGGCACTGAATGAGTTGGCTGCTCACGCATCGTGGCTCCATCGGCATCCAGGTAGAGTTGGTTTGCCGCCCCTGCCATGGGAAAGCTGTATCAATTCGGGGGCAGAAGATAGGATCCCGTGTATTGATCTCGATAATAGCGAACCAAGCCACAGCCACATAGGGGCCACGAGTGGGCACCCAGTGGATCCTGTGAGCCGTCGCCTCGTGCAGATACAGGTCCCGCCTGGCAGCCGGGCTAGTGTGCTGCCATGGCCTCGAGCAGATTTAATTAGTAAAACTACATCAACGTGGGAGTTTAACCTTGTCCTCGGTGGGGGTCTAAACCCCTTATCGGCAAATGGAGGCGGAGGGTAGAGAGGTAGCACCTGGATGACATCGACGGATGCATCGGGCGAGCTTTCCATCGGGGACATGGCGGGCGGGCTTGAGTGCCCTGGGCAGCCAAGGCCAGCAAGTAGTCTCGGTACTTAGGCTGCGCAAGGACTTGTCTCTCTTGGTTCGCAGAGGGCATTTGCTGGGCTCAGATGGGTACCAACGCTGCGTGCTCTCTGGGACGAAGAGGCGCAGTTCCGGGTGCAGCATGGACTCCCACCCGTTGTTCCTCCAAGGTCTCCACCAGCATCTCAATCGCAAGGTGCTGCGGCGACAGCAGCTGGCACGCAGACCCGAAATGCTCGTCAGCTTGGTATGGGCGTGCAGCTAACGGGGCTATCGCCTGCGAGCGGTGGGAAGACAGCGGCTGAGCCTGAGTCGCCAACGGGCTGGGAATCACGCCTGCGACGGGCACTAACGAAAGTCGTAGCCTGGGACCAGGCGCGGGCCAAAGTTGCTGCTTCATGGGTTGGACCGGAGAGTCATCCAATGTTGCAGGAGTTAGAGCAGCTGCGAGCTCGCTTGCTCTACGTGGCTCGTGATGTGAGGAGAGTGACAGTATGGCCCGTACAGGGCAGGAAGATGTCCTCAGACGAGGCTAAAGTCAGGCAGAACCTAATCAGGCAAGCTGGTCTCACCGTATCTGACTGCGAGGCAGGTCCTCTATCAATTCCAGTGCTACAGGGTATCGAACGAGAGAAAGCTAAAGCGGCTGCTTGGAAAGAGCACATGTTGCAAGCGGCTCGGGAGCACGCTTCCGGTGAGCCACCGCCAGAGGCTGTCTCTGAGGTGAAATTTGCAGATGCGATGTAGGCTGATGGTGTACGCGTGACTCCAGGCGTTGCATCACTCGCGGCGAAGAACGATTCGAAGCCACCAGATGACGACTGTGGTGACATTGATGATCGTTCCGATGGATATGTTAGCGATGCAGACCTTGAACTATCTCAAGTCAATTTATCGGGCGAAATAATCGATGGTCCGGTCATGCTGTTGGGAGTCCAAAGAGGGAACGAACCCGCTAGTCATGTTGGTTCTCTGTATGGACTTGCATCAAGCCAACAAAGCATCGTGCGAGGGTCTCAACCAGGCGAGGTGCCGCCAAGTTCCGAGCACGGGGGTGGTGTAGATGACGATGAATCGAGAGCTGAAGACTTGGAGGAACTCGCCGGCCTGTACTTGTCGCAAGCGTTTGCGCTACCCGATGAACTCGCAGAAGACCCAGCGTTCCAAGCAGCTGTGCGAAGAGAAGGTGGGTCAAATCCCATTCGCCAGATGGCTGGTCACTATCTAGAGCTTGGCCACGACAGATCAGACCATTACATGATGGAACAAGGTGGTACCACGCAAGACGAGAGTTCGTTCATGGAGGTGGGTGATCTCCATGACGGTCCCATAGAGGCAAACCTGAGTCGCATCCCGCAGTTGGATGGCCCTTCTCCAGTTCCCTAGGCCAGTAAGTCGTCGGTTGCACGTCCAAATAGCCTAAGCTCACGCAACAGCGCAGGGGTAGAGGCTGTTGGAAGCCGAGGTGTTGATGCCTCTGAGCAATTGCGCCTGGACGCAGCCCGAAGGGAAGCAAGAAGAGCTCGTCGTCGACGCAGGAAGCGTGCAGCGGGATCTCAGAAGCACGGCTCGCTGGTGTTATCGGGTGCTGAAGAAGCGGTAGCAATGGGCGAATCGGATGCATTACCTATGTTGCGTGATAGTTCAGTGCTCGACATAGCTGCAGCTGGCACTGAAACCGCAGCACGAGAGGATCTGGGGAAGCGAAGTCGACGAGCATCGAAAGTCAAGGTTCAAAGTTAGACAGGGACGAAACGAGTACGAGTACGAATCGAATCAAGCATAGATTCGAGTGTACGAGAGCCGATGCTTCGAATGGGGTCCAGAAAACCCAAGGAGGCGGTATCATCTTCTCTCCAAGGATCAGATGTTGCACATTAGTCCGTCCTTGATGACAGCCTGACGCAACGAGCATCTTCAGATCCAGTTCACGCTGTAGAACCACTGATGGTGCCAATGTCGGTCGAGGCGAGTCCAGTGGGCTCCCCGCCCCCGATCGCTTCTTGGAACCGGCTTGAAACTTCACCTGCACCTCGACCTAGTATACAGGACTCAGCCCTCTTGACGACCAGGATTAATCACCTGTCTCCTGTAGAATCGCAGGAAGAAATCGTTGAGCTATCGCCGTACGTTATACGAGCTTCTGGCAGTCGGTTTTAGGCAGGAAGGCGTTCACCATATGACGCTATGGAAACGACGGACAGCAGGGGGCGGTCGCCGTCCTTGTCACCATCGCCGACGCGTGTGCAGTATGACGATACAGCTGGATCTTCGGCCGTTATCACCGGAATAGACCTCGGTTAGTTAGTTCCTTCGAATGCATCTAGTGAGAGCATGACTAAGCCCACTGAATCTGCGGATCGGAGAAAACAGATCAGAGTGTCTAGTATGTACGGCAGCACCTCAGTAGGTTAGGGATTGGTAGGCTCTGTTCGCCCTTTTAGCACTCCATTGGCATCCGTCAATCCAGTGCAGCGATCGCACGTGCTTTTGCGCCCATCATCCGTGAGAATGTTCCCGTCTGCAGCAGTGATGCATAGTGAGGGCACTTATCCCGCTAGGCTGCCGCACGATCTTCGCTTCAGTATGTCCTAGCATCTTCCTATCAAGCGCAAGGTCGCGCCTATCTTGGGCAGGTTGGCCATAGAAGAGACAAGCGGTCCATGGGGAGACCCTGATTTCCAAGCGCGAGTGCAGGCCCGAGACGCCCTCACAGACTCTTCCACTGGGCGAGGTGTGCCGTCACATCTGAGGGTGGGTCCCGGAGCCGAGTATTCTGAGGCAAAGGTAGCAGGTCGTAGTGTCCCGCTATTAACAGCTGCTGCTTCCTCCAGAGCGTTGTTCGTGCCCGTGCTGCCTGTGGACGCTGACGGGTACCAGTCGATGCAGTTTGCTAGCGAGCGGCTTGCTTCCATCAGTAATGCCGTTGTCGACCTGAGTGATGATACAAGCCTCAATCATGTCCTGCTACGACCTAGATAGGCATTCCCGAGCCGCGCACACATGGATGCGTGGTCAATCGTGCATGAAAAAACAAATGGTCGTAACTACAGCCCCAAAGATATCTAGGAGACGGTGTCCAAACAGGATGGGAACACAGGCAAGATGCTGCCAGCAGCGTTCGAACCGTAGCTCGCAACGGCAACGGGTACTAATGTAGGGAGCCGTCACTCTACGAAGGCAACATCGCGGCCGCACACATCTACTGCAGTGGTAGTATCGGATCCAAGTGTCCCCGAGTCGCTGCCACCGTCGTTTGCAGGGTATAGAGGAATGACCTCGATGTCACTAGAGCTGACGTTCGCAACGCGCGGAGACCTTATGCCTGATCCCTTGCAAGATCCAATAATAGGTGTTGCATGGGCAGCACAGTGCGATGATATTAATTACGCGACCGGGGATGCATAGGCGAATGGACCTGACACTGGCAGAGGCATCCGGCGAGGTTTTGTCCAGGTAGACCCTAGCGCACTAGCTGCATGCAGGTCACTCGGGCGAGCTCAGACCACCCTCCAAGGTCTCGACCCAGCTGCTGTTGCATAGCACCCCGATGAAATTGCAGACGAAGCCCGGCGCATTGCAGCGACAAGTGGTCAGCATGGGCAGCGAGGTCCTCGCATCTTGCCATTCCCAAAGCGGGTTTCCAATGTCGAGCAAGAAGGCACCATAGTAGCTTGTCCGAACGATACAGGTCAAGGGAATGGGGAGACTGCCATTGATGGAGAAAGACCATTTGGGCCTCTAGCAGGCGGGCAAGGGCCTCAAGAGATAGCTCCTATCCACGAGCTGCACGCCTAGAGCGGTACATTTGCATCTATGGCTCCAATGAACCAGGACATTGCCACTTCAGAGGTATTGTATCCTACGAGGGAGTCGCACACAGCTGCTTTGGATTGGATCAGTGGTCCGGCTGGCGTCTCGTGCAGGCTAGGAGGTCCTGTCTAGAGGGAACTTCCGCCGAGGGCTGACTGCCATAGTTCACAGAAGCCACAAAGCAGCAGAAGGGATGTCGAAGAAGCGCCGGTTTGGAGGGTACCTGACGAGGCATCAGCTTTGGCTGCGGTAGCATGGCTGTGCCGGGCATGGGATCCAGATGTGCTGGTGGGCTGGGAGCTGGAGCGCGGATCATGGGGTATACTGCTCGAGCGGTCATCATATCTTGGGATCCCCTTGCACTTGTTCCTTGCTAGGTGCCCACCTGTTCCCAGGCACCTGTAGGACTGGTGTATAGATACAGTAGGAAGCAATGCCGGTGAGGCAGATTTTACGCAGCATCAATAGTTCGATGGGTCAAGCGCAGCGGAGACGAGTACTAGAGGCGTTTTACCCTCCACATTCCATGGGGGAGCGGCGTAGCCTTGTAATCTCACCGATAGATCTGGTCCCAGTCCAACGCGGGGGGCTCTATTGGGACCCGTCCCCGTATCTCTTCGCCGTACCGTTTCCCAGTCCTCGATTTACGGGACAGGACCAGCTGCGTACTGTGCCCGCGGCAGCAAACTCCCTCCTGAGTCCATGGGCTGTCGTCCACGGCAGCTGGGAATAGGGGGCGACGACGTGTTCAGCCGTCGCTGGCTCGGAGGCCGGCTCGTATTAAACGGCTGGAGGATCGCCCGGGGTGAGGTCAAGTTGTCACGCTTCATGCTCGAGGATTGCGTCCATGCTGTGCTGGGGGTAAGTATAGCCAGGCCTTCGGATAGGGCGACGACCGAGCTACTGACTGGGAGAAGTATGGTGCATGCCCCGGGTTTGCCAGTAGACGGTGTTCGCGGGTCCGGATCTGGAGGATTTGGCGGTATCATTGAGATCCTATCCAGTCGCTGTGCTGCTGTGCTGCAGGTTCTAAGCAGGATGGATGTCATCGGCCGGAGCTGCGAAATGGCGAACCTGCTAGGGATCGAGCTGGAGGCGGTGCTGCGGAGGGGGAGTCAATACAGAGTGGAGGCAGTGATGCTGCGGATCGCTCGCCCCCTCGGCCTTGTGGCACCATCGCCTCATGCCTCCGAAGTGGCACAATAGAATGCGCTTGAGGTGCAGCCACTGGTTGACGAACCAGATAGTAGATGGTGGACACATCCAATGGCTGTCCTTGACTTCGCGTCGCTTTATCCGTCTGTGATCATCGCTCATAACCTGTGCTATTCGACCTGCCTGGGTCGAGTACAAGACTACAATGACCCTTCTGACGATGAAGAGAGTTCACATCGAGGGGCGCCAATGCAAGATGCCGCTAAGCAATCTGATGCCAGCATAAGCCCCTTGATATCTAACAAGGGCCACCTGCAGAAACAGCTGGGGCCGTACATATTTAGCCCTCCTCCTGGTGCTTTGTCAAGCCTCGTAGAACAGGGACAGGTCGTCATGTCGCCGAACGGCGCGCTGTTTGCTGCACCTGGGGGTCGAGCTGGCGTGTTGCCTCGAATGCTCCACGGCATCTTGCAGACAAGAGAAATGATAAAGAAATCGATGAAAGCAGGAAAGGGTGAGATGAGCGCAGCTCGGCTTCGACTTTTGGATGCCCGACAGTTCGCCCTGAAGATGGTGGCTAATGTGACATACGGATACACGAGCGCATCATTCAGCGGCCGCATGCCGTGCGTTGAGCTCGCTGATGCTATCGTCGATACGGGCAAGCGTACTCTTGAGGCTTCTATGCGACTAGCCGAGCAGGGGTTCCCCGCCAGTGCTGAAGGTAGCAACGGCATTGCTCCTAGCCTTGGTCTGGGTCCCTAGCTGCCACGGTCGGGCGCTTCACCTGGTGTTACGGATGCTTCCACATCACAGGATTCCACCGCACGACGAGACATTTCGCCGTGGCTGCCTGCCCGCGTCGTGTATGGTGATACGGATTCCATGTTTGTCGTGCTCCCAGGTGCGAATCTCATCTCGGCTTTTTCAAGGGCCAATGCCCTCGCCAATGCAGTAAATAAGCGGTGCCCAGAGCCGATGCGACTCAAGATGGAGAAGATCTACTGGCCCGGTATTCTGGCCAGCAAGAAACGATACGCAGGTTGGTGCTGGGAGCAGCCGCCCCCGCTGCAAGCCGCTCCATACCTCGAGATCAAAGGACTCGAGGCCATCCGACGAGACTAGTGTCCGCTCACCTAGAAGGCCATGTTCTCTGCCATGTGGGCGCTGTGTGCATCGCGAGACTTGTCCCTTTCTCGAATCATGCTCTCCAACGTATGGGCGAGGCTGGAGCGCCACGCCGCAGCACTCGAAGATGTCACATACGCGAAGGAAGTCCGGTGGGGAACATACCGCAGCGAAGCCTCCCTTCCACCTGCTGCTATCGTGGCTGGGCAGCGCTTCTAGATGGATCCTCGTGCCGAGCCTCTGCGCGGCGAGCGAGTATCATTTGTGGTTGCTTACGCAGGCCCCGGGTCATCACTTCGGGAGCAGTGCAGAGATGCACTTAGGATGCTTGGAGACGCGACAACGCTGCACGCCGGGGGCCGATATTATCGGGAGAGAGCAACAGCGAAGGCAGTTGATAGGGCAGTTGGGCTTTCCGGAGCACC
>Ga0136560_1002091_pt1 | contig 10134 bp, 11 predicted proteins | sample AntRauMeHopE1497_FD_104925 | JGI IMG/M metagenome (GOLD analysis project Ga0136560, IMG submission 104925) | Saline lake microbial communities from Rauer Islands, Antarctica - Metagenome Hop E1 #497 | ecosystem: Environmental > Aquatic > Non-marine Saline and Alkaline > Saline | place...
GCTCGATCTCGACCAACCCCACACGCGCCCGGGATATCGGATTGCCAAGCTAAATACACGTTATAATGATCCAAAATGAAACACGACGTGAATCACGTCATCCTTCACACGGCTTCACCCTCCGCAACTTTAAACTATTGCGAATAATTACGAATACCAATATTGTACCCTGCTATAACCGATAGAGCACGCCGGGTGCTGACCTGGTGAGCATCCTGAAACAAACCGCGTAGATCTAGCCAGCACCGCAGCAGCAACCACTGCTCCCATCAACCCTGTGACTCCTCGAAATCGTCCCCATATTCTTCGTCTTCGTGTTTTTCTGCTCTTGTACCAGGCCCTTTGCTCTCCTAGAGCGAATCAGGCTCCTCAGGGGCACTGCGCATTGGGCCAGCGGATTCGGTAGGTCTTGGAGCAGCCGCCCGGCTAGATCGTGTCCCTTCGAAGGCACTGTCGTGCGATGCACCGGCTGGCACCGATACCGCAATCCCGTCATTCCCCCTGCCGCTGCCCTCACCAGTCGCTACCTCAGCTTCCGCCCCACCAGCACCACCGCCGACAGTTGCAACTCCACCCTCGGCTCCACGAAGGACGCTCCCGCTCCCGTTTGCAGGCCCTGCAACCCCACCCGCACTCCTACCCACCGGACCATCAAGGGGCTACAGTGAACCCCCTGCCCTCGGACTCCGCCCCCCACCGGCGCCGCGCGCTCTCGGACTCCTTGACCTGAGCCGCCGCTGCATCGTCAGCTTCTGCCGCCCGGCCGCACCAACACCAGACCCCGGTTCCCCGATCGGCCGGGTGCCGAGCTGCCGCAGGAATTTCCTCTGATCGCGTGCCCCCCGATCAAGCACGTCGTGGGACATGACGCTCCTAGTATGAACGATGCGATCGAGCAGTCGCAGGTTTTCCTGGGCAATCCGGAAGGCCTCTTGTTTCCTAACAGAGTAATTCATGCTCGGCTTAGGCATCGCTGCTCCGCGCTGGGTCGGTCTGGGTGACAGGTACGAATCAACCACAGGCATCTGACTGCCATCCAGTCGTACACCTGGTCCATACTCGACGTGGGAACTCGCTCGAGCAGACCGAGACCCTATTGCTACCATCTTCTTCAGCAGTAGCTCGTTGTCTTTCTAGATTTGTAACACTGCGAGCAAAGCTAAGTACAAACATGAACATTTTCACAGTACAAGCGTTTCAGCGTACCCAAGAACGCTCAGTTAAGCCTGAATATTCAACTTGCTTTCTCCGGCTATCCAACCTGAGCTCACCGCGCTCGCGTTCCTTCATCCGCCGCTTGCTGTTTCGAATTACATGAGGCGCAACGACTGGAGGCTTGTTGTCAATACCAACATTCTTAGGGTCCTGCGCGAGCAAGAAGGTAGAGAAACGATCACGTGCAGTATTCGTGACATTGCTGCGGCAACTGGTCAACCACCATTAGTATCCAAGAACGAGGCTTACATCGCGCTTCCGACGGTGGAGCTCCTTCTGCTTCGCAATAATTTTCTCCTCGATCAGTCTAGACGCACAAACCCGTGCTCCTTTGTGCATGCTTGTTTCGTGAGGACTGGGCTTGTGTCCGTTGTCGGCGAAGTTCATATCGCAACGTTCCGCAAATTGGATTACTAAGTAGCGGCGCCACTCGATGGATCCCGGTCGCAAACGTTTGAAACATTAACGGCGCAGTTGTAGCTGCTAATAAGCAAACATTGGCACCATGCCGAAGCGCAGCGGAACGAAACGATAGCGATCTGATGCTCAAAGCGAGCATTCGTCTGCAAGTGATGCAGATGACCCTGAACGAGGGGTTCTCAAGACATCCTCTAAAGAGTATTTGGTTACCTAGAGCGCTATGTGGTTGGGAGATGCGATTCGTAGGTATTAGAGTGCAAATCGGGATCTGTTGGCAAGTATGAAAGATCGAGTGCACCTGGCCTTGTCAGGTCTGCCAAGTGAGTCGACCCACACTTGAAGCACTTGCGCGAAGCAGCGAGGGCAGCAGCGTTCTTGCTCCAGATATTTTGAGACTTCAAAGCATCAATATCTACAAGTATCTACCATGTATGTACCAGCGAGCTTTGTTTTCGCAGATGGATACTTAGGTGGTAAAGTTCTGCCGCCTCGAATTGATTTGATCGATTTCATGCACGACCATGGCTTACTGGAGGTAGAGTGCTTACGGGGCTCAGCCCGATCTGGTGCCTGTCAGTTTGCTTCATATAGCTATAATACGTGTGGCGTGCATCCAACGAAAGAGTTCCAGCCGCATAGGGTCCTCCGACGGGCGGCGCTCGGCGTAATTCGCGGCAACGGCTCCCGATTCAGCAGCTTCTTGCTCGCCGCCGGAGGCCGCACAAGGCGAGCACACTCCACGGGGGGCACTGGCGTCGACGTGTCAGAATATCTCGCCCGAATGCATCGCGACTCTACCGATGGAGACCATTGCACCCTTCAGGCCCTTGCTGATGCCACTGGGGCTACTGTCAAGGTATTGCACATTCAACCGGCGTCGCAGGAAGAAGTAGCGTTCGCCTCGTCTGCGTCTTCGTCTTCATCTTCATCTTCATCCCCACCCCCGCAAACAGTGCGGGGAGGGTCGAAGACGGCGGCCGGTCCCATCGGAAGGACAGCCAAGGGCTACAGTCTCCGCCTTAGCTCTGCCGTGACCCCGAGGCGAGTCGCGATGGACGAGGTGGATCCTGGCCTGAGAGGCTCCTTGGCTGCTTGCTCAGGGTGCACCGTGTGGCTGACGCTCAGGGGGGAGGCCCACTTCAAGGCTCTCATGCCTGTGGGGGCGACGGTGTACGGAGCGGAGGGCTCCCCCGTTGGGCTCGGGGTACCGGCTGGAGGGACTGAGTCTGGGTCCGGTTTTGCGGGCGAGGGTGCGGGTGCGGGTGCGAGTGTTGATAGGAACAGTGGCCTGAAATCGGCCGCTGCCGGGGCAAGAGCGAGTGCTGGAGGAGGAAAATCGTCTTCATCTTCGTGTTCACTACTAGATCCATCATCGGACCAGGGTGCCGCCGGCAAAGGTGCAGATGAAGATGAAGAGAGCCCCAGTAAGAAGCCTAGATTTGGCGGAAGAAGAAAAAAAGGCGATCTCGTGGAGAATGGTGCACTGCATGGCGATGCAAGTACCAGGAACATGAACGAGGCCTTCAGATAGGGCACACAGAGACCTGGAGCACGCATGCTCGCCCTAGAAGCAGCTAGCCAGCATGTCCGGCCTCATGCACGCGCCCGTGCCGCGGTTGTTGACTCAAGCGACTCGGAATCAGACGTTGAATCCACATCCCGGACCCGTGCCATTGGCGGTTTAGGCCGCAGCCTCATGACACTCACCCCGCATCTTGCGCGGCTCCAGTAGCGAGGCAACGAGAAGAACAGAGGCAGAGGCAGAGGCAGAGGAACAGGCCTGATTCAGAGTCGGTCGAGGCCACACGAGTTACCAGCTAGTCCTCGATTGCTTGAGGCCGGGTCCATGGGTGGGGCAGACAGGGCTAGAGCCTAGAGTGGCAGCTCGAGCGTCGATTCTCCGGCATCGGCTGTCAGTTCCAGCGATGGCGATCGATCTGGCAATGCCGGCACCGGCATTGGCGCAGACGCAGGGAACAGCGCTGGCTGGAGGAACGCGAGAACGACCCGGCGCCAGGCAGGTCGCGCCCAGAGAATGAGGGAACACGCGTTATTGCAACAACAGGTGTATGGACTCTCCGGGGAACAATAGGCTGCACTGGCAGCGGCAAGCAGTTCTCTCGTTCGCCTACCCGTCCGACCAACGCTAGATCCAGGTCTAGGTCCTGCGAGGACGGAGCGGGCATGTAGTACCGCCTCATCGGCTCGGTCCGTTGGCACTGGCGGAGTGCAAGACCTGCAGACTGACAGCCTTGGGTCTACGAAGCATGATGGCTACGCAGCACCCGCTAGTCGCGTGATACCAGAGTTGGTGTAGGAACAATTCAGCAGTGCCGCAGGAGGAGATGCTGCTAGGACGGACACCAAGGCGAGGAACAGAGGCGGGAGCGGGAGCGGGGACACAGACGAGAACAGGGGCGGGATCTGTCCACAAGTAGAGTGCGTGATCTGTATGAGCAGGGTTCTTGCCGAAGACGGAGCCAGGCCGGCTGCTTGCAGCCATCTGTTCCATTTCGGCTGCCTCGCATCCTGGGTGAACAGAGCCACCAACACGTGTCCGTTGTGCAAATGCCGGGTGCAGGCGATCCACCGCTGTTCCCTAGATGGGGTGCCGACAGGAGACCCGGTGCCGGTGCTTCATCGGATCCAAGAGGCGCACGCGGACATGGGTGAAGATGAAGCGGTTGCGAGACAGGCGGAGGAGCAAGGAGGCATCGTTGCTGCAGGGGGGGGCACGAACTGGTGGGCGTCCGGAGACGAGACCGGGGCCGGGGCACATGGAGAGTCTGGGTTTGGCGTCGTGCAAGACGTGACTGGGCGGCAGCTGGCCGCGAATCATGGATACACGGCTGCAGAGCTGGAGGCAGGGTGTCTCCACTGCGGTAGGGACACTGACGGCGACTGTCTGCTGCTATGTGACGGCCACTGTGGTCGTGCGGCCCACACGTTCTGCGAGGGGCTGTCAGAGGTGCCCTCAGGTGCATGGTACTGCAGTGATTGCGAGAGCGTGCGGCAGCGGCGACAGCGGCGGCAGCGGACTCATGGTGCTGCAGGCGCGGCGGGGCCCATTGCTGGGCTATCCAGCCTGATGCAGCTGCCAACTCGCAGACAGTCGGTAAGACAGAGGCCTCAATTTTCATGGATGGGAGAGGGGCAGCGAGTCAGAGACGGGGCTCGTCGAGATGTGAGAAGCCTGAAGTGGGATGGGGGCAGTAGCGATGACGACGACGACGAGGATGGGGATCAGTATGAGTACGATGGATTCGTAGTCCCTGATGGCTCCCACGCTCGCACAGTTGCAGTTGGGAGGGCTGTCGCCATGGCAGATGCCAGCCGGCGGCGCCCTCCTGCCAGAACCAGAGGCTCTCGTCGTCATGGTGCTGGACCCGGGCTGACCTGGTCTATTGGACAGGCCATGGCTTCGTCTCGTCGTGGTGGCAGCAGCAGAGTGACAGGCTCTTCGGCTGCTAGCAGGATGGCGGCAAGCCGCCGGTTGCAGCCGGGCAAACGGCAGGTGGTGGGGCATCTCGAGCTTCGGTCCTCGGATGAGGATGAGGATGAGGATGAGGATGAGGATAGCAACAGCACCAGCAGTAGCACTAGCAGCAGAGAAGACACGGAGGATAGCAACTCGGACAACGAAAGGAAGAGTAGAGAATGCACCAATCGCGGCCGCGACATCGGCGCTCAAACTCGTGCTAAGGCTAGAGAAGCCACGGGCAGGAGCCATCGAGCTACTCGAGAGGGAGGCTGGACCAGGCAGGCGTCGTTCCCCAGCCATACCTGTGAGCTCTGGCAGGGGGAACCGGGCCGTGCAGCCGGTCATACCGGGAGAGCGGCCCAAACCTCTGCAGGGAGGGTTGATGGGCCTTCCATATCTCGCAGTAGCCACGCAAGGCGGGCGACGGCAGCGGAGCAGCGGCTACTGGCAGCCCTGGAAAGGCGGGCGATCGCCACCGCACCTTCGGGTATAGATACTCACGTGATCGGACCCGTGCGATGGGCCGGCGCTGGTGCATTGCATGCTGGTGTTGCCGTGGGTGACAATCCACGGATTCCTAACGGCATGAACGAACACATACGTGGAGGCGGGGCAGCTGTCCGCTCGGACAGCTCGTCTGGTGTCAATGTAGGTGCCTCAAATCGGCCTCCCCTGGGAATGAACGGGGGCAGCAGAATGACCGCGATGTAGGCTGCAGACGCAGAAGCAGCCAGGGTGATTCGGCAGATGGAATAGGCAGCGAAGGTGAAGGGATAGCGACAACTTGAGGCTTCAATGAAGACCGGGGTGCTCTCACCCGGTGTGGTGCATGCATCGACTCCTGTGCAAGGCCGCACCTATAGCTCTGGCTCTGGCTCTGGCTCAGCTGCCAACTTTGGCCGCGGCATAGTTTTGGGGTCAGGGAGCGGGACAGCTCTGACGGGGTAGGGCTCATCGAGTCCCGGTGCAAAATAGCGTGCTATTATGAGCGCGATTCGGGGTGCCGGTGGTTTGCCTTTCGCGAGCAGGGTACCCCTATCGAGGGAGGGCTGGCTGGCCAAGATCGCAGGGCGGGATAACGAGCCGACGGGCTCACTCGGCCAGCTCGCAGGCGACAGGATAGGACCGTCTGGCGGTAGGATCCTACCGTCTCACGGTCACGGGTACCACGGTTCGCATGCCTCGCGAGTGGGTAGACCCTCCTTGGCTAGCAGGGACGGTCAAGGTCCATCCACCCGACCGACAGAGGGGGGGATTCAGAGAGGGGATGGTACAAGTAGAGTTGTAGATGGAGGCGAGGGCGGTGTTGCAGGTACAGCCAAGGCTGTAGGCAGAGCAGCAGGGGCATAGCGTGGGGATGCTTCTGAGCACAGTGCCTGCTCCGATTCGTCCGACGATTCGGATGGGGGGTTTAGCCTGAGCCTTGGGGCTGGGGCCTCGGGCTCGGCAGCAGCCCATACTCATACGGCTCCGAGTCTGGTGTCTAAGGAACAACGAGCAGCGGTTTCAAAATCTTTCACAAGAAAGCATCAGCATCAGCATCAGCAAAGGCATCATGGATTCGATCAGGGCAAGTCGTCGTCGGATCAGCTAGACAGGGCTAGAGTGAAGACCAAGACTAGAGCCAGAGTTGGCCTTGAGATTTCTGTGCTAAATGCTGTTAGGCAATGCGTGGAACCAGCGTTGAGAGCCGGCCAGCTGACCCGGGCAGAGACGAAAATCGTGGTGAAAACAGCAGTGCGGAGGTTCCGGGAGAAGAAGGAATCATCTTCAGGTGAAGGGAGAAAGAGGGTACCTGGGTCATCTCCGGGCAGGGGGTGCAGGAAGGCCCCCGCTGATGCGTGTTCCCTGAGATCATCGTGGGGGATGCCGAGCCTTGGAGATGTATAGGATGCTGGGCTTCCTCGCTGCGACGTTTACGCAGCTGTCCACGAGGCGCTGCAAATCGTGAGGGGGTGAACGAGATCGATCCGGCGGCGCCAGTGCCTTGGGGGTGCATGCGGAAGAAAGTGATGGTGCAGCACACCAGAAGTGTCGCCGCGGACTCGTCAGATTGATTTTATCGGTTTCAATGTTCCACTGTGGAATCCACTCAACGCGAAGATTCATGGTCAGACTTGTGCCCGTGCATGTGATGCTGTCGAGGATGCAACTTCTTGTGGATGCGCCACAATACTACTATTAATGTGCTCACCCTTCAATCCACGCGAAAAAAAATTCAACTGACAAAAGCACACAGTAACGCGCAGTTTCCTAACATATCCAGTTTTCTAGTCAATACCTTGAGGTGATAACACGTCGAACCTATATATTAAATATGGCTGCTGTTGGTGGAGTATCTGAAGACTCTAAGAAAGCTGCGCCTGCAGCCGGCGAGATTGGCGAAGTCCCTAAGGAAATCCTCGACATGACCAGGTAAGTTGATATTCATGCTTGTGCCTCGGCAACTGAAACTTGCGCATTTTCGTCTCTGTTAAAATCGAGCCAGCTTACTGTACTTACCTAAGCTTTTACTACGTTGGCATTCCATTCGCAGCGCGTCGTACTACCAAGATAGTTACTCCCACTTTGGGTGAGAGGGACTAAGAGAATCGCAATTTTCGTACAGCTTCAGCTGATGCACCAATTTAGAACCGCACCCATGTGTTCCCACTCCTGCCGCAGAATCCATGAAGAAATGCTTAAGGATGAGGTACGAACACGAAGCTACATGGATTCTATTGTGAAGAACAAGCACCTGTTCAAAGACAAGGTTGTCCTTGACGTTGGCTGTGGCACTGGTATCCTCAGCATGTTTTGCGCCAAGGCTGGAGCCAAGAAAGTTATCGGAGTAGATTTCAGCGCTATCATTGAGCAGGCCCGCGAGATTGTCGAGATTAACGGTCTTTCGGACGTGGTGACCCTCGTGCGAGGCAAGGTGGAGGAGATCGAGCTCCCCGACGGCATCGAGAAAGTAGACATCATTGTGAGCGAATGGATGGGATACTGCCTCCTGTACGAATCCATGCTGGACACAGTGCTCGTAGCAAGGGACAAATGGCTGGCAGAGGACGGCATGTTGTTCCCTGACAAGGCGACCATGCACGTGGCGGCGATCGAAGACGCGGAGTACATGTCCGAGAAGATCGATTTCTGGAACTCAGTGTACGGTTTCGACATGTCACCCATACGCAAGCTGGCCATGCTAGAGCCGCTGGTAGACACAGTAGATGCCGGGCAACTGATCTCGACCAACTGCCAGATCCTCGAGCTGGACATTGCCAAGGTCAAGGTGGAAGACCTCGCGTTTAAGGTGCCTTTTGAGGTGACGTTCACGAGGGACGATTACTGCCACGCGATAGTGTGTCACTTCGACATCGTGTTCGGGCATTGTCACAAGCCCGTGGAGTTCTCGACAGGGCCTGCTGCCGAGTACACTCACTGGAAGCAGACGGTGTTCTATCTGAAGCAGAGCCTCGTGGTGAAGGAGGGCGAGAAGCTCAAGGGAACGTTCGATTGCAGACCGAATGGGAAGAACCATCGCGACCTGGACGTCACGATGAAGTACGAATTCAAGGGAGAATTGGGAGAGGCAAACTTTGAGCAGGAGTACCGCCTGAGGTGATGCATTGCACTGCATTGCACTCTATTTCGTTGAGAATTCGATTCAAGATTGGATAGCTAACAGCGCGTATGTCACTGGGCACTCGTTGAGCCGTGCCTGCGTCGAAATGCGAAATGTACATGCAGCACACGATTCGTGGGTATGCTTGCAATAGGCACAATCCCTCGCGTACCTTCCTCGCCCTCCTCTCCGCGTCCATTCAGAATTGACGAGCAACTGCTTGCGCCGCGCACCAAGTGCCTCGCTGGAGGTTCCGCACCGACAAAATTGCGTGGTTTGAAAGCTAAGAACCTACCGCCGCAAGGCTGGACATACTTAAAGCTTACCATGCCGCGATAGAAACAAAGCGGTCCCGAACTCGATGGGGTTCCCGTTCATCGTGCAATGCAACAGCTTGAAAGAAGCAGGGACGTTTTGCTAGCGCAGACCCCCATCGACCCAGAGAGTGAGCCACGCGCACTGTCACCTGCCCTCGCCAGTTGCACTCAGTAAAGCATGTATCAAATGCATGACTGTTGCCTGTACTGCCCGCTAGCTTTGGTCGACTTTGCCGCAGAAAGCACAATTGATCCCTCAGACATTCGAACCTTCGCTCGTGTCAGTGGCGGTATTTGGACACAAGGCGAGGTTGAGCATTTGGAGCGGCTTGGGCGACATCCTAGTCATTACTTGCGAGATATTGCGGGTATTCCTGCGGGCATTGTCAATCTAGGTGCTACCTGCTTTTTGAATGTTTGGCAGTAGATCCTATTTCGCGACGAGGCTTACAGGGCAAGCGTCTTTGCTGTCGGAGCCGCGATTGATGATATCTTGGAGAAGGCAAACGGCAACTTTGTGGACACTGCTAAAGCGATTCTGCGCTAGCCGATCGATCGAGTACCTCCCAAGCATAGGCGGGTATTCGCCGGTATGGACCACGACAAATTGCAGCCGCACGTGCTCGCCCGAAAATTGGCAGCCGCTCGCGCCCTCGCCGCCGCTTGGTCGCACATGGCATTCGGCAGGCGCGCCTTCTTTAAGCCAGAAGCCATGGTACATATCCTCAGGATCCCGCCGGGCGTCCAGCAGGACTCTGGCGAGTTTCTTGGATCTTTCCTGAATTACGTCCAGGACGTGGCTGCGGCGGCCCTTCGAGGCAGAGAATGTGCGTCTGTGCTCGCACTGAGAGACTATAGTCGCCTCTCCATAATAAAGTCCAACACCTGCCTCAAATGCGGCAAAGTCTCGCAGAACGAAGAGGAGCACAGGGTCCTAGTGAGTCGATGCGGTGCACCACAGTGCAATGCATTGCACCCCAGAGAGCCTCAATGAAGCGTTTCCCGTCCCTGTACGTACTCACGCCGTGAATCCCCGCGCCAATCCCCCCCCATGGCCTTCTCACTGCTCCTTCTGTCCGTCCCTCCAATCCCCCCCC
>Ga0136560_1002093_pt1 | contig 10132 bp, 12 predicted proteins | sample AntRauMeHopE1497_FD_104925 | JGI IMG/M metagenome (GOLD analysis project Ga0136560, IMG submission 104925) | Saline lake microbial communities from Rauer Islands, Antarctica - Metagenome Hop E1 #497 | ecosystem: Environmental > Aquatic > Non-marine Saline and Alkaline > Saline | place...
CCTCCCGTTAATCCCGTTGCCCCTAAAATGATCGCTGTTTTATCTGCTTTTTTCATGTCTTTAAATATAGGCTAAAATGGAAGTATGTTGTTCCATTTGTTTTTAAAAATTGAGCCTCGGTGCTATAATTTTTTCAAGTGTTATAATTCCTTCCTATCAAAAATATCACTGGTATCCGCTGAAAACGCAAAAAGCCCCTTAAAAGAAACCAAACCCGGTGTGCAGATATCGGGCGCCATTGCCCATGTGCAAACCACCCAAGTGTATCAGAATCTGGGAACCGAGCCTATTGAGGCCAAATACGTATTTCCCTTATCCACACGGGCGGCGGTTCATAAAATGAAGATGACCATTGGAAATTGCGTTATAAATGCCAAAATATTTGAACGTTAAGAAGCACAGAAAGTGTATGAAACTGCCTTGAACGAAGGAAAGCGCGCGGCCAAACTGGACCAAGACCGGGCTAATGTCTTTCAAATGGCGGTGGGGAACGTCATGCCAACGACGAAATTGCTATCGACATCTACCATACCTAACTATTAGAGCCGGTTAACGGGCAAGACCAATTTGTAGCTCCCGCTGCAGTAGGCGCACGATTTACGGGAGAAAGAAACACCAATGAAGAAGCGTTTATATGCCCTATAAGGCAAAGGGAATTTCCGATTCCTTTACTTTTGATATGACCGTTGGCATTAATGCCGGCATGCCGGTCCAAAAGGTAATCAGCAGCCATGTAGTGAATATCAATTATCCCGATAAAAAACGGCCGAGGTCTTTTTGTCAAAAAACAATGAACACCCATCCAATAGAGATTTTATATTGAAATATAGCCTCCGAGGAAATGAAATTCAGTCCGGATATTTGTTGAATGAGCATGGAGATGAAAACTTCTTTTCGTGCCAAATAAAACCTACAAATACTGTTCAACTGGAGGGTTTTCCATCTCGGGAATATGTTTTTATTGTAGATGTTTCCGGCTCCACGAATGGCTATCCCTAGGATGTGCCCAAAGAACTGATGCGAAATCTCCTTTGTAATTTAAGATTGACGGATACGTTTAACGTGCAGTTGTTTGCATCCAGCTCCATTATTTTTAGTTCCGCTTCCTTGGAGGCCTATGAACAGAATATTGAGGCGGCGATGCGGTTTCTTTCGAAAGGTCAAGGTGGTGGAGGCACACAATTGCCGAGTGCTTTAATAGAGGCTTACAAGCTTCCTAGAAAAGAGGCAATCAAAGTATACGCATCTTCGTTTTTTAATGTGTTTGGCGGAAAATTTGCACCACATTATTTGGCAGAACCCTATTTCAATTTTGTGCCTATCGCAGAATCCCAAGACCCGGCAGCTTTGACGATCGAGTTTAAGGAACTGTACAACAAAACCGATATTGTCTGGCGCAGCGCGATACAAAACAGCATTGACAAAACCTATTCACCATTCCCAAAGACAAGTAAAAGAAATCGAAGCTTAGAAATAAGCTTCTTGGTAAAACTAAATTTTAAACTGGAACGCATCATCCTTGGTTTTGGAGAAGCCACGGAAGTTATAAAACCTGATGGATTGCGGAAAAGAATGACATTCAAAGCCAAAAGCATCGCAAGATTGTATGGGGAAGACTGAGCTTCTTAATTAAACTCAAGCAAAAAGTTAATAATTTCGGACCAGGCCATTTTCAAAACTGCTAGTGAATATTTTGAAAATTCAAAAAACAATAGATTTTTACTATTCGCAAACTAAAAAAAAATCACATACGCAACGGCCAGATATAAAAACACCTTCGCCGTTCTTTGTTTTCCTATAGATTTAAAAAGAACCGGACAATAGAAATAGGGCTAGTAGCGCAAAAAGCGTTAATCCTAAAAGGAAAATATCATTTTTTCCAAAAATATTTATATCGGACATAGGCGAAGTTTTTGACTCCTATTAAAAAAGTGATGCCAGTTATTCCCCAGCTTCCTGCCACTCCGCAATAAACAAGTTGGTATCACGCGTACCGCCATTGTTTCGGTTACTGGAGAAGGCCAAATACTTGCCGTTATTGGAAAACACGGGAAAGGCATCAAAAGTTTCGCCATGGGTGACGCGTTCCAGATTTTTACCATCGATATCTATCAAATAAAGGTTGAAGGGGAATCCCTTCTCGGCCTCAAAATTACTGGAGAATAAAATCTTTTTTCCCGAGGGATGAAAAAACGGACTCCAATTGGCATTCCCCAAAAAGGTGAGCTGTCGGAGCTCGGACCCATCGGCGTTGCAAATGAAGAGTTCCATATCCGTTGGTTCTACCAAGCCTTGGCCCAAGAGATCTTGATATTCTTTGATTGCTTCCGGTGTTTTTGGGCGGGATGCCCTAAAGATCAATTGACTGCCATCGGGCGAAAAGAAAGCACCGCCGTCGTAGCCTAGCTCATCCGTAATCTGTTGTACATCGGTGCCGTCTAAATTCATGGTGTAAAGTTCCAGATCGCCACTGCGATCGGAGGTAAACACAATTTTATCGCCCTTGGGAGAAACCGTAGCCTCGGCATCGTAGCCTTTTTCATTGGTCAGTTGTGCCGTGATGTTTCCCTCCAGATCGGACACAAAAATATCAAAGGAATCATAGACCGGCCATACATAGTTTCCGTTCTTGCGCAAGGGAACTTCGGGGCATTCGGTATCCACTAAATGGGTGGAGCCATAGACGTAATGTTTATTGTCTGGCATAAAATAGGCGCAAGTGGTGCGGCCCATTCCTGTACTGATCATGGGTGGTTTTTTATCCTTGAAATTCTCCTCGATATTCATCAAGAACATCTGGTCGCACTTCATGCCCCATGCCTCGTTATTGGATTGAAATACCATCTGCTTGTCGTCCCAGCTCCAATAGGCTTCCGCATTATCGCCCCCAAAAGTAATCTGGCGGATACTTTTAAAATATTTTTCTTCGGGATAGATGAGCGTATCGCTTCCTGCCATTAAAGATGTGGTCTCTTTTGGGGTTTCAACCGGTGTTTTGGTTTCGGATTTACAGCTCACGAATAGGACTATAGCCAATAGCAAAAAAAAATTCTTCATAAGATATCTGTTTAAAATTTAGGCCCTTAGGCTTCCGATGCCCTAAAATATTTTATTTCTTCGGATTGTTCTGTCTGTTATCCTTCATCGCAACGACCGTTATCTTGTCTTCTGCAAATAGGTAATACACAGTTGTGTTTTTATGAACGACTGCGCGCCTTAGTTATTTTTGATATATCGTTGTTGGATACAGGTTTGGAAAATTAGAAACGGTCAATTCAAATTGCTTAAGCAGTTCTTCAAATTTTAGAACCTCTTTAATACTGAATTTTGTAATGAGATATATTTTGATGTCAATAGCATTTCGCAGCGATCTGTTTGTCCATAACACTTCATGCGATTTATCCATTGGTCAGGCCCTTCCAAAATTCGTTGGAACTCATGGTGTTCTCTTCTTCAAAATCCTTAATCCCCAATGAAATATTGTCCTTATCTGTTTGGTTAAGTTCTTCCCACCAATCTGAATTTTGGCCTTCGTTTGATAATTTTATGAAGCTCAATAAGCCCAGCAGGGAATCGTCCTTTAAAGACTCGATCCACGCTACAACTTCCTCTTTGGTATTTTTCAATTCTGCCGTGCTCACAATTCCAAGTTTAGGGTAAAGTTACAAAAATCACATAATTTGCATATCCATATCAAATTAAGTATGCTTAAATTTACAGGAAAAGAAGCTAAAATGATGAAGTACATTTTTTTGTTTATTGTTTTGTTGTTCATGGTTTCCTGCAAAACCGAACAAGCAAAACCAGTTACCCTAGAAGAGGACATCGCCTTCTTGGCCAACGACAGTTTGCAGGGACGTGAAACCGGTACTCCGGAAGAGCTTATTGCCGCAAACTATATACAGCAACGTATGCAAGGTATCGGTTTATTACCCAAGGGAAATGCCGGCACCTACTTCCAGACCTTTACCTTTAAACCCAAGAACGATCCACATTCCGATGCGCAATTTGTATCCGGAGACGGCACTATTACGGGGACCAATGTCATTGGTTATATTGATAATAAGGCCGAAAAAACGGTCATTATCGGTGCGCATTACGATCATTTAGGTCTGGGCGGCGAAGGTTCCCTCTATGCCGAGGGCGATGCCATACATAATGGGGCGGACGACAATGCCAGTGGTGTTGGCATTATGCTTCAACTCGCAGAACGCCTGAAGGACAGCATTAAAGGAAGTAACTATCTGTTTATTGGATTTTCGGGGGAGGAAATGGGACTTCTGGGGAGCAATTATTTCTCCAAAAACCCTACGGTCGATTTTGAAACCGCCAATTATATGATCAATATGGATATGGTGGGCCGCTTGCGCGAGGACAAAACACTTTCCATCACGGGAACGGGAACGGCGCCTATCTGGAACCAAGTGTTGAACAGCACGAATACCGATTTTAAATTGGTCTTGGGCGAATCCGGCATGGGGCCGAGCGACCATACTTCCTTTTATTTACAGGAAATTCCGGCCTTACACTTTTTTACCGGTCAGCATGAGGATTACCATAAACCTTCGGACGATGCTGAAAAGCTCAATTATAAAGGCATGGAAATGATCGGCAACTATATTATGGCGATTATCTCGGAACTGGACGACGACCCAAAACTATCCTTCCGCACCACCAAGAACGAAAGTGAGGAAGTTCCCCGCTTTAAAGTGGGACTGGGCGTAATGCCCGACTATCTTTTTGACGGCGAAGGCATGCGCATAGATGGGGTTACCGAAGATAGGCCCGCCTACGCAGCCGGACTCCAAAAAGGCGATATCGTCATTCAATTGGGCGACAGCACCGTGGTGGATATGATGAGCTATATGCGGGCCCTATCTGCCTTTGAAGAAGGCAGCACCGCGAAAGTAGTGGTGGATAGGGATGGGGAGAAAGTAGAGGCTGAGGTAAAGTTTTAATAAACATCTTAAAATGGCAAGGAACTACTGGAAAGAGGAATGGAAAGAAATTCAATTTGACGATAAGATCGCGGACAACTTCAAATTTAAGATATCCAACTACGGTCGGATACTGAACTGTAACGGGGAAGAGGAATACATGGTCAAAAAACAGTACATAAACGGGTATCAAAACCTTCCGTTAAAGCAAAAAAGAAACGGCAAATCTACCAGTCGCTATGTGCATAAATTGGTGGCAGAGCATTTTTTGGAGAACGAGAAAAAGGAAGGTGATCGGTTCGTCATCCACCTGAATTATGACAAGACCGACAATAAGGTGGGTAATTTGAAATGGACTACCAAAAGGGAAAAAGAAATCCACCAATTCAGTAATCCGGTGTACGTAAATACCCCCCGAAAACGGTATAATACCAAATTAACCGAGACCAAGGTAAAGCTCATCAAGAGAAAAATTTTTGATCCCAACCGCCGCACCCGTATGAAAATGATCGCCAAACAGTTTGGTATTTCAGAGATGCAGTTGTACCGTATTAAATCGGGCGAGAACTGGGGTTCTGTGACGGAGTATTAAGTAGCCCCCTAGCCCCCGAAGGGGCAACTTATTAAGTTCAAGTTCAAGCTCAAGTGTCAAGTTCAAGAGTCAAGTTCAAATGCAAATGCGATTGTTAGTGGAATGGTGCTATTAGTATGTGCGCTTAGGTTGATATCTTAGCTGTAAATATCCTTGGTTTCCGCAAGTCCTCTTTGCGAGGAGCAAAACAAAAGCAGAAGTTACGGAGGCAGTCTGTTGCGACGTGGTAATCTTTTGAATTATTGCTACAAAAACTGTTATTTTCCACAGCCAAGAATATATGGCCTAGTTGGTTGTTTACCTCTTTCTTTGTAATCATAACCTTACTGTCATCCGGAGACCATATATAAAGTTTAAAAAGCCGAGTAAATGACTCATACTTGTTTTAGGATTAAAAAAAACACTAAAATAGCTCCCCCCCCCTTATTTTTACCTGCCTCCGACGAACGAAGTAATAAGTGAGAGGAAGAGGGAGGGGTTTCTTCGTGATGCGCTGAGTATTTTTACTACTAAATATCCAATAGCGAGCCAAAAGCATTCAGGACAAACCTATAGCACTATTCGCACGATTTTTAATTTATCATGAAATTACCTCAATAATAGCACTTCCCCCGAACCGTCGGCAACCCTCAGCACAGGCTGCGCCGAAGAGCTTGGCCTGCACCAAGGGTCTTTGTCTGCGTTCCATACGACTTGGAAGTTTTTTCCCTAAATTTGCATCCCAAAAAAGAAGAAAAGCACATGCCCAAAATAGGCAACATACAATTACCCGATTTCCCCCTATTGCTTGCCCCTATGGAGGATGTAAGCGATCCACCATTCCGTGCACTCTGCAAGGAGCAGGGAGCCGATGTGGTCTATACCGAATTTATTTCTTCGGAAGGCTTGATCCGTGATGCGGAAAAGAGTGTTATGAAGTTGGATATATACGAGAAGGAACGTCCTGTGGGCATACAGATTTTTGGCGCCAATCTGGATTCCATGCTCCAGACGGTGGATATTGTAGAAAAAAGTAATCCGGATATTATAGACATCAATTTTGGCTGCCCAGTCAAAAAAGTGGTCTGTAAAGGTGCCGGCGCCGGCATCTTAAAAGACATTCCATTGATGGTAAAGCTGACCGAAGAGATGGTCAAACGCACCAACCTTCCCATAACCGTAAAGACCCGTTTGGGCTGGGACGATGATTCCATTATGATCGAGGAAGTGGCGGAACGCTTGCAGGATGTAGGCTGTAAAGCTATTTCCATTCACGGCCGCACACGCGCACAGATGTACAAGGGCAATGCCGACTGGAAACCTATTGCCCGTGTAAAGAACAACCCCAGAATGCATATTCCCGTTTTTGGAAACGGCGATGTGGATTCCCCCGAAGCGGCAGCGCGTATGCGTGACGAATACGGCTTGGACGGTGCTATGATTGGTCGCGCCAGTATTGGATATCCATGGTTCTTTAGGGAGGTAAAACATTTTTTCGAAACAGGCGAACATAGAGACCCGCCCACCATGGAGGAACGGGTGAAGGCCGCCCGCAGGCATTTACAGATGTCCATTGATTGGAAAGGCGAAAAGCTAGGTGTTTTTGAAACCAGAAGGCATTACACCAACTATTTTAAGGGGATTCCCGATTTCAAACCCTTTCGCATGAAAATGGTAACAAGCGACGAATCTGCCGATGTTTTTGCCGCTTTCGATGAGGTGTTGCAGAAGTTTGGGAATTATGAGTTTGCAGTGCCCTAGCCCCCTAAGCCCCTTAGCCCCCAAAGGGGGAACTAGATAAGTTCAAGCTCAAGAATCAAGTACAATTACTTAGTTTTTAATGAGATAAAAGTAATATAATTCCTTGTGCATCACTTGCCTCCCCCAAGAGGTTTTGCGAGTAAGGAAACCAGCTTTGTAGTTATGAGCGAAGGATTTTGCGACACGGCAATCTGTATACCTATGGAAGGAAGATTTAATAGATTGCTTCGGTCAAAATAGGAGCCTCAAAGACGGATATTAGACTAAGGATATTCACTATTCTCCAAACTAATGTTGATTTGAAGCTTTCTGTTTTAAGATGGTCTACGTTTGTATTTGATGTCTTTTGAACTATCATTCCTCCTATAGCATAGGGTCAGCTATCTTTTAACCCCAACAAATCTTTACAGTTATAGTACAAATGGAAGAAGCGTAGGCGAAAAGCGTATACCGATTAGCCCTTTTAGAATTTGGTTTTGAGTTTGAACTTGACTCTTGAACTTTTAAAGTCCTGACACTAGTTTTTTGTTTATTCTACTACTGGCAATCTTGGAAGCAATGATACCCAGCACCAAAATAGTTCCCAATACAATACCCACATTAATAACCTGATACTCCACAGGATAAGCCAAGGTAGGGGTAATCCGTAGCCAGGCAAAAGCAAGTTGGGACCATATCAACAGGGAACCTAAAAGTACGCCTATGAACCCTCCGACACCCGTTACCAATACCCCTTGCACAAAATAAATACGCCTTAATTCCTTGATTGTAGTCCCCAAACTGTAGAGCGTTTTAGAATTTTGCTGCTTGTCCAAAATCATCATAATAATGGCACCCACAACATTGAACAAGGCTATGATCAGTACCAAAGTAAAAATAAGGTAGGTCGCCACATTTTCGGTATTCAACATTTTGTAGAGCGTAACGTTGAGTTCCCGCCTATTTTTTAGGACGGCAGAGTTGTCTAGGCTTTGCAGTATGTCTTCCCGTACCTTTGCCTCGTTTGCGCCATCCTTCAACTTAAAATTAATACCGGAATACTGACTTTTTCCCTTTTCCAGGAGTGCCTGTGCCAATGGTAGGCTTGCAAATACGTATTTATTGTCCAAGTCGGCCTCTACCGCATACACCCCACCGATAACTACGGGCAGTTGATTGTACAGTGCATTAACGCTCTGCTGTGATATAGAGCCCTCTCCGGGCTTAAACGCATAGATCTGCAAGGGACTTTGGAATTGGTTTATGGTAACGCCTAGAATATTTGCAATGCCGACACCGGAGACCACCTGTTGTTCGTTTATGGTCCAATCTCCATAGTAGATAGTGCTGTCCACGCCTGTGACCTTTATATAGTTGGAATCTATACCCTTTAAATACGCAATGTGGTTTCTGCCCTTATGTTCCAGATACACCTTTTCCTCTATTTCCTTGGAATAGTAAGCTAGGCCTTCTACGGCCGCAAGGCGCATTTCCTGTTCCGGAGTTAGGGTAAAGAATTTGCCTATGGCAGGTTGTGCCTTTAGTTGGGGGTCAAAGGAGTTGGTAAAGGAGAGACTGAAGGTTTTTAATCCGGCGAAGCCCGAAAGCACAATAAACAATGCCGCCGAACCGATGACGATGACCAGAAAAGTGATAAAATTGATGATGTTCACAGCGTTCTGGCTGCTCTTGGAGCGTATGTACCGTTTGGCTATGTATAGCGGAAAGTTCAATCCCTAGGATTTTTTTCTTTTGGCCAACAGCTCTCTGTTATCGATCGGGTTTTCCTCCCCTTTAAGCGATTTTTCTATCTTTTCAATGTAATCCAGCGAATCGTCCAAGTAAAAAAGTAGTTCAGGCACACGGCGCAGTTGGTTTCTTGTACGCTGACTTAATTCGTGTTTGATAAGCGGCTGATTGGATTTGATGCCCTCCAAAAGCTCTTTGGCATTTTCATTGGGAAAAATACTCACATACACTTTAGCAATAGAAAGGTCTGTGGTAACGGCCACTTTACTGACGGATATCAAGGTGCCTTTGAGTCCGCCTTCAATAGCTGCTTTTTGCAAGATATCTACAATATCCTTCTGAATGACTCCCCCTATTTTTCGTTGTCGTTGCGTTTCCATACCACAAAAATACGTAGAATAATGTATCTTCGATAGCAATGCCCGAGATACCGAAGAAAATTCCACATGAAGAAAATAGAACACATAGGGATTGCCGTTGAAAACATGGAAGCCTCAAACCTCTTATATGAGAAATTATTGGGTGTAGCACCTTATAAGGAAGAGGAAGTCGTTTCTGAAGGCGTAAAGACCTCTTTTTTTAAGAACGGCCCCAACAAAATAGAACTTTTGGAAAGCACAACGGCGGATGGTCCAATCGCCAAGTTCTTGGAGAAGAAGGGCGAAGGCATACATCATATCGCTTTTGAAGTAGAGGATATCGTAGCCGAATTAGCGCGATTAAAACAAGAAGGTTTTATTATTTTGAACGAAGCCCCAAAAAAAGGGGCTGACAATAAGTTAGTGGCCTTTGTACATCCCAAAAGCACCAACGGTGTTTTGGTAGAACTATGTCAAGAAATTCCATTGGAGATCTAAATAACACTAGAACAGCACTTCTGTAATGAGGCCACTATTTGTAATCCTAGATGCTATTTTGTTTGTATCGATTAAAAATAAGTGGTAATATTGCATCCGCAATTCGCGGCTTCTATAGCGCAGTTGGTTAGAGCACCTGACTCTACTGAAGTCCCGATAACTATCGGGAGGACAGGCGGTCTTTTAAAATAGAGTATTAATTTGGTCCTATAGCTCAGTTGGTTAGAGCACCTGACTCATAATCAGGTGGTCCCTGGTTCGAGCCCAGGTGGGACCAC
>Ga0136560_1002094_pt1 | contig 10131 bp, 6 predicted proteins | sample AntRauMeHopE1497_FD_104925 | JGI IMG/M metagenome (GOLD analysis project Ga0136560, IMG submission 104925) | Saline lake microbial communities from Rauer Islands, Antarctica - Metagenome Hop E1 #497 | ecosystem: Environmental > Aquatic > Non-marine Saline and Alkaline > Saline | place...
AACCAGTCCCCGATGCCCCAGTCCCCGATGCCCCAGTCCCCGATGCCCCAGTCCCCGATGCCCCAGTCCCCGATGCCCCAGTCCCCGATGCCCCAGACCCCGATGCCCCAGACCCCGATGCCCCTGCCCTAGACCGCGATGAACCAGACCGCGATGAACCAGGAGCCAGCCTGGACGACGAGGAATACAGCGGAAGCGACGAGGAATACAGCGGAAGCGACGAAGACGAGCCCGCCGCCTCACCGACTAGTGCTCCGACCAGCACGCCCTCCGAGCCTCCTGGCACGGCGCCGTTTCGCCCACCGGTCGTCTCCCGCGCCGACTCGTACGACTACTGGTCCGAGGCGGGTCCTGGGTATTCGTCGAGCTCGCTCGCACGCAACTACACTGCCGCCCGTCAATACCACGCGGACGGCGGGTCTACGCTTCGCGAGGAAGACGTTGAACCGGGCGGATACATCCCCGGGCGCGTGACGACTCCGGACGACGGGGCGCTCATCCGGTACCACCCCGGGTCGCTACCGCTCATCGTAATCTGCATTCACCCGGTCCGTCGCCTCAGCCCGTACATGCGGAAGAACTGGGTCGCGACGGGGAGGACTTGCTGGGGCAGATCGTGCAATGTAGTCACGGAGACCCGTAAGATCGCGGCGGGCGGCCGAATCACCTACGGCGACAACGGCGTGCGGGAGCTGTGCGCGAACACGGTGTCCCGAATCGTCGAGCGGACGGGCGGGCTGCGGCCATACGTGATCGACACGCGGATTCCGAAGGGTATCGTCGACATGAACCGCTCCCCGCGCGAGTACGCGCTGAGGGTGAAGGGCCCAATCTACAGGAACCACCCGGACGTGATTGCGTCGTGGGACGACATGCACAACTTCATCCGCGAGGCCCGCGCGAGCATCACGCACCGCTTTGGCGGCGGGCTGATCCTCGACCTGCACGGGCAGATCGGCAAGGCCGCAAACTCACAGATCGGCGGCGGGTTCCGGAAGGCGGACATGAACAAGATGAATCTGAGCCCGAGGGACGAGCAGTCGCTGTGGAAGCGGCGCACGCAGTACCGGTTCCTGCTCAACAAGCGCCCCGGCGTGACCATGAGCGACGCGCTCCGCGGGCCCTTTGCGATCGGGACGCGGATGGCGATGCGCGGCGTGGCGACGCTTCCGTCCGCTACGATGGGCGCCGTCCGCGGGAACTGCTTCTGCGGCGGCGGGGCAATGTCCCGTAAGCAGAGCCGACTGGAGCTGTCGGATAAGAAGATCGCGAACCGGCCCTACGTGGCCCCGCAGGACAACTTCGACGCGCTGCAGGTCGAGTCGTACACGCTGTTCATGATTCGGTCTAAGTCCCGTGCGCGGTACGGCGAGGTGTTCGCGGACGCGATCCTGGACAGCCTCGTGGGGCTGTACGGGTTCGATATCCGCCTCCTCCCGCCTCCGCGCGGCGCGCTGTCCGGGGAGGACCTGACGCGCATGGCGACCCCGGGCGCGGAGTGCGGCCCGGGGAGTTCGTCCATCGGGGCGAAGAGGGACGCGCTGCCGTTCAACTCGTTTCGCACCGTGGAGGAGTGCGTCGACTTCTGCAAGGCCACGCCCGGGTGCAAGCACGTGGAGCAGAGGGTTCCTTCTGGGGCGGTGAAGGGCGACTACAACAAGGGCGCACGCAACACGTGCGAGGCGTTCCGGACATGCAACGTCCGCGAAACTCAAGATAGTAATGTAATTACGATGCTCCGATAAGGACGTCTACGCTGGCGCCCGGCTTCGCGTACGAGAGAACCTTCCCGATGCGCCGGCGCTCGAGGTCGCTCTGCACGCGCAGAAACCCGGTCACGCAGGCGCCCGTGAGCGCCTCGAAAGTAGCCTTGGATCCGACGATGCGCTTGAATGTAGTCGCGTAGACGTCGTCCGGGTGGTACGCCTCGACGTGCTCGCTGAGGTACCCGTTCCAGCGCTCCTCGAAGACGGACGGGTCCTTGTTGTTGTTCTCCGCGTCCGCCATCCAGATGACGAACGCGGTGTACTTCTTCAGGTCGTACGCGAAGCGGTCCACGACGTTGTGCATGGCGTCGCGGTGCGCGGCGCGGGACGACGCGGCGAAGACGTTCTTAATGGCCTGGTCGTAGTCCATGTGCTTCGCCTTCAGCGGGACGGTCTGGAGCGTGACCTTGTTCGGGCTGACGCCGGCGGGCGTCCGGCGCGCGGCGGACACGCGCTCCTCCGAGGACGGAAGGTCCCACAGGAGCGTGTCCCCCGGGACGAGGTTGCAGTCGCCGTTGTTCAGAATGCTGGCGGTCCCCTGCGTGCGGACGGTGATCTGGGTCTTCGACTGCTCCTCCTCGTCGGGGTTGGGGACCGTCGCCCCGAGCGAGAGCCCCATGAAGCGAATCCCCTCGGACAGCTTGAGGTTGAGCTGCCGCTCGGTCGTCGGGTTTCCGTCGCTCGCCCGCTTGCGCGCGAAGAGGCCGTTCAGATTCGACGTCACGGGCGGGGCGTTGTTGAGCGGGTTCCCGCGCGGGACCGCGGACGTCCCGACCTGGAAGACGAGGTCCCCGCGGTCGATGCGGCAGACGCCGGGGTCCAGGGTCGCCGGCTCGCCGTACACGTGATTGTCGGCCGGGTCGGCTCCGCGGTTTCTCTCCACCATGTCGCGCTTGTCCTGCGTGCATTGGATGACGACGGTCGCCTGGTGCGAGATCTCGCCGAACTGGCGGCGCATGTCGCGTTGCATGGTACTACACGCTCGCGGGGGTATACGTTGACAGGGTTGGCACGGTATGCACTTATATAGGTTTACTAGTTCTCGCACACGTGGCGCTCCACGAGCTTGATGAGGTGGTTCGTTTCGTTCGTCCGCGCCACCCCCGAGACGTCCTGCATGTACTCCACGATGGGGAGGATCGTCATGTGCATCGTGCAGGTCAACCCGCCGGAGATTGGGTCGCCGTGGGGCGACATGAAGTTCCACCAGAGCCCACTGTGCTCAAAGTTCGTGCACCGCGACGCGTTGAGGCGCTCGATGCACTTGTGGGCGTGAAGCATGTAGTCCTGCGCCGTGCTGGTCGTGCTCCCGTCGGTGGACTGCCCGGGCACCGCCTGCTTCATGTACAGCCCTTGGTACGACCCGTCTTGCGTGACAACGTGGACCTCCTTGCGAACCCCGGACGAGGTCAGCGCCGCGACCTGCTCCAGCCTCACGTACTGCTGCCCATTGGACCCAGGCGGCATAGCGGTGTCGCGCTTGATCGCGTGCCCGTGTGGGACGGGCTCGGACATGACGACGATGCGCGTGGGCCCCGACGCGTTGATGTCGAAGACCTTGGCGCAGCGCCCGATTGACTCGCCGCTCGGCGTGTTCAGGACCGGCATCGTCCGCTCGCCGTTTCGGATAACATCGTACACTGTTCCGTTCGGGTTCCCGATGCGGTGGATGAATGAAGTCCGCGCCCCCGCGACGAATGCCAGCGGCCGCTCCTGCATGAGCAGCTTGCGCCACCCACCGCCCTCGACCGAGTGGGACATCGGCATGCCCTTGAGCGCGGGGAGGACGTATGCTGCGCCGACGTCCAGCCCCTGGGACTGCCCGTGGAAGTTGCTGATGGAGAGGTCGAGTAGGAAGAAGTTCAGGTCGTACCCGTCCGGGCCCTCCTTGCAGTGCGCATTTCCAATCAACCCCTTGAGCGAATCGCGCACGAGCTTGTAGTGGGGAATCATCTGATCGAACGTGAGGACGCCCCCCTGGTCCTTCCGCTTCGCGATTGCGCGAACGACATCTTCGGTCAATTCAATCTGAACGTCCAGGGAGATTTCGCGCTCCGGGACGGTCATGTTCGCGCCGCGCTCCTTCGCCTTGATGATGACTTCCATGGCGGCGGCGGCGGGTGTTTTGCTGCGTTTGTACAGGCGCGAGTTCAATATTTCCATATAAAGGATCAGAGCTCTAAATCGGGGAGAGTGAACGGCGGCGGCGACGCGGGCGCGGGCGACGCGCCCGCGTACGCGGGCGCGTACGCGGGCGCGTACGACGGAGACGCGGGCGCGTACGCGGGCGACGCCGGGGTGGGCGACGCGTACGACGGAGACGCCGGGGTGGGCGACGCGTACGGCGGCGGTGACCCCGCGATGCACCCCGCTGCACGCTCCGCGATGCACCCCGCCGCACGCTCCTCGGCGCGCTCCGCAACCCTACTCTGCACGAGAGGGTTCCCGATTGACGGAAGCTTCCCGAGCATAATCTGGGACGACACGTCCCGGAGGTAGTCGGTGACGTTTCCGGTCGCGGCGGCCGCGAAGGTCTCGGTCGCCTGCTGGAAGGTTGCCTTCAGGAGAACCGACTCCGAGGCCGCGATGGCGCCGTAGCGGCTTCCGTTTACGGCGCCGCCGCGGGTCATGTTGTCGACGAGAAGCGAGATGTGCCTGGGCGCGATGTGGATGCCCTCCGCTTCCAAGGTGCGCGTGATCTCCCGCGCGAGGTACTCTCGCGCGGCCTCAATCCCGAGCGATCGCGCGATGAAGTTCACGTCCGTCGTCCACAGCCGCGTGACGTCAGCGCCGGGAAGCGCGCACGCAAAGTCGCCCAAGGTGAGCGTCGCGCACCCGCCGAACGCCATTCCATCCTCGCGCGCGTCGGTCACGCCGCGCAGCCCGGCGACGTGACTGTCCAGCGCGGTCCTGAGCCGCCGCGCCGGGTCTTCGTTTCGGGAGACGCGCAGGGACACCGCGCGCGGGCCCGCCCACGACGCACCGGCGACCTTGCGTAGGTTCACGCGGGCGGTGACTGTAAGGTCGATTACCCGCCCCGACACGCGCGTCTCCTTCACGAACGCCCGCAGCGTCTGCGCCGCGAGCGCGCGCGCGTCGACTGGGTCACCGCGCGCGTCGACCGCGCGCCACGCCCGCGCCGGGGAAGCTGACCCGTCGAGGAGCTCGCGCAGCCGCCGGACGCCGCCCGAGACGCTCTTCCCGGCGCCGGCGAGGTGGAACGTGTTCAGGAGCATCTGACTCGTCCGCTCGCAGATGCTCTGGGCGGCCTGGATCCCGACCATCGTCCCGGGTTTAATGAGGCACCGCCGGCAGTGCGCTACCATCTCCTCGACCATCTCCGTCGGATCCGCAAGCCCGCACTGCGCCACCTCCCGCTCGATCGCCTCGCGGGCCGCCAGCGGGAGCGTCGGTGGTATGGCGGGGGAGGACGCCGGCGTCCTCCCCGGCGTCCTCCCCGCCGCGTGTTTCGCCGCGATGTGGGTCAGGTAGACGAGGGACATTTCGGCGCGTAAACTCAGTAACAATCTCGCAGATCAGCAAAGCTTCAAACGCGCGATTCGCAGCGGCCTGGTCTGGGTCTCGCGTGACGTCCATCCTACGCGATCGTCGCGAGCGCCTGCTTGATTTTATACGGACATGTACTGCTGCTGCGGTGGGTACTGCGGGTACTGCTGCGGCGGGTACTGCTGCGGCGGGTACTGCGGTGGCGGGTACTGCTGCGGTGGCGGGTACTGCGGTGGCGGGTACTGCTGCCCTCCTCCGTTGTACGGCCGCGGCATCCCGTTGAGCATCAGTCGCTGGTCCATGTTAGATGAGTAGAACCAGTACGCCGCCGCGAGCCCGACCCACCCGCAGCACAGCGTCCCGAACACGACCCAGCAGGTCCTCGACCCACCGTCGCGCGGCACGTGTGGCGGCATGTTCATCTCCTTCGCGTTCAGCAAATGAAGCGCGTAGCACATCGCGCACAGCCCCGTTAGCCAAACGGCGATGAGGACCAACGAAAACGCAGCCGACGACGCGGCGCCATCCTCCTCGTACGACGACATGTCTCATCCCTCCCGGGCGTGGTTTGTTCTTATATGTGCACTTCCCGGCGCGCGTACACTCGCGCCGGGTCAATGCGGATCGCCCCGGTCGCGCGCGTGAAGCGCATCACGTTCAATGAAACAACGCTCGTGCAGCTCGTGAATTTTTGCGTGTTCCTGGCGGGGCTGTTCATGACATGCAACCTCTCGTTCGACATCATGCACCGCATGGCCGCGCTGCGCAACTTCGAGGAGAACCTCTACGTGTGGGACAGCGTCCTGGTGCTGCTCGCGGCGCTGACGGTCATGGTGCTATCCATCACGACGCCGTACGACATTCACCAGCACTGGGACGGGGAGGACTTCAAGACGATCCTCTACCAGGCGGGGCTGTTCATGGCAAGCACGGGGCGGCCATTGGAAGACCCGTCTATCCTGTTCAGCACGACGTTCGAGGCCGCGAACGCGGTAGCGGAGGCGCTGCGCGAGGAGATTGACAACCGGGGGAGCGTCGCGAACAATGGGTTCGACATGTTGACCGAGACGATCAACGTCACGGAAGTCAGGGAACACATTATCATCGACGGCCTCGGTATCTGGTTCCTGCAGTTAGTGGCGATGAGCAAGGGCGTCCTATTCGCGGCCGCGCTGGTGTTCACCCTCCGCGTCGTCGACGACGCGCGGGCTCACCGCCGCATGACGCGGCGGACGTTTCAGCGGTCGCTCCTCGGGCGCGCGACTGCCGTCGCGTCCCTCGCGGTCGGGGCGTATGCGTGGGGGAACGCGTACATGCGCGAGGAGGCGTTTCCGCAGAATGCCTTCACGCGGTCCATGAACGACCTCCTGGACGAGTACCGCGGCGGCATCGACTCGATTGAGACGTGGCTGCTCGACCCGTCGACCGAGCAGGTGTTTGAGTACACGGCGGGCGCGATTCTCTTGATCCTCGCCGGGGCGATGATCGTATTGTACCAGCACTACGAGTACGCGGGCGTCTGCATCGCGGCGGTGTCCGTGAAGACCATCGTCCGGATGGACCGCCAGGGGCGCCACGACGATCTGCCTACGAGCGCGGTCGCACACGCCGGCATCTCGTGGGTGTACCTTATCGGGTACGTCATCCGCTGGCTGTGGCGCGACGGGGATCGGTTCGCGAACCTCCTCCCGAACATCCTGTACAAGCTCGGGAACATCCTCAACCTGGTCTCGATGATGTTCGCGCTCGTGGCGTACCTGTACCCGTGGATGACCTTCGAGTTCAAGGCCGCCGGCGTCGCGGAGGAAGCAATCGGGTTCGTCGAGAATGTGCAGGAGACGATCGACGACGTCACGGATAACGTGCTGAAGGTCGCGCGGGCGATCAACCCGTGCGCGGGCGGCGAATCGGATGTTCGAAAGAAGTTCGACTCGGACAACCAGCTCCCAGGCGGGCTGGACGACATCAATGCACAAATGAGGCAGTGGGGGGAGGGGATCTACATCGGCAAGGACGAAGGTCGGCGGCAGTGCATTGACAACAATAACCAGTTCAGCGTGATCACGTCTGGGAGCGTCGGTCAGAGGAGCGAGTGCGTTGAGGTGAAGTACGACTACGACCTCACGCGCGAGCGCTTCGAGAACCGCTCGAAGGGCACTTCCGCCGTGTCTTCGAGCGGCACCAGCTACGACACGGAAGCCGAAGACAACGAGTACTACGTCGACGAGGCGTGCGTGGATGGCATTTGCTACGCGACGATCGCGCTGACCGTGCTGGGCTTCGGGATCGCGCAAGTCCCGTTCCTCGGGCCCGCGGGAACGGCCGTGTCGAAGATCTCGTCGGCGGCTTACTCGGTGTACAAGGTCGGAAAGAAAATTGCGAGATACCTACCGCGGCTCCGGCGTAAGAAAAAGACGTACCAGAGGCTCGCGAAGCTGCTCGGGTTCTTTGCGATGAAAACGACGTCGCACGGGCTGCGGTTCACCGCGGCGCTGGCCATCCTGTTCCTCCCGCTGATTCTCGGCGCCGGCGGGTCAATCACGCTGCTGATGTTCCGCCGCGACGTGTTCGAGAGGGACGAGTTCACGGTGAACCGCAAGCTTACGATCGGGCTGAAGCTTGCGGTGGGGCTCTTCTTCCCTCTGATGTTCATCAACCTGGTTTTCTGCGCGATCATGTGGGCGGTGCCCGCCGTGATGGACGAGATCCTCCGCCGGCTCCCGGAGGCGCTCGTCGCTGCAAATCTCGAACAGGGGACGGGGCTGATCGCGCTTCGGATGGCGTACACGGTTGCCGCGCTAGCGAACGCCATGATGCTGGTGTCCGCGGTGCTGTTCCTTTTCGAGAGCTCTTTGCTCTCGGCGCTGCGGTACGCGCGGTCCAGTTTAAATACGTTCTACTCGCGCGTCAGGCGGAAGCTCCGTCGGTCGCGCGAGCGGCAAGCTGCGAAACTCCGCGAGGCGCTTGAGGCGATCGAAAATGGCGACGACGAGGAGGAGGATGGGGAGGAGGGGGGCGGCGAGTACGGCAAGAACTGGGACGACGTCGGGACGTCTGCCCAGTTTGTGATTCGTCACCGGCGGTGGGGAAAGCACCGCGAGCGGTACGCGGGGCGGTTCATGCTGATGCTCAAGCGAACGATCGCGTTCGTCATTATCCGCGCGGGGAGCTGGAACGGGATCTACCTGCAGCCGCTCATCATGTCGTTCCCCGTGCTCATCATCGCGGGGCGCGAGGTGATCCAGCACAAGAACGTGTACGTCACGACGACGTTCGGGCTGACGCGCAAGGTGCGGGACACGATGGAGGCCATTGCAGAAATCGTCGCGAACGAGGACCGGTCCGAGGCAATGGGCGACGAGATGTCTGGGAACTTCTGCGACATGGTCGGGGTCATCGTGATGGAGGCGATGAAGGCCCTGTCGCTGGGGCCTGAGCTTGTCATGCGGGAACTTTTGAACCTCGCCGCGAACCTGAAGGGTGCACTGGGGGCGGCGAAGGAGTTCGTGGACGCGATGGGGAAACTCATATCCCTGGGGTTCATTCCGATCAACCTGCGGGACCTCCAGTTCATTTCCGTCTCGGTGGGGAACTTCGCAATCTTCGGGATTCCGATTTTCTGCACGCTTATACTCGCGGGTGTGTGGGTGATGTCGTTCGTGTGGGACGACCTTGGGCGCGTGCGCAAAATCGGTTCCGGCGCGACGAAGCGGCTTACGGGCAGTACGGAGGGGGACGACGAGGACGAAGAGGGCGGGACGCTCGAGTACAGCATCGCGGGGGCTGTCGCGTCGTCCGTGCTTTTCGCATCCGTGGCGAACATCACGGGGCACATGGCGGTGGGGAAGATGTTCGAGATCGTCGCGTCTTACGAGATCCCCCTCATCAACTTTGAAGCGGCGCTGGGCGCGAACCACTACCAGACGCAGCTGTGTTCGGTGTTCAACATCATGTCGGTGATGGCACTATATGTGAACATGTTGGTTCCGATGATAGGTGGCAACACGTAATGCGGATCGGCATACCACCTCTGCTGCTACTCGCGCGCGCGGCGGCGGCCGCTTACACGCAGTACCCGGATAACCTCGGGCCGTCCGCCGCGCACCTCGGGGCGATGTACGGGTTCGCGACGCCTCTCAACACGCTGGACAATCACCTGGCCCCCGCGACTGCCATCATGCACGAGTATCGGTTCTCCGACTCGAACCGCGGGTTCATCGTGAACAAGAACAATCGAGTGGGGATCGTCTTGTACAAGAAGAACTTCACGGGGAACGCGGTCGATTCCCTCGGGAAGCTGACGAAGCTCGACGCCGAGTCTACATTCTGGGAGCAGCGGCCGACCCGGGACGACAACACCGTTTTCGTTGACAACTACCTCGGGTTCGAGGAGGTTGGGACGATCGATCTGGCATCGGGCGACAAGCGCTGCCTGGTCGACATGCCGGGCGCCACTCCGGCTGAAATGGAAGACCTGTGCGTCAAGATCCCGCGGTGCCTCGGGTACGTTTTAGAGCGGTGCTTGCTGGACAGCGCGTACGAGGCCGTGCCTTCCGACGTCGGGGCCGGAAAGCCGCTGTACCTCAAGAAGCTGCGACATGCCATTTTCGTCAAGCTCGGGGAACACGGCCCACTCGTCGTGTTCGGGGCGCTTGTCGGGGTCGCGGCGCAGCAGCTGGACCTCATCCTCCACTACCTTCGGCGGCTCGCGCGGGGGTTCCGGGGGAAGAAGAGCATCAGAGTTCTCGGAACTGCAATATAAGGAATTTCGCGGAGAGCAGCCCAAAAACGAGGAGAATGTCCAGCCTCTGGAAGGAGCAAGAGCGCGCGCAAGCGCGCGCGTCTAGGATCTCTCAGT
>Ga0136560_1002095_pt1 | contig 10130 bp, 2 predicted proteins | sample AntRauMeHopE1497_FD_104925 | JGI IMG/M metagenome (GOLD analysis project Ga0136560, IMG submission 104925) | Saline lake microbial communities from Rauer Islands, Antarctica - Metagenome Hop E1 #497 | ecosystem: Environmental > Aquatic > Non-marine Saline and Alkaline > Saline | place...
GAGGGCGGGGGCGGCGTCGGCGTCGTCGGCGGGGGGGCGGGCCTCGGCCCACGGGGAGGGGGCGGCGGCGGCGGTGGGGGCGGCGCGGGCGAGGGCCTGTGCAGCCGCCTGGGCGATGACCGATGGCTTGGACTCCTCCGGGGCGGCGCCCGCCCCGGGGAGGACGACGGGGGGGAACAGGGGCGTGGCCTTGTCCGGGGAGGGGAGGGAGGGCGGCGCGACGAGGACGAAGGCCGGGTCGACGCGGCGGAGGAATCGGCCGGCGGGATGGAGGACGGGGCCGGCGACGTCGACGGCGGCGGCGGCGAGGTGCATCGCAAAGGCGGCGGAGGGGAGGCCGACGGGGCTGAAGTGCTCCTTGGCCCGGGGCGCGGAGGCGGCGGCGGCCTGGCCGAGCCAGGCGACGAGGGCGCGGCGGCCGGGGACGCCCGAGCCCGCCGCTGCGCGCATGAGGGCCGCCGCCTCGGCGACGGCGGCGCGGGCCGAGGCGCGGACCTTGGCGGATCCGTCGCGGACGGAGGCGGCGGTGAGGCGGCGGGTGTCGCCGAAGGATGCGTGGAGGAACGCGGGGTGGAGGGGGTCGGGGGAGAGGGCCATGCCCAGGGGGAAGGAGCCCTCGAGGCGGGAGGCTGGGACGGCGCCGGTGGGGGTAGCGGGTGCGCCGGAGCGGAGGGTCATGCCGAGGACGTGGGGGCTGGCGGCGTGGGCGGCGAGGACGGCGCGCATGGTGACGGGGGGCAGGACGGCGCGGCGGGCGAGGTGGGAGGCGAAGGAGGGGGCGGCGGAGGCGAGGGCGCGGGCGAGGGAGACCTCCGCCGCGACGTCGACGGCGACGGTGGGGCGGCCCGTGGCGTCGGCGTCGGGCCAGAGCGGCTGAAGCATCGCCGCCCCGTTTGGGGCGTACCCGTGCCCCACAACGCCCATGGTCGGGGCGGCCGAGGCCGCGGCGGCGACGGCCTGCTGGCCGGCGGCGCCGCCTCCTGCCGCCGCCACCCGCCTCGGCGCCCCAGCCTTGTCCGCGAGCCGGGCGAGGACGTGATCCCACGGCGCGGGGGCCTCGGGGCCGTCCCCGTCGCCCTCCTCGTCCTCCCCGCGTGGGCCCGTCATGGCTCCCGGCGCCGCGGCGGCGGCCGCCAGACCGATGACGCTTGGCGGGACGTCTGACGCCCCGGCGGCGGCCCCCCCGACAGCGAAGGCCGCCGAGGCCTGCGCCTCCCGACACGCCTCCAGCGCGACACCGGCGGGGGGCGAGCACCCGGGGGCGTCCATGGACCCGGGGAGGGCGATGGTGGGGTGCCCGACGAGAAGCGCGGCCATCGCAGCGAGCGCCCCCGCCTCCCCGGTCCGCATCCACGCCGCGAGGGCGGCGGCGCGGCCCTGCAGTTCGGCCGCCTGGTCGCCCTCGGGCCGCATGGCCGACGCCTCGCGCGCCACCGAGGCGCAGCCGGCGCGCGAGCGAGCGAGGAGCAGGAACGCGTGCCGCGGGGGCAGGGACTCCCACCCCGGCGCCCCGGTCAGGCACGTCAGGGGCGACTCGGACGTGTCGTGATCGGGAGCGCCCGACAGCAGCGGAGCAAGCCGCGTGGCCAGGCCGGGGAGGCCCGTCCGACGCTCCAGCGCGGCTGCCGAGAGCAGCGGCGGCCACTGCGCCGCACGCGCTGCCGGAGGGATCTCGCCGGCGGCCTTCTTGGCGGGGCGGTGGATCCTCGCGCCCCGGTCGAAGCGCGGGGCGGCCTCGGCACGCTGCGCGGCGGCCTCGGCCGCGGCCGCGTGGGCCTTGCCGCGCGCCAGGCTCTCGCTATCAGGGCAGGGCCGGTCCACCTCGGCGCCCCCCGCGGCGGCGGCCGAAGGTGCCGGCGCCGACGCCCTGACACGCGTGGGAGAACGCGCCGCGTGTTCCTCGGCCCGGAGCGGCACGGCTGCCGCAGCCGGCACGGGAGCCGCCGCGGGCTTGCCCCCTGCGCCCTGGCGCGTCGCCGGGCCTTCGCGAAGCCTCTCCTGGGCGGCCAACCGCTTCGCCCGCAGGTCGGCGGCGCTGACCACCTGTACCTCTCCGGCGTCAGCGTCGCCCGCTGGCGCCGGAGCCGGCGCCCCGAAGACTGAATTCCACAGCCAGTCCATGCCCGCGAGCACGGACCGTTGTGGGCCCGGAGGTTGTGCGCGGCGGGACGGGCGGCGCACTCCGCTTGGGGGCAGAATGGCGGTGGAGCCGTCTCTGACCCTGGTCCGCCGGCACCCACCGCGCGCCCGCGTGGCGCTCTGGCGGCGCTAGCCCCGGGACGACGTCGCGAGGCGCGATGAGCCTCTCCCTCAGCCAGGCTTCGCTGTCCGATGGTGAGGCTGGCGGGGCTGCGATGTGCTCGGGAGCTCTCAAAAAGTCGCCGGCGGCCACGCTGACGCCGCTCCTCCTCTTGCACGCGCAGGCTCCCCCGCGTACGGTCGGCGGAAAGTGTACTACGACCCTGTACACGGCTACGTGGAGCTCGACGACACCATGCTCATGGTGAGGCGGCCCTTCCAGCCGCCGCCGGCGTCCCCGCACCCCGGCATCATGGGGCGGCTGTGCCGCGTGCATGGGCGTGACCGGTGCCTCACGTGTCGCCCGGTGGCCCCTGTTGCTTCGGCCGCGCAGTTCATGGACACGCCGCAGGTGCAGCGGCTCAGGGACCTTCGCCAGCTCGGCGCGTCCTTCCTGGTCTTCCCGGGCGCGTCCCACGACCGGTTCAGCCACTCGGTAGGGGTTTCGTTCGTCTCGGGCCGGATGGTCGAGCTGCTGCGGACCAAGCAGCCGGAGCTCGAGATCACGGCGGAGGAGATGCAGGCGGTCCGCGTGGCGGGGCTGACCCACGACCTGGGGCACGGGTGCTTCTCGCACGTGTTCGAGAACGAGTTCCTCCCGCGCGTGTGGCAGGGGAGCGGGTGGAACCACGAGGACATGGGCCTCCGCATGGTCGACGCGCTGGTGGACGACAACGGGCTGGACGTGGACCGGGAGTGGGTGGAGTCGGTCAAGGGCATGATCGTGGGGCGCGCGCCGCCGGGGCAGCGGCGCCGCAAGTTCCTCTACGAGATCGTGAACAACGAGCGCAACGGGATCGACACGGACAAGTTCGACTACCTCGCCCGGGACAGCCGGCAGGTGGGGCTCGCGTCCTCCTTCGACTCGACGCGGCTGCTGGGGACGGCGCGCGTCATCGGGGGCGAGATCTGCTACCACGCCAAGGAGGTCTTCACGCTGCACGAGCTGCTGCACACCCGCTACTCGCTCTTCAAGCAGATCTACACGCACAGGGCCACCAAGGCCGTGGAGTACATGCTCGCGGACATCCTCGTCGACGCCGACGCGGCCTGGGGCGGCCGCCTCCGCCGCGCCTGCGAGGATCCGGCGCTGTACCTGCACGTCACCGACGCCGTCCTCCGGGAGGTGGAGGGAGCCCGCGCCGAGTGCCCCGCCATGGAGCGCGCTCAGGCCCTCGCCCTCCGCCTCCGCCGCCGGCAGCTCTACCGCTTCGTGGACGAGCTGGTGCTGGACGAGGAGCTGCAGCGGGTGATGCCCGAGGGCGGCGTCACGCCGGAGCACATCACCGCGCACAGCCGGACCCCCGGGCTGGACCTCCGCCCCGATGACGTCATCGTGCACAACCTGAAGCTGAACTTCGGGTCGAAGCGGAACCCCATCGAGCGCACGCGCTTCTACCGGGAGCGCGGCGCGACGTCGTCCTTCACCATCGACTCGGGCAAGGTGTCGCACATCATTCCCCGGGAGTTCGAGGAGCGCGTCCTCCGCGTCTACTCCCGGTCGGGGGACCCGGCGGTGGTGTCGGCGGTGCAGCGTGCCTTCCGGCGATTCCTCCGGTCCTTCAGCGCCAAGGTGTCCCGCTCCCCCGACCACAGCTCCAGGCTGTTCAGCCCGTCCAAGGCCGGGAGGGCGGCCCCGCGGGAGGAGGGCGGCGCGGAGGAGGAGGAGGAGGACTCTGATGCTGGCCCGAGGACGAGGAGGCGGCTCCGGCTGCGCGCCGGCGAGAACGACGACGGCGACGAGGAGGCCGAGGAGGCCGAGGAGGAGGTGGAGGAGGACGGCGGCGCCGGCGGCCGGGCGGGCCGCCACAGGCGGCGGGGCCGCTCCGGGCACGCCCGCCCCGTCCGCTTCGAGGCTGCCGCGGACCTGGACGAGTCGGCGGTGTCGGCGGCCGCCTTCCCGGACCAGCCGGGTGTGGGCCGGGCGCGGGTGCTGTCCCAGCTGCTGGCGTCGGGCGCGAGCCAGGCCGAGGGCCCGGCGGCGCGGCGCGTGCCGATGTCTTCCCTCATGGCAACGTGCGCCACCGACGTGGTGATCGCCAGCGGGGAGAGCCGGGGGAGCGGGTACCTGGAGCCGCTGGTGGTGGGGAACGTGAGCGACGAGGACGAGCCCCTCGCGGTGGGGCCGCAGCGGATCGAAGAGGAGGAGGAGGACGAGGGCGACGACGATGAGGACGGCGACGTTGGGGGCGGCGGGGCGGATGACGAAACCGCCGCTCGCTCCGGGCCGAGGCGCGCGCACGGGACCGGGGCCTCGTCGTCGTCCTCGTCGGCAGCCGGTGCCGGCGCGACGAGCGCCGACGCCGATGCCGCCGCGGCCGGCCCAGGGGGGCAGGGGGGCGAGGTGGAGGAGGAGGAGGAGGAGCTCGACGAGACAGAGTCGCCGATGGGCCCAGGGGCCAGGCGCAAGCGGCGTGCCGAAAAGCGGGCACGGGAGCCGCAGCCCGCCGCGGCAGCAGCGCAGGAGGCAGCGCCCGCGCAGGCGACGAGGGCGGTGCAGCGCAGGCGGCCACCGGCCGCGGCCACAGCCGCCGCTCCCGCCCGGGTGAGGACCGCAGGGAGCGCCGGGTCGGGCTCGCTCACGCTGCAGAAGCGCGTGAACCCGTTCACGCTCGCGTCCCGCGCCTCGAGAAGATGACTCTGGCAGCGCCGGCTCCGCATGGCCGCCAGCACCCGCGCACACTGCCACGACGCCACACGGCACTTCCAAACAGGCAGTGGCATCCGCCGCCCGCTCGCTGGAGCCTGCACGCTCGTCCAGCGGAGCAGACCGCGCCGAGTCATGGCGGGAGCGGCGATGGCCGAGGCCGAGAGCTTGTCAGCCCGCATTGTTGCGACCGAGGTTGGAAACGACGGGCGGAAGGTGTACACGAGCTATGTGCTGGAGCTTGACATGGGCGGCGAGACCCACAGGGGCGTGCGGAGGTACAACGAGTGAGGGAGGCTGCGCCCGATGACGAGCCGCAAACGGCGGTCGCTTGCGCACCACGTGTGGCCCACATCGGTTCTTTAGTTTGCGCCCACTCTGTGGCCTGGGCTGTGCCGTGGGAAGGGCCCGCCCGCGGTTCGAGCCACCGCCCACCAGCCGCGGCCGTTCTCCAATGATTGCCTCGCAGGTTCCGCCTGATGGACACCGCGCTGCGCGCACTGCCCCCGGGAAAGCGGCCGGACCGAAAGGTGCTGCCGCACCTGACCGGGAGAACGTGGGGCAAGGGCACACAAGAGAGCGTGGTTGCCAAGCGACGGCCCAAGCTCCAGGCGTACCTCTCTGACTTGGCGCGGCTCGCGGAAGGGTTCCCCGCGATCCGCCGCCTTCTGGTTCGCTTCGTGCTGGACGGGATCGCGCCCGCTCCGCCGAGGAAGGGCAGCGAGCGCACACTTGTGTCCCCCGGCCCCAGCCTCGGCTCCTCGCCGGAGCCTCGCGGCCGGCTCATGTCCGTGTCGGGCCTGTGCGCGATGTGTCGCAGGGGCGTGATGCTGGCGGTGGAGGCGAACGGCGAGGTATACTGCTCGCAACAGTGCCGCGCCTACCACGAGCAGGCGCTCCGCCTCGGCCTCAGCGTCGACTCCGCCGGGCCGGGAGCCGCCCTGGGCCTGGCTCCCGGGCCGCCGTCGCCGTCGCCGTCACCCGCGACCCCGCCCCCGCCCCCGCCCCGGGCCGGCGCCGCAGGGGACGACGGCGGGGCGCTCGAGGGCGGGCCGGACCCGTCCGGCGCCCCCCTGGTGTCGCGGCCGGACCTCAAGCCCACAACAGCGAGCTCCAGGCACCTCATGGCGGTCGCCGCGGGCGCTGCGGACGCGCGGAGCGACGCCGCGTCGCAGGTCAGGGTCAGCAGGCCGGCCCGAGCCCATGGAGCCGCGGAGGCACCTGCCGACGCCGCCGGGAGCCCGAACGAGGTGTCGCAGCCGGTGCTGCTGGGGCGCACGACGGACGATGATGACGGCAGGCGCGAGTCGGTCAGCGTTGCGGCGGGGGCCCGCCTCCGCGGGCTGGACGGCGACGACGACGGGGAGGGCGGGCTCGCCCCCGCCTCGCGGCGGCGGACCATGCTCGCGTCCATGGGCGAGAGCTTGCGGCGCATGAGCTCCACGGCGCCCCTGGGCCCGGGGGAGGCGGGCGGCGGGCCCGGGGGCGGCGGTGGCCCGGACTATGGCGGCGGTTTCGCCGTGGTGCGCCGCGGCGGGCATCTCTGGAAGCGCGGGGGCTTCCGCGGGGGGCGGCAGAACTGGAAGCGGCGGTACTTCTGCCTCCTGGACAAGGCTCTGCACTACTACCAGGAGACGACGCCCACTCTCCTCGGGGTCATGGCCCTCGTGGGGACTGCGGGGGCGGGGGACGGGCCGGCCGCCCTCGGCGGCGGCCCGCCCTTCTTCGCCAAGTGCCGCACCCTCCTCCCCCGGGAGGCCCGGAAGAGCGGTGTGCCCGCCAGGGCGGCCAGGGACGGGCCCTGGGCCTTCGCGGTGTCCACCCCGGAGCGGACGCTGCTCCTGTGCGCCGAGTCAGAGGCCGACCGGCAGAGCTGGGTGGAGGCGGTGGCGGGGCTGGTGTCGAAGCACCGCTCCGTGGCGGTGCAGAGGCATTCCATGGGCGCGGGCGTGGGCGGGACGGCGGGCGGGTGGCACCCCGCGGGGGCGAGGGGCTCCAGCGGGGCGCTTGGCTTCGCCCCCGGCTCCCCGCTGGCCGGGGAAGGGGCTGCCAACGCCGGCTCCCCCTTCCCGCGCTCCCCATCGCTGTACATCACGAGTCCCGGCAGCGTCGTCACGCCCGGGAGGGGGGCGGGCGACGGCCCCGGCCGGCTCCGCCGCCCCCGCCGCACCCTCCTCGACGTGGTGGTGCAGCGGGAGGCGGAGTCGGGGTCCGCGCCGGACAGCGCCCCCGTGCAGGGGCGCGGGATCATCCACCCGCCGTCCCCGCCGCCGCCGCCGTCGACGCCGACACCGCCGGCCGAGCCCCGGCCCGGCGCTGCCGCGGGCGCCGACCCGTCCCCGGGGGGCGCCATCGTCCGCGCGGCCTCGGCCGGGCAGATGCTCGCCCTGGCGACGCCCGACGGCGGGCAGCTGCAGCGCAGCCTCTCCCGCGCGAGCGGCGGGTCGTGGCACACCGGCGTCCCGTCCCGCGCCGGGTCTGGGCGGAACGTCGCCGGCTCGCCCCAGGCCGTCGTTGCCGACGGCATCACGAGCCCGCGGGGCGGCGGCACGCCCGTCGGCGCGATGGCGCCGCTGACCCCCGAGGCCTCCGCGGGCTCCCTGGGCGCCGCTCCGGGTGTGGCGGCCGCGGGCGCAGGGCGGGCGTCGATCGCGAGCGTGGGCGACGGCCTCGGGGAGGAGTGGATGCCCGCCCTGACGTCGCGGACGTGGGAGGTGTCGGAGGAGGAGATCGAGGTGACGGAGCGCATCGGGGAGGGGGCGTTCGGGGACGTGTACCGCGGGCGGCTGTGGGGCACCGACGTGGCCGTGAAGCTGGTGCGGAAGGGGGCGGCGGACCTGGGGACGGAGGTGCTGGAGGCGCTGCGGGCCGAGGTGGCGGTGCTCTCGCAGCTGCGGCACCCCAACGTGGTGCTCTACCTGGGCGCCGGGACGAGGCCGCCCTCGGTCTTCATCGTCACGGAGTGGTGCGAGAGGGGGGACCTCAACCTCCTCCTCTACGAGCCGACGGCGCCGCTCTCCGTCGCGGCGAGGGTCCGCCTCGCCCTCCACGCCGCACAGGGCCTGACGTACCTCCACTCCCGCCGCCGGGGCATCGTCCACCGCGACCTCAAGAGCCACAACCTCCTCCTCACCCGCCACTACAACCTCAAGGTCGCCGACTTCGGCCTCACCGTCTTCCAGGGGCAGCTCGCCAAGGCGTCCACGCCAGACCCCGCAGCCGAGCCAGCGGGGCTCGGCGACGGTGCCGTCGGCACGCCCCAGTGGATGGCCCCGGAGGTCCTGGAGGGGCAGAGGTACGACGAGAAGGTCGACGTCTACTCCTTCGGCGTCGTCCTGGCGGAGCTCTGCTCCAGGGTTGAGCCGTACAGCGACAGGTTCCGTCGCTGGGACTTCGTGGACGCGGTGCTGGAGGAGGGGGCGGCGCCAACCATGCCGCTGTGGGCCGACACGCCGCCGGCCGTCGCGAGCGCCCTCGTTGCCGAGGCGCAGGTGCGGCTGCAGGAGCGTCGGGCGAGGAGGAGGGCGGGGATGGCGGCGGGGGCGGTCCGAAGGGGCCGCTCGCGCTCCGACGTGTCGTCCGGCACCCACGGCAGCGCGCCCGACGGGTCGATGGTCTCGGCCGGGGGCGGCCTTCCGGGCGGCGCCGCGGACACGGACCCGCACCGCCGCTCGACGATGGGGCCCGCGGGTGGCGGGGCGGCCGCCGCCGCCGCGGCGTCCGGCTCCCACGGTTCAAGCGGCCCCGTCGCCAGCACGGGGTCGGGCGGCGTCTTCGCAGGCCTGTCGCTCTCGGGCCTGTCACGGGCGATCCAGGACGCGGCGGACATCCCCGACGACGACGAGGGCGACGACGAGGCCGGCGACGAGGCCGACGTGGGGAGCCCGGGCCCCGCGGACGCCGACGCGGACGATGCCGACGCGGCCGACGCCACGGGCGGGCCGTGGACCCGCCTCCCCCTCTGGTGGACGAGCGACGGGGCATTCTGCGACGCCGTCGCCGCGGCCGAGGACGGGGACTGCCAGTGCCTCGCCCCCGGCCCGGCCTCGACGGGCGGCGTCGGCTCGTCGGTAGCCTTTGCCGCCTCACCGTCGCCCCCCGCAGACCGCGGCGCGCGGGACCTCGCGGCCGGTGACGCCCGCCTCGTCGCCGCGCTGCGCGAGGCACGCGCCTCCCTCCTCGCGGGCGCCGACGGCGAGCGGTTCCCGTCGCCCATCGCGCCGGCCTCGGCCCTGGGCGCCGACTGGCGGAACCTCCCCGGCAGAGCCGAGGAGTGGAGGTGCGCGAGCGGGGACTGCACCGGGGTGCTCCAGCTCCTTGCCACAGCCTGCCTGAGCCGCGACCCGGAGAAGCGCCCGAGCTTCGACGAGATCGCCGACCTCCTCGGCGCCCTCCTCGCCTCCCGCCAGGGCCGCGTCTTCCTGGAGCTCGAGGTGCCCCGCTTCCGCGAGGAGCTTGCGTACGGCAGCCACACGGTCAGGCTCCGCGCCGCCTCGGAGCTCTGCCACGTGGCGTCCCACGCACTCCTCGCCGCCTCGAGGCTACGCGCCGAGGGCGACCCGGGCAGCCCGGCCGCGGGGCTCTGGCTCCCGGGCGTGCAGCCGGACGCCGCGGCGGCGCACGACGCCGGCCGGGTCGCCGACGGCGCCACCGCGCCGGCCGAGGCCCGGGCCGCGCGCCTTCCCGACGCGCTCTGGGCCTGCGCAGACCTCCCCTTTGCGTTCACGACCAAGCTGGGCGGGGCGCCGGACGCGTTTGAGGCGGCCGCGGCGGCCTTCGCGGCTGAGCCCCGATGCCCCGTGTCTGTCTGCGACGTCCCCGCGCTTCGCTCTGGGGCGGGCGAGCTCGTGGCCGCGCTCGCGGGGTGCATGCGCGCCCACGGTGTGCTGGTGAGGAGGAGCGCGGGCCTGCCGCTGGAGGCCGACGCGGGCCCCACCGTGCTGGCGTCGCTCGGCCGGGTCGCCGCATCGGGCGTCTTCGGGGGCAGTGCAGCGGGGGCCCGGCGCCGTCGCACGGCGTCAGGGTCGGGGATCGCCTCGATGCTGGGGGCGGAGGCCGCGGGCTCCGCGGTCAGCCCGACGGCCGCCGTCGTCGTGGTCCCGGTGACGGCAAGGGCTGTCGCGGCCGCCGCGGCGGCGGCTGCGGGAGCCGCGCCAGCGGCCGGGGCGGGGGAAGAGGCCGCGGC
>Ga0136560_1002096_pt1 | contig 10130 bp, 12 predicted proteins | sample AntRauMeHopE1497_FD_104925 | JGI IMG/M metagenome (GOLD analysis project Ga0136560, IMG submission 104925) | Saline lake microbial communities from Rauer Islands, Antarctica - Metagenome Hop E1 #497 | ecosystem: Environmental > Aquatic > Non-marine Saline and Alkaline > Saline | place...
ACAATTCGGATGCTCTTCAGTTTCGATGCTTTCGTTCCTTCCAAATTGGTGCCGTATGACTATGGGGCTTGGGGTAGCTCTAGCAGCAATCGATCGAATTCACTCTGTGGGATAGAGCCCGGGATCATCGAGACGGCCTGCTCTGTTGCCATTCGACAGTCTACTAGTAGAGTACGGCAGTCCCCAAACTTAACAAGATCAAATAGGCTTATGGAGTCCACTTCGTCAAACTCCGCAAGCGAGGTCTTGTATCGGGTGTACATCGCTACCATCGAAGCTTTTTTGACCCCGTCAGCATCATGCTTGCAGGCGGCACACTTCGCCTCATTACTAACAGCTTCGCGGATCATGAACACATTTGCAATATATACGCCCGTTAAGTCAAGAGTAGCGTCGATTATGAACTCAGTCTGTTGTGAAACAAGGCCTGTTTAGGTCGCCAAGTAGGATGCGCTACAGTGTAATGCATAAGAAATTGGATCTTTCGCACTTGCCCCGATAAGCGTATGTGTGTACTAACGCTGCACATTCACAATCTTGAACTTGCCCCTTGAACGTGTTCGACTAAAATTTGTATTGTGTGTGTCAAATTGTAGAGGCCTGTATAATATCTTGCGCTGACCATGCGCTGGAACATTTCAAGTATTCGCTCCGTTCGACGGGCAACTTTTGCGAGCGCTGTGCAATCTCAATCGCTTCTGTCAAACAGAATTAGGCCCACTACCCGATTAGCAGTACGCAAGCTATGGCTTCGCTACTGCTCCAGGACCGCAGCTTCAACGTCATTTGCTGATTAGAACGACACATGGGTTGACCGACACAGCTCGCCTATGATACGTCCATACTTGAAGCTGATACGGATAGACCGGTAAGCATTATGTAGTGTTTGAAGCCTGTTTGTGAGCTACCGCAATGCTATACTTCCTATTCCGCTGTCAACTGCACTTGCAGACCAATAGGGACCTGGCTAGTATTGGCTCCGGCCTTGTGGGGGCTCGTATTAGCCTCCCCGGCGGGGGTTCTGCCTGCCTTCTTACCAGTTGCGAGTTTCAGTAAGTGGATATGTATGCATTCAACTAGCCAATAGGACCTGGGAAGCAGCCGATCGACTCTCCGCCTATACGCCCCTATCAAACATCTCAGCTGCTGGAGCTTTCCTCATGCGATCTGCTGGCTGCACCATTAACGACATATGGGACCGCGATATAGATGGGAAAGGTGAGTTGAAGATGCACTGAACCCATACTATGCGTGCAGTGCTCTGACTGCTAGCAGTGCTTGCAGTCGAATCAGCTAGCTGCCCCTGATGATCTGGTCCCATCCTGCCTCGCTGCACGATTCTACATCCTCATCCTCATGAGCATCGGCATCGGCATCGGCATCCTCATACGTACGTCTGGTGTTAAAAGCTGTCCAGCTGCCGCAGTGCGTCGAACCAGCCAACGACCAGTTGCATCCGGATAGATTCCCGTCACACACGCGACTGCTTTCCTGGGCCTTCAGTTGGCGGCTGCTGCCGGCCTTCTTCTCCCCCTGCCTGCGGCTCTAGTCCCGTGGGCAGCAGGGGTGGTTCCATTGGTGGTTGCATATCCACTGTGTAAGCGATTCACAGACTGGCCTCAAGCTGTGCTGGGACTGTGCATGAATTGGGGGCTACTTATGGGGGCGGTGGCAATCGGAGCACGAGGTGTGGACGGTACTGGGACAGGAGGAACAAGTGCGGCCCCCACGGTCTGGGATGCACTTTTAGATGTGGGGCATGGAGGACTTGATGTGTTTGTTCAAGCGGCAGGCTCTGTTGACACATAGGTCCTGACTGCGTGTATCCCTGCCTATGTGGGTGCGGCTGCATGGACCGTGGTATATGATACTATCTATGCACACCAAGACACAGAAGACGATAAGAAGCTGGGATTGCGGTCCACCGCCCTCCTGTTGGGCACAGAGTCTACCAGGCCCGTGCTCACGGGGCTCAGTCTGGTTTTCGGGGCAGGGATGGTGGGAAGTGCCGTGCTCGTTGGGGCGGCATGGCCGGCATATCTTGCAGCTGCTGCGGCCACAAACCATTCCCTATGGCAGGTCCACACGGCACAGTTCAACGATCGCACCAACTTAACAGAACGATTCGTGAGCAACTAGTGGCTCGGTCTTGTCGTCCTCGCCTTACTTGTATCCGACTAGATATGGCGAGCGCAGCAAGCCTCAGACAAGGGCGCATCAGAGGTGAACAGCGATGCCCAGCAAGACTCGGCATAAGGTGGTCAGCAGTGCTCAGCACTGCGGCTATGAAATGTTTGTAACTAGAGGCGCATGGTTAAATATATAAACAACAATGAACAGTATTTGGCTGACATTAAGTGCAAAACATACAACAATAAAGCCTCACGGGGCACCAGGGGCACGAGACGAGCCTGTTACCGAATTACCGAGCAAACGTGACTCGACGCCCCCGCGACACCTCAGCAGGTGCTTCGACAGAGAAGGCACGCAAAGTCTCAATCTGTCGCAGAGGTGATACTGGATTCTTTGAGCCAGCCGCAGTAGCTGCTGCTGCACCCACGGACCTGCGAAACTCCTGCTCCCCGCTACGGAGACGCATTGCTGGGTGGTGTGCCTGCACGGCAGCGTGGCTCTACACGAACCGGTGGCGGCTCGCCCGATCCTCCCTACCCCCTGGAACACCCCCAATATCTGACTGCCGGCTTTCAACGAAATCAGCGATTCCAACTTCACCGCCACCACGTTGTGTTGCGAAGGCAGGCGTCGTTTTCACATCCATGTCAAGGGGCGGATGCTGAATCCACGCACCTTGCTCATCCTACCGTAAATGCAGAGGGATATGATGGGATTGGCTGGATGCGCGAGGGCTATCGTTCAGAAAAGCTTGCCTAGCATGGACAGCTGGCTGGATACGCAACTACGAGCTTCCCATGCCGCTCGAATTCACAGGGGGGCGCCTACCTAGATTTTTGGATAAATCAGCACTCCGGCGAGTATACCGACCAGCTGATCGACCAAGAGCTATAGAGCGCATTACATCTTGCATAGCTTCCCCTCGAGGACCTCTCGTTGCTTCCAACCGTCGCACTGCCAATCGATGCAACGCCTCCGGAGAATGGCCAGTGCTAGCTTCCACAGCCCCCGGTCCCACCAGTCGCTCGACCTCCAGCTCGGAGGCCTCTACCCATGATGCAGCTCCCCTGTTGCGCGCCCTCCATCCGTAGCTTAAGCTCGTTGGGCGCAGTCTCACCCCGCTGCTCCTTGCTCTCAGAACTGCCGACACAGTTGGCTGCCTATACCGAGGTAACCCCGAGGCTGGAGTCAAAGGGTCGGCCAAACGATCTGCATCTGCGGTATCCGAGGCAAGAGACCACGACAGTTCCGAGGACTGGCCTGATGCATACCCAGTGTTAGGAGGAGGCCTACTTCTGGGGTAATCCTGAGCCTTCGATGCGTACTGTGGGATTACACCTGAGCCCGATGCTGAGGGTGGGCGGTCATCTACCTACTTCGCATCGGGCTTCCTACTAGACAGGCCAGCAGTCGCATGCTGGGGCCCCTCCGCATGGTTATGTATGCCTGAATTAGAGCCATGCTGCCCAATAGAGACGGCCTTGTTGACATGCGCATCCAAGATAGCAGCATGCCGTAGTATCGACGTGGCTCCGGCCAGCGAGGGTGCGACACCTCTGCCGGTTCCTTTATCGGCATGCATCATGGTAAAGCAACGGTTGACTAGCTGCAGTGATTCAGCCTTGGCAGTGTCACCCAAATTGAGCTACTCAATGCGTAAATGCAGATGGTGCAGAGCCTCGTTTGCAGCCTTGCCACCAACAGTTCCGCCTTGCCCGAACCCAAGCATGACCTCTGACAGAGCATCTTCTACAATACGACTTGGACTATCCGTATCTGTGGCGAAAGCATCGATAGCGCAGGAGTTCATGTCCTCCTTCTGAGGACTGTCATTGCCAGTGGGGGGCAGGGCAATCGTGTGTGCTTCGACATTCAGACTCCCACTGCAAGCACCGCCCTACTCGTCATCCTAAGCCCCTTCGGGCGTGCTGCGTCGCATATTTTCTCTTGTGCGACGAATTTGGTCCGCCCCTGGCTCGTCACGATCTGGTGGGGGGCGCTCAAAGCTTGCAACCACGCTTGTCGCACGCTCTGCCGCCCTGACTGCTTCTTTGCGCAACTCATGCTATTCCTCGATTTCTCCGTCCAAACGCAATATAGAAGCTTTCATTCCTCTCTGATGGCTACCTCCCGCACCTTCTGGCGATGACCGCGGTGGAAGAGGCTTCGAGCGCTAGGCTTGACTAATGAGCCTTGCAACGGGGGAGTTGGCCTCCACGAAGTTGCGCGATGCGTCGTTCAGCAGATCGCCGACCTGGCGTGAACGACGCACTACTCGATTTGAGGTATCCGGCTGAGATTGCTTAAAAGCATTAGGGGTCGCCGCTCTATGAGGACGTTTCCGCACAGGGCTTTCGATGGCAAGGACAGGGTGGGCGCCATCGGCCGTTCGTCCGAATGCCACGTGGTGGTCTCGTGATGTCGAGAGTCTTTCAGCAAGCCCTGGCGACGTAAGTAGCATATCTGCATGCGACTACTTGGCCTCGCCACCGTGCCCGATGCCTCGTCTCTCCATGCTATTCAGCTGAACCCCTGGTCTCTAAGCGACTCTACCACCGGGTGTTTGCACCTCGGCGTCTAGAGGCGATGATCTAGGGGTCTAGTCCGAGCCATGGCCACCATATGCAGCCCTGGCATGGCTTGACATGACGACTCGCGGCTGGCCAGGAGTCGCCAGCACGTCTGATGGCCGTAGCACACCCAGGCGATCGAGCACGGAAGCGCTCTAGATTGCTGCCGGCGCACCCCGGTGTGATTGGGCGTGCTAGCGAGGCGCCTGTTGATTTGTTGTCCAGCTTCGTACATGAGCCCTCGCATGTGATGGGGTCACATGCATCGGCTTGCGCATAGCCGCGACCGATACGTCCAACCTATCGATCAGATCAAGGCCAGTCTCGGTGCTATCGAGTCCGAACGCAATCTCCATGCCAGGATCATGTCCTGCGAATGACTTGCTCAGGCCCGCTCCTCCTCCGCGACGGAACGACTGGCTGCCCTAGTAAAAGGTGCTGCCCCCATGCCTGGATGCACCAAGGAGTGCTGCCACTGCACTACCTGTTTTTCTCGATGAACCTCTAGACATCAGCTCCAACTGGGCAAGCACGCCTTCGGGGGGCCTTGATGCTCTTGCCTTGCGTGCCCAAGTCTACGTTGCTACGCTCGTCGCAAGACCAGCTGGGATGGCACGGGCAATGCACCTCGGTGGATCATGCGCAGCCTTGCGCGTGAACACGACGCGAAGATGATTGATGGCGGCATCCGTCACTAGCAAGCAACCATCGGATCCCGGGATGGCACACATGCCGACTGGGCGGGCGAGTCGCGCATGTTTTAGGACCCCGTCCCGGCAGCGCTTCTGCTAGTGGCCGGTGCTCGGGGCCCCACATACCGTGATCACCTGGCCAAAGGCACTTTCACTGGTCTGAACGATAGCTCGAATACACTGGTTGCGACTGTCGGCGACAAGGATACTTCCATCTGCAGCCACGGCTAATTGTGACGGACGGCCGAACTGCGCAGCAGGCCCAGCTCCATCGAGGTAGCCCGGCTCGCCAGGCCGTCCAGCTACGGTAGTCACTTCGTATTGCCTTGTGGCAACACCCGGACTTACGCGGACGGGGCTGTCTCCCTGCCTAGTTAAGTTCTTCATAGCCCCCCGGATGTCTCTCGGAGGCAGCATGGCACGAATGCAGCTGTTCCCTGAGTCAGAGACGATGACGAGTCCACTCACGTGATCATACACGATGCAAGTGGGATGCCAAAATGCCGCATCTGCTCCAGCACCATCTTTCCATCTGTCTTTATGCGCCCAGCCACCCCCTGTCCTGGTGGACGTGTCTGCAGGCCCGTGCTCTTCGGCTGTTCGGAAGAGGTCTGAGTGCTGGTGGGTAGACTGGTGGGTGCCTTCTGAGCCACCCTCGGTCATGTCAACGGCATGCAATGAACGCAGTGCACGGGGCGTTTCGTAATCATCATCCAAGACCCGTGCCTCGAAAGCGCTATTTCCCTATCCCCGCTATCGCTTCGATGCTGTCGCTGTCACTTTCGCTGTCACTGCATCCCGATGTTGGTTCGCGGACGAGCTGCTGTTGGCGGCACTTCCACTCGGCTGTCCAGCCACCGTGCTCACATAGAGTCCACTGCGGCCTGTTTTACCGGAAATTCGTCGGATACAGTTGTTCCCTGTGTCTGCCACGAGAATGGATCCATCTGGCAGCACGCACAGCCCCCCTGGAGAGTCGAACTGTGCCCTCTCTGCTGGGCCATCACGATGCCCTCTCCTACCTGACCCAGCTAGCACGGAATCGTGAGCATGCAAAGCCGTGCAGCCCACAGCCATATCAGTGCGTGCTCGATCCCTCCCGTCCGCTTGTTCCCTGTGAAGCTGTAATAGTCTCACCTTGTGATGCCCACTGTCACACACGGCCAGGGCCTTCCCATTGTCCAGCAATACTGGGGCCCGCGGTCGGAGTAGGCTGCATGAATCCAACGTGCGAACACTTCCATGCATGACCCGCGTTGGCGCTTTGGAACGTCGCTGTCTGCTCACAGCACCTTCGTCTGGGTCCTTATTCCCTGTCTAATCACGTGGGACAACTACTGGCCCAGCACCTCTGCCTAGGTCCATACTAAAATCCGAAATTGTCTAATCAGTGTGCAGCACTCTAAGACAGCTGTTGCGCTGGTCAGCTATGATAACATCACCGCATGGTAACGCACACAGATCCCCTGGTTCATCAAACAGGCTAGTGCGCAGGTCACCGTCGCGAAAACCAGGCCTACCAGCGCCAGCTAGAGTACCGACCGCTGAAAAATCTAGGGCGCCCGCTGGAATGCAATTCAGTGTCTGGCTCACTGTATCGCCTGAAGCACCTGAAAGTTTGCGGGCGGATGATGCCTGTCGCAACCTCCGAAGTGCTTTGTGTGGTTGACCCAACCTACTAGCTGCAGTTGAAGCATCGCCCCGCTTCGCTGATACTGCCAGATCACAGCGATCCTATATAGAAGACACTTCCAAATGATCACCTTCGTGCATTTGCAGGCCATCGTCTAGCCGTGGGGACGCAAGAAACTCCAGCGACAGCACTCCATGGTGCTGTGCAAGCTCACCAAGCGATCTAGCTTCACTGTTCAAGTTGAGCGCAGAAACTCCCGCACTGGATACTTCCATATATTGCCCTGATACTATAGAGCTCTAGAATCCCTGTGGGCTCTAGTCACTTGGGGATATTAGCGCCATTGGCTGCAATCCAACAAACAACGACAAGGTCGCTCCCACCTGTATCGTCACTGCCGGAGGTCAAAAATCAAGTCGCTTACCACGAACAGCTTCTGGTAAGATCAAACGCTGGGCAATGTTATAAAATTCCAATAAAACAAGGGTGAGCGCGAGTCGACTCGATCCAAGGCACGATCCTACCGTTGGTTCCGCTCCCGACAAATGCGCGTCCTCTAGTTTTCGCGCGAAAGATGGCTCGGCCGTTTACAAATACTTGCCCATTTAATCAAGGCTAGTCGAAAATATGAGCATTGCAACGAAGTACCAAAAGGTAGAGAAACCAGTTGTAGGCGAAGGGACGTATGGAATCGTCTATAAAGCCAAAGAAAAGGCCACCGGCGATTACGTCGCTATGAAAAAGATCAAATTGGAAGTGGAAGGGGACGAAGGCATCCCCTCAACCGCACTGCGCGAAATCTCACTCTTGCGAGAACTTGATGACCCCAACATTGTCAAGTGAGTGGATTCAGTCCAATGATTTGTGCCTAGTGCCCATTGAGAGGCTCAGCACTTCGCTACCGTTGGAGTCTACGCTGTTCACATCGAGCAAATTGCACTACCTCGTTGAATATGCCTTGCTGAAACAGCCCATGAGGCACTATAGTATCAATAAATACTTGTGGCTGCAATTCTTGCGCGCAGGTTGAAGGATGTCGAATACTCGAAGGGAAGGCTGTATCTCGTGTTCGAGTGGATGGACAAGGACCTGAAGAAATACACGGATACTGTGCCCGGGGCCATGCCAACAAAGCTCACCAAGAGCTACTTGTACTAGCTCTTGCATGGTCTGGACTACTGCCACAAGCGAGGAATCATGCACCGTGACCTGAAACCGCAAAACTTGCTTGTGGACCGGTATGGCTCCCTCAAGATTGCCGATTTCGGACTCGCCCGCGCGTTCATGGTTCCCATCAGGCAGTATACGCATGAAGTTGTAACTCTGTGGTACCGAGCCCCTGAAATCTTGCTTGGCCAGAAGGCGTACTCGCCCGGCGTAGACATGTGGAGCGTAGGAACCATATTTGCCGAGATGGTCACAAAGCGGCCCTTGTGGCCAGGAGATAGCGAGATCGACGAGTTGTACCAGATTTTCCGAACGCTGGGCACTCCTACAGAAAGGACATGGCCTGGTGTGTCCTCTTTGCGCGATTTTTCTGAAGGTTTCCCCAAGTGGCCGGCCAAGTCTCTCCAGAAGGCTGTCCCTGGCTTGGACAAGGCAGGGTACGACCTGCTCGAGCGGATGCTCACATACGACCCGGCCAAGCGTATTTCTTGCAAAGAGGCCATGGCCCACTCCTACTTTGACGACCTGGACAAGTCGCAGTACGAGTCGTGAGGCGGTCAGAGTGCAGTGGCATGTGTGGTAGGGTAGGCTGGTATACGAGTTTGTAGGGGGCTAGAGATATGCTTTGGATCAGGTGAGTTTTGACCAAAATATAATGCATTGATAAAGTAAAGCAGCATCGTGGTATCATAATCGTGGTAAGATCCCATAGACAAGGTGCCAGTCCCGGCATCTTATCTCAACCCAGCTTCTCTTTCACGATGTCCCGGAGCTGCTCAAGCGACTGCTTGGCATCCCCAAGGAACATGGAGTTATTATCTTTGTAGAAGACTGGGTTCTCCACTGCAGCATACCCTGTGCCTAGAGAACGCTTCATGACAATGCTCTGCTTTGCCTGCCAGACCCGGATGACCGGCATGCCAGCCAGCCCCGAGTTCGGGTCCTCCTCCGCTGCACTATTAATGGTGTCGTTCGCCCCCACTACGATGGCGACATCATACTCGTCCATGTCTTCATTCACTTCGTCCATCTCCTCGACCACGTCATATGGCACCCCGGCTTCAGCCAGCAGCACATTAAGTTGTCCTGGCATGCGTCCAGCAACAGGGTGTATTCCGAACTTGACAGTCTTGCCTGCTTTGCTTAGCATATCTTGCAAGTCTGCCATGGCATATTGTGCCCGTGCTACGGCTAGTCCATAGCCTGGCACCACGAGGATGCGGTCTGCCTGCAGGAGGGCATCAGCAACCCCCCCAGCATCGATGATGGTCGCCTCCCGCTCCTCCTGCTCTCCAAGTGACGTGGTTCCATCGGTGGCCTTGGGTGCAGGGGGCATGATCACCTCTGCTACGTTCTTGTTCATTGCCTCACACATGATCTGGGTGAGAATAGCACCAGAGAATCCGATGAGCGATCCTGATATGGTGAGTAGAGTGTTGTCCAGAAGGAACCCCTCGGCGGCCAGAGCCCATCCCGAAGCACTGTTGAGAACAGTCAGTGCTACAGGGGCATCAGCGCCTCCTACCCCCATGGTCACCGCGGCTCCCAAGTAGCTGCTCCCGAGTAGACCAACCCCGAGCATGCCGAGGCCAGCAGCCGGCCCCATGGCCCCTGACATGAACGCCAGCCCGGCAAGCCCGGTCACACCTAGTGCAGCGGCATTCAGCGTACGAGCATATGAAGGTGCCCACCTCGCTCCACTGATGTTTCCTCGCAGCTTACCGAATGCTACCACTGAGCCTGTAGCCGTAGCCGCACCGGTGATCAGGCCAGCATACGACATTACACGATGTCCAAAGTCCATCGGAGCAACCTCAGTGCCTGCAGATGCAGCGGCAACAGCATCCCCGGCAACTTGCACGGCATCAATGACGGCATGCGACCCTGCCCCATGTTCCATGTAGGCTGCAATCGAGGTTGCTGCTGCTGCAACAC
>Ga0136560_1002097_pt1 | contig 10122 bp, 6 predicted proteins | sample AntRauMeHopE1497_FD_104925 | JGI IMG/M metagenome (GOLD analysis project Ga0136560, IMG submission 104925) | Saline lake microbial communities from Rauer Islands, Antarctica - Metagenome Hop E1 #497 | ecosystem: Environmental > Aquatic > Non-marine Saline and Alkaline > Saline | place...
TGTAAACGATAGGCCTTAAAAGCTGCTTTGCAACTCTCCTCGTCCGGATAATGCTTAAAAAATTCGATTAATTTCATAGTTTAAATATACGAAATACTAAGGGGAAACATACGGACAAGCATATTTGATATTATCTTCAGGAACAATTTTGTGGTCAACAACAACCATGAAAACTTTGCGGCCGTTGGGTCTACCGTTGCTGGCATACCTAAAGGAACAGGAATTCTGATCATGGCAGCGGATGATGTCATCGTGGAAAACAATATTATTACCGGAAACGATAATGCCGGTGTAACCATAGTAGATCTTGCAACGGGGGCACCTAAAGCCAATGACCCCAATTCTGAAGGGAATCCCGATCGCGTTGTCTTTTTGGACAACATGATGTTCAACAACGGCAACAACCCTACCGGAGAACTCAAAGCAATCATGCTCACAAAAATGGATACCAAAGGTCCCGATATTTTTGCCTTTGGAGGCGGTACGGGAAGCACCATACGCGACAAGAACAAATACCGCACCTTTGGCATAGATGATTGGGGACCTGCTCCCATTGCCCATACCAAGGACTTACGCACCTATATGCTGCCCGAACCGGTACCCATCAAGGAGGTTACTCCCGCAGAATTGGGAGAGCTCACCTATTATGGCGTTTGTGCAGGCTGCCATGCCTTTGGTACACGCTTGATAGGCCCACCGACCGAAATCATTCAGGCTATTCATAACGGTAACCCCCAAGGTATTGTAGATTACATGAACAACCCTAAGAATTTACGTGAAGATTACCCGGAAATGCCTCCCCAGAATTATTTGGACGATGCTGCCAAAATAGCCGTTGCGGAATACATTCTAGCGATGAAACCATAGACTATCGAACACTTTATGAATTTAAATCCATACCATATGAACTAAAATGTGATTCATTACTCAGATCATAGCGCTGAGACCGAATTACAACCTGTGCACGGCACAAAAAAAATAAACCACTAAATAATCAACAACGTAACACATATGAAAAACCTAATATTACTGGTATCCGTGATGGTCTTCTCCATTTCGGGTATCGCTCAAACAACGATTACAGGTACGGTATTGGAAAAAGATACCAATACACCTTTGTTGGGTGTGAGTGTTCTCGTAAAGGGAAGCACCACGGGAACTACGACGGACTTTGACGGTAATTACGCCCTTAGCAATGTTGCCGAGAATGCCGTTCTCGAATTCTCCTATATCGGTTTCAAAACCTTGGAACTGGCGGTTTCTGGGCAAACGAATATCAACGTATCGCTTGAAGAAGATGGCGAACAGTTGGATGAAGTCATCATAACCGCACTCAACATTGAACGCGACAAGGAATCCTTAGGCTATTCCATCTCCCAAGTAGATGCTTCGGAGGTAAACGTGGCTCGGGAGAACAACGTCATGAACTCCTTAAATGGAAAAGTTTCCGGTTTACAGATTACCCAATCCAACACGGGCGTGGACGGCTCCAGTAGAATCCTGTTACGGGGCGTTACCACTATCAGCGGAAATAACAGGCCCTTGGTGGTCATTGACGGTATTCCCGTTGATAACGGATCCGGTGGGTCGGGTTCTAACGGCGGAGTAGATCGTGGCGATGCCTTGTCGGACATCAATCCGGACGATGTGGAGTCCATTAGTGTTTTAAAGGGTGCCGGGGCCTCGGCCGCTTATGGTTCTTTGGGCATCAATGGGGTTATCTTAATCACGACTAAAAGCGGTACCAATAGACCGGGCGTGGGCGTTTCCTTTAATTCCACTTTCACCTTTACGGATATTATGCTCACTCCAGATTTCCAAAACCAATACGGTACGGGTTTCTTCAATGATTTTGCGCCCATCAATCCCGATGGTAGACCGGTACTGGATTATCCGTTTTCATGGAGTTGGGGGCCAAGAATGGAAGGACAGCCCTATACCAATTGGTTGGGGCAGAACGATAGCTATTCCCCACAGGGCAATCCTTACGAGGAGTTCTACCAAAGCGGATACGCCGTAGCCAACACCGTTGCCTTTGAAGGTAGTTCCGAAAAAGGCTCCTTCCGGATGTCCATTACGGATGAGGACATTCAAGGTATTGTAAGCAATAATACCTTGTCCAAACAGACCTTTAATATACGTGGCCGATCACAATTAACGGAAAAGTTTAGTATAGACGGGAAGATGACCTATATTACTTCCAAAGTAAAGAACCGTCCCGATTTGGCCGAAGGTGGTGGCAATACCGCCCTACAGCTTTCCTTGATGCCGCGCGACATTCGCTTGGAAGATGTGCGCAGCAATACCGTGAACGCGCAAGGCGAGGAAATAAAATGGAACCTGGACAATACCTTCAACAACCCGTATTGGGCCATTGACAATATTAGGAACAGGGACAATAGGGACCGTTTTCAAGGCCTATTGGCCGCAGATTGGAATATCTCCAAGAATTTCTCGCTTACGGCCAGGACCGGAATGGATTACACGGTTTTTGATTATTATGCCCATGCTGCAAGGGGCGGACAGTCCGAAAGTAACGGGCAGGGCAATTACAGTCATGAAAGCGGGAATAGTAGGATCTGGAATTCCGATGCGCTTGCATCCTATAAGGCCGATATTGGCAGGGTAAAAATAACCACCAGTCTTGGCGCCATGCACCGCGATGAGGCCTTTAGCAACCAACGCATCTTTGGTTTTGATAGCAAGGTGCGCGATTTTTACAACATCAGCAACTACAAAAATGCCTTTAGCAACGAGAGTATTACGAAAAAAGCGATTACCTCCTACTATGCTTTGGGTCAGTTCAGTTTAGGTGGCTACCTCTATTTTGATGCTTCGTTGCGAAACGATAATTCATCGGTGCTGCCTAAAGACAATAATTCGTACTGGTATCACTCGGAAAACATAAGTTTCTTATTCTCTAGGGCGCTCGACCTAAACCCAAAATACATCAGCAAAGGAAAATTACGGGCATCCTACGCACAAGTGGGGAACGATACTGGCGCCTACCGCACCCAGGCGTTTTATACGGTAGACCAAACGCTAACCTTACCGTACACCGTTGGGTCCATTCCGGGAAGCCTGCCCTCATTTGACTTACGACCGGAAACTTCCGAATCTTGGGAAGTTGGCGCAGAACTTGGCTTTTTCAATAATAGGATACTATTGGATTTCACCTATTTCCAGACCGATACCAAAGACCAGATACAGGCCGTCCCCATTTCAGGCGCCACCGGATTTGACAGTGTAGTGGTCAATGCCGGAAATATAACGAATGAAGGTGTTGAGGCGGAAGTCAACATCATTCCTATAGAAACGGACAATTTTCAATGGAACCTGGGCATAAACTTTACCAAAAACAATTCCAGGGTGGAATCCTTGAACGAAGGATTGACAAGCATTGAGCTAAACCGACTGTGGGCCGTCTCCGTAGAGGCAAGGCCAGGCGAGGAATTCGGTGGTATCTATGGCAATGATTTCAAGCGGGACAATTTTGGTCGCAAACTGATTACCAATGACGGGCTATCCCAACGCGGCGAACGCATATTAATGGGAAACATCAATCCCGATTGGTTTGGCGGTATCAGCAACACCTTCCGCTACAAAAATATCACCTTGAGCACCCTGGTGAGTGTACAGCAGGGCGGCGAATTCTACTCCTACGGCCGCGCCTACCGTATGTTCTTTGGGACGGATGCCAGAAGCCTGGAAGGACGCGAAACTGGTATTGTTGAAGATGGCATCAATGAGAATACAGGATTCCAAAACGATGTGGCCGCACCGGCCTTCCTGAAACAGTTCACGGACATCTTTGGCAACGAGATATCCAGAAATCAAATCTTGGATGCCAGCAACGTAAAGCTGCGAGAAGTAACCCTTACCTATAGCTTTCCAAGAAAATTATTGAAGGACACCTTTATCCAGAACGCCAGTCTCTCGGCCATTGGCAGGAACCTTTTCTTTTTGTACAACGCGGCCGGGGATATTGATCCAGAGGCCAGCTATAGCAGTGGTCCTGCTGGCACTGCCTTTGAGCACTCCTCCCTGCCTTCTACAAGAAGCTACGGACTCAACCTTAAACTCAACTTTTAAACTACCATCATGAAAACTACATACACTATTTCAAAAAAAATCACGGCGGTTCTAATCATGGCCACGCTACTGTTTTCCTGTGAAAAAAGACTGGACGACCTGTACGATAACCCCAATGCGGTAACCAGTATAGATGATGCCGCCCTCTTTACAAAGGCAGTAAGAAGTCTATTTTTAGAAACCACCGGACAATCTGCAACACGATTTTCGGGGCATTATGGACATTATTTTGTTGCGGGAAGTACGGAACGTCCGCCCGATCAGTACACCGATAATTTTGACCCAAACTACAACGGCATGTTCGATCAAATGTACGGCGGCACCATTAGGCATATTGAAGAAGTGTTGATCATTACTTCGGCACCGGAAACGGAGAATTCCGTTAGAAGGGCCATGGCCGATGTTATTGCGGTACTCGGCTACGCAAAAATTACCGATGCCTTTGGCGACATTCCCTACACCCAAGGAGGTAAGGGCAAATCGGAAGGTATTCTTCAACCGGCCTATGACACGCAGGAAAGTATTTATAGGGATATGATAACAAGGCTTACCGCGAGTATTGCGGTACTTCAAGGGGCAGATGCCGCCTTGGGCTACCCGAATTCCGACCCTCTTTTTGACAACGACCTTAGCAAATGGGTACGTTTTGCGAACAGTGTACGGCTGCGTTTGGCCATGCGCATGCGTTTTGCGGACAATTCCCTTTCAAGGGCTACAGTGGCACAATGCCTATCGGTTCCATTAATGGAGACCAACGAACATGATGCCTACATCAGAGAGACCGAGGGAGCTGGCAATAGATGGTTTTTAGCCAGAACCAACTTTCCCTCTATAAAGATGTCGGTGAGGGTGATCGACCAATTACAGGGTACGGGCGACCCAAGATTACCCGTTTTTGTGAGTACCGATGGTAATGGCGATTATTCCGGCATGATCAATGGCCTAAATGATACCGCTTTTGGAAATTCCAACTTTGCCGCCAAATCGGATATAGGTGTTCCGCTATCCTCACCTGATAGTAAAATCTATCTTATAACTGCCGCCGAAACTTGGCTGCTACGTGCGGAAGCTGCTTTGGTCTATGATACAGATCCGGCAACGGCAAACACCTTATACCGTCAAGGTATAGCGGCCGCTTTGAACCAATGGGATTTAGATGCCTCTGAAATCAATACGTTTATGGCATCTCCTGCCGCAACATTGGCGGGCAACAATGACGAGGAACAGATCGGCACCCAATTATGGCTGGCCGTAGTGCCCAATTTCTTTGAGGGATACACCCAAATTCGCCGCACCGGCTATCCCGTTGTTGAACAACGAACGGCGGACAATCTTTCGCAGGGCGTAACCAACGGCATATTGCCCACACGATTCTTATATTCCTCTTTTGAGGTGGTTTCCAATAATGAAAACGTTGAAGCGGCCATTTCCAATCAAGGTCCAAATAAAATTGACACACCCGTTTGGTGGGATAAGAATTGAGGTTTTTAGTTGTGAGACTTGAGATGTTAGCTGTTAGCTGTTAGTGAAGTAAAGAATTAAAAAATATACAAAATGAAAAATCAAAAAATACTGTTGCTGTGCCTGCTCGGTCTATTTTTAGCCGGGTGTAGTGATGACGAAGAGGCAGCCATGCCTTTGGCAGACTTTCAATTCTTGGTGGAGGATACCCAAGTAACCTTCAACGGCACCATTGCCAATTCCACTACCATTGCGTGGGATTTCGGCGATGGTGGCACCAGCTCCGAAGAAGACCCTGTTTACGCCTATGGAAGTGCGGGAACATTTGATGTAGTCATGACCGTAAGCGGCCCCAACGGAAGTTTTAGCGAGTCCAAACAAGTCACTATTCTACCCTCATTCGACCTGTTACTTACAGGAGGTTCCGCAAGGCCCGAGGGAAAATCATGGCGTTTGAAAGCGGCATTTACCTCTGGAAAGGAAGGTGCGGGGCCCGTGGCCAACGGATTGGGCATCTTGCTACCCTCCTTTAATAATCTACTAGGCGCAGTAGGTTTAGGAGCTTCATATGAAGACACCTTCACCTTTGTGTACGATGGCACGTATAAAGTGGACAATAAAGACGGGCAAAGCCTTATGGGGCTGGTATATGCCAGTATTTTTGAGGGCGCCAACATTACCGCCGTATCCGCAGATGTGAACAACGTGCCTTTGGCTACGGTACTATATACCCCGGCCACCGACACCACTTGGGAACTATTTGAGGGCGATTTTACCATAGATGCGGCTACAGGGCCAGTACAATTTACAGAAAAGCGACGATTGATCTTGGGCGAATATTTGGGCTTTAAAGATGCCAGTACCGTAGTCATTTTAAAGGAAATTACAGAAACCACCATGAACGTGGCCTTGGGCATCCATACCGAACCATCGGTTTTTGACAAGCCTACGCTATTGTTCCATTTATCCTTGGAAGCGCTTTGATAAAGGATTTCCTGGGTCGATAAATGGCAATAATTGGGCATAAACCTTGTTAAGCTGAACGTCTCCTATTGAAAACATCATTTGGAAGGTGTCATGCTGAGCTTGGCCAAGTTGAAATGCAGTCGAAGCAAAATCGCGGCGCAATGGCAACCCAGCTACATTTGTAATACCCAAGGACGGAGACCCGCCCCAATCGTTCGGGCGGGGTTGCTCCGTAGCGTCATCGCTATAAAATATAAACAACTGTGTGCTATTAAAGAAACACCCTCAATCACTTACACCAAGATAAATCAGTGCACATCATAAGGTCTATTTCAAGAGTTGACGCAGACTTTTCGTAGCTTTGATGTTGAAACATATAATTATTTAGCGCATGCAGCAATTACAAAAACAACGTGATTTTTTCAAGACCCATCAAACCAAGAATATCGCCTTTCGCAAAGAAGCATTGAAACGACTCCAAAAAGAAATTATTGCAAGGGAAGATGCTATCTGCGATGCCATCTACGCCGATTTTAAAAAACCCAAGTTCGAGACCTTGGCGGCCGAGACGCAGTATATACTGGCCGATATAAAACACACCTTAAAGAAGATCGATTATTGGGCCGAGCCGGAACGGGTTTCCAGCAGTTTAATGAACTGGCCCTCTTCCGATTGGATCTATAAAGAACCCTACGGAAACATATTGATCATTGCGCCATGGAACTATCCCTTTCAATTGGCCATTGCGCCATTGATTGCTGCCGTAGCGGCGGGGAATACTGCCATTATAAAACCATCCGAAGTTACTCCGCATACGGCAAAAATAGTTTCAGAGATCATTGCGGCCAGTTTTGAACCCGAACACGTTACCGTGATAGAAGGCGGCGTGGAAACCTCTCAAGAACTACTCGCCCAAAAATGGGACTATATCTTCTTTACGGGAAGTACCAGAGTGGGCCAGATCGTTTACGAAAGCGCTGCAAAACATTTAACTCCCGTAACCTTGGAGCTGGGCGGTAAAAACCCGACCATCGTAGATGAAACGGCGGCTATAGCAAAAGCGGCCAAACGCATTGTCTGGGGCAAGTTCCTAAATGCGGGACAGACCTGTATAGCCACGGATTATATTTTGGTGCACCATTCTGTAAAAGACCAATTGGTGGCCGCCCTAAAGCAAAGTATCACAGATTCCTACGGGGACAATCCAGAAGCTTCGCCGGATTATGCCAGAACGGTGAGTGCAAACCATTATTCCGGCTTAAAGGCGATGTTGGAAGGACAGGAAATCCTTTTTGGGGGCGAGACCGATGACACAGATAATTTCATATCCCCTACCCTGGTCAATGAACCCAAAATGGACAGTAAATTGATGGAAGGGGAAATTTTTGGCCCGCTACTTCCGATTATAGGCTACGAAAACATGGCTGATATTGACCGACATATCATGAACTATGGCAAGCCCCTGGCAACCTATGTTTTCTCCAATAAAAAATCCTTCCAGAAAAAAATTATAGAAGATTACAGTTTTGGCGGAGGTGCCATCAACGATACGATCATACAGATCACGAACAAAAATTTACCCTTTGGGGGCGTTGGCAACAGCGGAATTGGCGCCTATCATGGCAAAACATCTTTTGACCTGTTTTCACACCATAAGAGTATCGTTAAAAAAGCCAATTGGTTTGAAGCGTCCGTGCGCTATCCGCCATATACGCTACCCTTGAAGTATATGAAGAAAGTTAAGCATTTGTTTTGATGCTTTTATACTTTTTATCCTTTCTCCCAAAGAACACTTCACACCTTTTTTAAATTGACCCAATGATCCAATCGTACAAGAAAAAACCCCAAGTACTAGACGTGTACGACACTATTATCATTGGATCGGGGATGGGAGGTTTGGCCACGGCTGCACTACTATCAAAACAAGGTCAGACTGTCTTGGTGCTGGAGCGGCATTATACCGCTGGTGGTTTTACCCACATTTTTAAGCGTAAAGGTTATGAATGGGATGTGGGCATCCATTATATAGGCGAGATGCAGCGTGAAAACAGTCTGTTGCGAAAGCTCTTTAGCTACATTACGGACGGCCAATTGAAATGGGCGGACATGGGCGAAGTGTACGACCGTATCGTGATAGGCGAGAAACACTATGATTTTGCAAAGGGCGTAAAAAACTTTAAAAAAGGATTGATATCCTATTTTCCAGCCGAGGAAAAAGCCATAAATGCCTATGTAGATTTGGTTTTTAAAGCGGTCAAGACCAGCAAGAACTATTATATGAGCAAAGCCCTGCCACCGGTATTGAGTAGCTTGGTAGGCGGCTTTATGAAAAAACCACTTTACCAATATTCCGATAAAACCACCTATGAAGTCCTGCGCTCCCTAACCGATAATGAGGAGCTGATAAAAGTACTCACAGGGCAATACGGCGATTATGGCCTACCCCCAAAGCAAAGTAGTTTTTATATGCACGCTTCTTTGGCCAGGCATTATTTTGATGGCGGTAATTTTCCCATAGGAGGATCTTCGGAAGTCGTGAATACGATAGCTCCCGTCATAGCCAACTCGGGCGGCACCATTTTAATAAGTGCCGAGGTGGACGAAGTACTCATTGAAAAAAATAAAGCTGTAGGTGTGCGGATGAAAGATGGTCGTATCTTCAAATCGCAGCATGTAGTAAGCAATGCAGGAGTCATTACTACCTACAACCAACTGTTACCGCCGGTAGCGGTAGAACGACATCGACTTAAGGAACAGCTAAAAAAAATACATCCGTCCGCAGCGCACCTAAGCCTGTATATTGGGCTGGACGGTTCTCCGGAAGAACTCCAACTCCCAAAAACAAACTATTGGATTTATCCCGATGATGCCGATCACGATACCTGTGTGCAGCGCTATTTGGAAGATCTGAGCCAGCCCTTTCCGGTGGTGTATCTTTCCTTTCCGTCGGCCAAGGATCCGGATTGGCCCAATCGTTATCCCAATAAAAGCACCATAGACATCATTACCTTGATTCCCTTTGAAGCTTTCGGGGCTTGGGAAAACAAACCTTGGAAAAAAAGAGGGGACGCGTATGAAGCCAAGAAAGAGGAATTTGCACAGCGTTTGTTGCGCGAGCTTTACAAACAACTACCTCAAGTAGAAGGAAAAGTAAGTTGCTACGAGCTATCCACCCCACTTACCACACAACATTTCGTAAATTATGAAAAAGGAGAAATTTACGGGCTAAACCATACCCCATCACGGTTTAGACAATCCTTTTTAAAACCTAGAACCCCCATCAAAAACTTTTACTTAACCGGTCACGATATCGCCACCGCCGGCATAGGAGGCGCTTTGTTCTCCGGCGTGTTGACGGCGACGGCCATCACAGGGAAAAGCGTGTTGAAAACGGTGCGGGATATCGTCTGATTTAACATTAACTACCCTTGTCCTTAATATACTCCTGCCAAATGAAAACCCGAGTTTTTGTCTCTTTCTTTTTTCCCTTTGCCGTCGTTAAAATTATAAACCGTAGCTACGGCTATGCTTCGCCATCGCTACGGCTCGCCCACAGCTTTCGCTGTGTCGTGCCTAGGCAAAGAAAAAAATAAAATTTTCAAA